>ERZ1027100.1269-NODE-1269-length-9847-cov-6.474163_pt1 | contig 9847 bp, 8 predicted proteins | sample MGYA00519407_ERZ1027100 | MGnify/ENA primary metagenome ERZ1027100 (study PRJEB26926, sample SAMN06164645) | human gut metagenome | biome: ENVO:00009003; feature: ENVO:2100002; material: ENVO:00002003 | host: Homo sapiens | place: USA | collected 2012 ... | reverse complement strand
GAGATGCTCAGGAGTCTCGTGGGCTCGGAGATGTGTATAAGAGACAGATTATTAGATGTTAATATATTACTATGTAACCCGAAACTGATATTTAAGAGCGAAGGGAGATTTTATTGAAGGCTGGATTGTTAAGGACACAATTTAGTTACCAGAATACAGTGGTAAGAGAGAAGATGAAGGAAAAGACAAAGGAGTCTGTCAGTGCGGTAGTACCGATAATGCTTATAGTGTTGCTTCTTGGCTTTACAATAGCACCTCTTTCACCTAGTATACTGGTTGAATTCATTGTTGGAGCCGTGCTGGTTATTATTGGCATGGTGTTTTTTTCTTTAGGGGCAGAATTGTCCATGACGCCAATGGGTGAAAGAGTTGGCGGAAGTATGTTAAGGACTAAGAAATTATGGATGATTGTAGCAATTGGATTTATTCTTGGAGTTATAATTACAGTTTCTGAGCCGGATTTGCAGGTGCTTGCAGGTCAGGTGGCGGCAGTACCTAACATGGTGCTTATATTATCGGTAGCAGTGGGAGTAGGTGTATTTCTTGTTGCTGCACTTTTAAGAATACTTTTTGGAATACCGTTAGCACCGCTTCTGCTAGTGTTTTATGCAATTGTTTTTGCACTTGCGATGTTTGTTCCTAAAGGCTTTCTTGCAGTTGCATTTGATTCAGGGGGAGTAACAACCGGTCCGATGACTGTACCATTTATAATGGCACTTGGTGTAGGTATTTCTTCTATCCGAAACGATAAACATGCTGGCAATGATAGTTTTGGTCTTGTATCATTATGTTCAATCGGTCCAATACTTGCTGTTCTTATTCTTGGAATGGTTTATAGTACAGAGGGTAATTTTACAACAACAGCAATTACTGAAGTGAGCGATTCTGTTGAACTTGGCAAGCTGTTCTGGTATGAGATACCAAAATATCTGAAAGAAATAGCATTGTCACTTCTTCCGATAATTGTATTTTTCGGAGTGTTTCAGATATTTGCACCTAAGATGAATAAGCAGTCGCTTATGAAGATATGTGTTGGACTTGTGTATACATATATTGGACTTGTGCTTTTTCTTACAGGTGCTAATGTTGGATTTATTCCAGCAGGTAATTATCTTGGTTCGGTACTTGCTTCATTATCATTTAAATGGATTATCGTTCCTGTTGGCATGATAATAGGATATTTCATTGTTAAGGCAGAGCCTGCTGTATATGTGCTTATGCATCAGGTAGAAGAACTGACATCAGGAAGCATATCAGGCAAATCAATGCAGATAAGTCTTTCTGTTGGCGTTGCAGTATCTGTTGGCCTTTCAATGATAAGAGTGCTGACAGGCATCTCAATATTATATTTTCTTATCCCTGGTTATGGAATAGCACTGATACTTACGCTTTTTGTTCCTAAGATATTCACTGCCATAGCATTTGACTCCGGAGGAGTTGCGTCAGGTCCGATGACAGCTACATTTTTACTGCCACTGGCACAGGGAGCATGTCTTTCAGTGGGTGGTAATATTGTAACTGACGCATTCGGTGTTGTTGCCATGGTTGCCATGACACCTCTTATAACTTTGCAGATACTTGGTGTTATATACAGAATCAAGGACAGCAGGAAAGCAAATGTGCCACAGACTGTTACACCTGTTGTGGATATGTTTGCAGAGCTTTCAGATGATGCGATTATTGAATTGTAGAGGTGACGGATATGAGTGAAGTATATGTAATGGTAACGATATGCAGCAGGAAGAATATGCCGCGTTTTGTTGATTGCTATAAGGATTATAATGTTGAAGCAGCTAATATATCGTTAGGCAGGGGAACAGCATCAAGTGATGTACTTGATTTACTGGGACTTGAGGATGACGAGAAGGGTATCCATATGTCACTTGTTACAGAGAATACATGGAAGAATGTTAAGAAGGGGCTTCAGAGTAAGTTAAGAATAGATGTGCCAGGAACCGGAATCGCATTTATAGTGTCGCTAAGCAGTATTGGTGGCAAGAGAGAGCTGGGATTCTTAATTGACGGGCAGGAATATAAGAAAGGAGATGAGAGCACATTGAAGGATACTAAACATGAACTTATTGTTGCAATAGCTAATTATGGATATAATACACAGGTGATGAGAGCTGCGGAAGAAGGCGGCGCAACAGGTGGAACTGTGCTTCATGGAAAGGGCGTTGGAATGAAGCGTGCAGAGCAGTTCCTTGGAGTTTCGCTGGTTTCTGAGAAGGAAGTAATTCTTATTGTTGCAAAGTCATCACAGAAAAATGCTATTATGCGTGCTATAATGGACAAAGCCGGCGTAGACAGCAAGGCAGGAACTATTGTGTTCTCACTTCCTGTTACAAGTACGGCAGGACTGCGTATTCTTGAGGATTCGCAGGATGAAGAGGTTGATGATGAAAACAATAATTGATTACCAGAATGATGAAAGAGAAAAGGTTCTGCTTGATGTAAGAGACAAGCAGGAATTCGAGAAGGAAACATATCCCGGAGCAAGAAATTGGTACTGGGAGGAACTGATTAAGGTGCTTGAAGAAACACCGGAGGAATTCATACAGCAGTTTGATAAGAGTGTTCCTATATATCTTCTGTGTTATACAGGCTTGCACAGTGATGATCTGGCAGATATTCTCGAAGATATGGGTTATGAGGTCTACAGTCTGTATGGCGGCTGGGGCGCTTATATGAAGTGGAAGTTCGAGAATTATGTCAAGGAAGCACAGGCAGAGAATGAGCTTTCGGGTGAAGAAAGAGTTAAGGAAATAGAGCGGAGCATAGTCAAGAAGTTCAGAAAGCCTATATGGAGAAAGTTCACACAGGCACTTAATGAATACGACCTTATACAGGATGGAGATAAGATTGCAGTCTGTATATCAGGTGGTAAGGATTCTATGCTTATGGCGAAGCTTTTTCAGGAGCTCAAGAGGCATGGAAAGAATAATTTTGAACTAGTATTCTTAGTTATGAATCCGGGTTACAATGATATTAATTATCAGGTTATTCTTAATAATGCGAAGATTCTTGATATTCCTATAACTGTGTTCAAATCAGAGATATTTGATACGGTTGCAGATATAGAGGAGTCTCCATGTTATCTGTGTGCCCGCATGAGAAGAGGATATCTGTATAGCAAGGCTAAAGAACTGGGTTGCAATAAGATTGCGTTAGGTCATCATTATGATGATGTTATTGAAACAATTCTTATGGGAATGTTGTATGGTGCGCAGATTCAGACTATGATGCCAAAGCTTCACAGCACTAATTTTGAGGGCATGGAACTTATAAGACCACTTTACCTTATAAGAGAAGCTGATATAATACATTGGAGAGATTATAATAATCTTGCATTCATACAGTGTGCATGCAGGCTTACAGAGAGCTGTGCTTCATGTGGCGGCACAGAAAAAGGATCTAAGCGGGGCGAGATTAAGCAGCTTATTAAAGATTTGACTAAGGTAAGCCCTTACATTGAGAAGAACATTTTCAGAAGCGTTGAAAATGTTAATCTTGATACAGTTATTGCGTATAAGCAGTATGGCGTTAAGCATAATTTCCTTGAAAGATATGAGGAAATGGGAAGACTCAATGGCGCATCAGGTAGCCAGACAGCAGATAATAAGGAGATGGAATAAATATGTCATCACAATATAATTGCGATTACTGCAACAACCTTGTATATGACGAGGAGATTGAAGGATATGTATGTGATGTTGATATGGATGAGGACGATTACGCAAGACTTTTAAGTTCTTCATATAAGCAGTGTCCATATTATCAGAGCAATGATGAATATAAGATAGTGCGTCATCAGATGTAATGTTTATATTAAGGGGGAATCTATGGACGATAAGAGGTATGCGGTTCTTATTGATTCGGACAATATTTCATCAAAATATATTTCTAATATATTAGATGAAATGACTAAGTATGGAGTTATAACGTACAAGCGAATATATGGGGACTGGACAAGTCCGCAGGCGGGCAAATGGAAGAAAGAATTGATGGAGAATTCAATTACACCAATACAGCAGTTTCGCAACACAGTAGGCAAGAATGCTACTGATTCAACACTTATAATTGACGCTATGGATATTCTGTATACGAAAAATGTGGATGGATTCTGTATTGTATCAAGTGATGGAGATTTTACAAGACTGGCAAGCAGGCTGCGTGAATCTGGCATGGAAGTTATTGGAATGGGTGAGAACAAAACACCAAGGTCATTCAGGGCAGCATGTTCAGTATTTACTGATCTGGAACTTTTACAGGATCAGGAGGATGAAGAAATTACAGCTATTAATAATAAGCAGAGGCCTAACAGATCACACAATATTATACGAATTTCCAAAATCGAAAATGCTATTATTGAGATTATCCAGGAAAATGATAATAAGGGAAAGCAGACGGATTTAGGAGAGATAGGAAGCCGTTTGCAGAAAAAATATTCTGATTTTGATGTCCGTAATTATGGGTATAGCTCATTATCCACATTTATCAATGAGATGGATGGGTTCAAGACATATAAGGTTAATAATGCAGTACTGGTAAAGCTCAAAGAAGATGACAATATTAAAGAACAGGTTGTTAAATACGCAATAGATAATGTCAGAGCAAGCAAGGCAACAGGAGTTGAGCTTGCAATACTTGGACAGAGAATACATAGTCAGTATCCGAAATTCAAGGCAAAGGAATATGGATATTCAACTCTGACAAAATTTGTATCAAGCATAAAAGAACTGCTAATAGAAACAACAGATAACAAAAGAATAGTATTTATAAGAAAGAAGGAGTCATAATGAACAAGATAGCAAGTTTTACGGTGAATCATCTTGATTTACTGACAGGTGTATATGTATCAAGAAAGGATTATATCGGAGATGTATGTCTTACAACATTTGATTTAAGATTTACAAGACCTAATGAAGAGCCACCTATGGATACTCCGGGAATTCATTCAATTGAACATCTTGTTGCTACATTTTTAAGGAATCATGCAGAATGGGCTGAGAAAACTATATATTTCGGACCTATGGGCTGCCGAACAGGTTTTTATGTTATATTTGCAGGAGATTTAAAGTCTGAGGATATTATCGGGGTATTAAGAGAAGCTGCCGATTATGTTCTTAATTATGACGATAATACACCAATTCCTGGATATTCACCAAGAGATTGCGGTAATTATCTTGATAACAATCTTAAGCTTGCAAAGATTTATATGAGAAAGTTTAAGGAGGAGGTTCTGGATAATCCGGTTGAGGAGAGGTTGAGTTATCCACAGTAGTGTGTAGGGGTGCCAGTCTGGGGGTATCGGGCTGTGGCTTTCATGGATTACTGCGCTTAGCAGGAGTAAATGCCGCCATATACAGAGTTTTTTTACAGCGTGCAAAAGCAAACGCACTTCGTTTGAACGAGCTTTTGCACGCTGAACTTTTGTCTATGGCGGCATTAACTCCTGCACAGCTCGTAATAAATCAAGCCACAGCCCGATACCCCCAGACTGGCAATCTACATAGTGGATGTTTCAAGGGGTGAAAAATCTCCAGCATTAGATTTGGCTTTGCCGGTCTAATGCTGGAGATTTTTATGAGAGTGATTTATAAACAATTAGTTATGTATTATACCTCGAATAATAATTCGCTGTAGCTTGGGAATGGCCAGAATTCTTTATCTACTATCATCTCGGCTTTATCTACTGGAGCTCTTAATTCGTCCATTGCAACCTTTACTGTATCTCTGAAGTATTCAGCCTGTGCTTTTCCTTCAAATGTAGCTGCTGTAGCAACTGTCTCTGCAAGCTTAGCTGAAGCTGCCTTCATTTCCTTTAAGTAACCAGATACTTCTGTAAGGATGTCTGCCTGAACTGAAGCGTCTGCACCAGCTTCCTTAACTGAAAGTACTGAGTTAGCAAGTTCTGTTGTGTATGAGATAATAGCAGGAATGATTTCCTTGCCAGCCATATCTATCATTGTCTTAGCTTCGATGTTGATTGCCTTAGAGTAAGCCTCGTACTTAATCTCAGCTCTTGACTTTAATTCAGCTTCTGTGAATACACCAAATCCTTCAAACATCTTAACTGTTTCAGGTTTAACAAGTGAACCAACAGCCTCAACCATAGATTTGATATTAGGAAGTCCTCTTCTTTCAGCCTCTGCTACCCATTCATCTGAGTAACCGTTACCATTGAATACAACTCTGTGATGGTCTGTGAAGAGCTTCTTAATCATATCATGGACAGCCATCTGCATATCCTCAGAACCCTCTAATTCATCAGCAATTTCCTTAAAGCTTTCTGCAACGATTGTATTAAGAACAACATTTGCAGGAGCGATAGAATCTGAAGAACCAACCATACGGAACTCAAACTTGTTACCTGTGAATGCGAATGGAGATGTTCTGTTTCTATCTGTAGCATCCTTATTAAGATCTGGAAGAGTAGAAGCACCAGTCTTTAACTTACCCTTCTGGATAGAGCTTGTAGCATCACCCTTATCAATTAACTGCATAACTACATCTTCAAGCTGCTCGCCAAGGAACATAGAGATGATAGCTGGAGGTGCTTCATTAGCTCCAAGTCTGTGATCGTTACCAACATCAGATGCAGACTCACGAAGAAGGTCAGCATGCTTATCAACAGCCCTCATAATTGCACCAAGTACAAGAAGGAACTGGAAGTTTTCATGAGGTGTCTTACCTGGGTCAAGCATGTTAATGCCGTCATCAGTTGTGATAGACCAGTTGTTATGCTTACCAGAACCGTTAACACCTGCAAATGGCTTCTCATGGAGAAGGCAAACAAGACCATGTCTGTAAGCAACCTTCTTCATAACTTCCATCATAAGCTGGTTGTTATCAGTTGCAATGTTGCACTGTGCATAGATAGGAGCTAACTCATGCTGTGCAGGAGCAACTTCGTTATGCTGTGTCTTAGCAGATACACCAAGCTTCCATAATTCTTCATTAACATCCTTCATGAAAGCTGCGATTCTTTCACGGATAGAACCAAAGTAGTGATCATCAAGTTCCTGACCCTTAGGAGGCATAGCTCCAAATAAAGTACGGCCGGAGAAGATAAGATCCTTTCTCTGTAAATATTTCTCTCTGTCTACGATGAAGTATTCCTGTTCAGCGCCTACAGAAGGAGTAACTTTCTTAGATGTTGTGTTACCCATAAGTCTTAAAATACGAAGAGCCTGCTCGTTGATGGCATCCATTGAACGAAGTAATGGAGTCTTCTGGTCAAGAGCCTCACCTGTGTAAGAGCAGAATGCTGTAGGGATACAAAGAGTAGCACCCTGGGCACCTTCACGTACGAATGCAGGGGATGTACAATCCCATGCTGTATATCCTCTGGCCTCGAATGTTGCACGAAGACCACCTGAAGGGAATGATGAAGCATCAGGTTCACCCTTAATCAATTCCTTGCCTGAGAATTCCATAAGCACCTTTCCGTCTGACTTAGGTGCTGATATAAATGAATCATGTTTCTCAGCAGTAGTTCCTGTTAAAGGCTGGAACCAATGTGTGTAATGAGTTGCACCTTTCTCGATAGCCCAGTCTTTCATAGCATTAGCGATAACATCAGCATCTGCTAAAGATAACTCCTGCACACCTTCCATTGTTAATTTAAGGTTTTTGTAAACGTTCTTTGGTAAACGCTCTTTCATAATTGTGTCATTAAACACATTCTCGCCGAAGATGTCAGCTACATTGAATCTTTCACTCATAACTTCCTCATCCTTCCTTTTCTTATCTTTTTATTAGTAAAACTAAAAAATGGCGTCCAAGTATATACTTATACAAATATATAAATGGAACGCCTTTGTTCTACCTTATTTAATTAGTGACAGCCTGCTGTCTTTAAATAAAATAACTCATATTGTATAAATTTGCAAGTGCTTTTTTTAAAATTATTTAAAAAATTAAGCCTGCATGAAATATGAGTGTTAAAATGCCTATTCTGAAGCGGATACAGATGCTTCAGAAGATGTTCCATTATCTAACTTAGATTCTCCAACATATGTACCGGATACAATAACACGCTGCTTAGAATCGTCTGTACAGGTTGAAAATGTGACAACCTGTGTTGCGTTGGAAACATCGACACCAGTGTCATATAGAGATTCGGCCTTAACGACTTTAGCGTATTCGCGAAGTCCTGTTAAATTACTGAAGTTAAAAGTAAATGTATTACTTACCGGGTCAGTAACATATACTGTGAAAATCTTGTATTTACGGATTACATCCTCTGTATAAATATAAAAAACATCATTACCTTCTGTCTGGTAGAAACCAGAATTTTTATATCTGGCAAGAGTGCCAAACATGGCTCCGGAGCCCATATTGTGTCCATAGATAAGAACATGGCTGGCATTAAGACCATCCTTGATTCTGTAATCAACGAACAGGCATCCGTTACGATTGTATGTCTTATCAAATGTATGAGTAAGATAAAAGTCATTATCGGTTGTCTGGGCAACTGGAAGCCTTATATCAACCGATGGAACATAAAGAAAACCAAGACCATCCGAGTTAATGTCAAGTAATGCCTGATGATTGTACACAAATGGAATTGTTACCTCAGGTGCTTCATCATCATCAATTGTAATATTAACCGGCGTATCGTCAAGGACATCGCCTTCAATATTATTATAAATGTCGTTGCCCTTCTTATATTCAAGAAGGATAGATACAAGCTTGACTGCTGCAAATACAAAAACGCAGGCACATATGATTAAAATAATACGGCTGATGATGTTAGACTGCTTTTTCTTTTTTTCCTTAGCATCAAAAGCGGCATCTGCTTCGTCTGGTTCTGTTTCAGGTGAAGCAGATGTAATAAAATCATCATCTTCATCTGTCTTTAAGTTACCCATAATAATCTCCAATCATAATCAAGCTTTTCCTGCTGAACCGAAAAGATTAATCTTCTCACGAACAGTTTCTTTAATTGCTTCACAGCCAGGAGCCAGAAGCTTTCTAGGATCAAATCCCTTTCCTTCAAGGTCTTTGCCTGCTTCAACATATTTTCTTGTTGCATCAGCAAATGAAAGCTGGCACTCTGTATTAACATTTATCTTAGAAACTCCAAGAGAGATTGCCTTCTGAATCATATCTGCAGGAATACCTGTACCACCATGAAGAACTAATGGCATATCACCAATCTTATCCTTAACAGCTGCAAGAGTCTCAAAGCTTAATCCTGGCCAGTTAGCAGGATACTTTCCATGTATATTACCGATACCTGCTGCAAGCATGTCTACACCAAGATCTGCAATAGCTTTACATTCATCAGGGTCTGCACATTCACCCATTCCGATAACACCATCTTCTTCGCCGCCTATTGAACCAACTTCTGCCTCAATAGAAAGACCAAGATTATGCGCTACATTAACAAGCTCGGTTGTCTTCTTGATATTCTCATCAATTGGATAATGAGAACCGTCAAACATAATAGATGTGAAGCCTGCTTTGATACATTTGTAGCATCCTTCGTAAGTTCCGTGGTCAAGATGAAGAGCAACAGGAACAGTGATTCCAAGAGACTTGTCCATAGCCTTAACCATGGCTGCAACAGTCTCGAAACCTGTCATATACTTACCGGCACCCTCAGATACACCAAGGATTACAGGAGCATTCATCTCCTGTGCAGTAAGGAGAATAGACTTAGTCCATTCAAGGTTATTGATGTTGAACTGACCGACAGCATATTTGCCGGCAAGAGCTTTGTCTAACATTTCTTTAGCTGAAACTAACATATTTCTTTACCTCCATTGCACGATTTCGTATGACAACATTATATCTCATATCATTAAAAATGAAAAGGAATATTTATATGATATTTATG
>ERZ1027100.1256-NODE-1256-length-9929-cov-32.354365_pt1 | contig 9929 bp, 8 predicted proteins | sample MGYA00519407_ERZ1027100 | MGnify/ENA primary metagenome ERZ1027100 (study PRJEB26926, sample SAMN06164645) | human gut metagenome | biome: ENVO:00009003; feature: ENVO:2100002; material: ENVO:00002003 | host: Homo sapiens | place: USA | collected 2012 ... | reverse complement strand
GCGCCTCCCGACCCGGCTCCCGCACACAAAACGGGAGCATGCATCAGCCCCCCCCCACGGCAAAGATAAGCAGCGGACGCAAAAGAACAAGCAGCACTCCCTTGTTAGGCCGCAGGCGCCTGCATACGACCATACGGCGAGCCCCCCCTGAAGCCGCTCCAGCAGGCTGTAGACCCGGGCGCCGCCGCATGTCGGCCCTCGCCGGCTGCGGCAGCGCCGGCTACAACGGGGGGGGGCAGTGCAGTCGCACGCAGGCTGTCGTGTGCAAGTTCTACATCGGCAAAGATTATCGGGCAGATTCCCATGTTTCGGTCGCTTCCTGATGGCAAGCTCACAAAATCCGCTCCGCACAGATTTCCGGACGGCAATTTTTATTCCGCGGCCCCGGGGATGATTTCCGATACCGCCCGAAAAAAGCATTCCGCACGGCAGCATATCCCGCCGCAATCGGCAGGAGAGGATGAAAAGCAATCAGCAATTTTTACGGGAATTTCCTTACCGAACCTTTATCCGGACAATAGGCTGTTGCCGCACCTCGTCGAGCGGCAGGGCGCGGTATTTTACCTTCGCAAAATCGATCGACTGCAAATCGAAACAGCGGATCGCACTGTCGTGCATCGTGCGGTAGTAGATGCGCCGATTCGTAATGTCGGTGGCCGAAGTCCATTGCGTGGCGCTCGGAATGTCCGCCGGGACCTTGCCTGCGGCGAACTCGACGCCGACCGGTATGTCGAAATTATTGAGTATCTGAAAACTTTGCAGCACGGTGGCTTCGGCTTCGGCCTGCTGCGGAGCCGTCGTCTGGTAGAATGCCGCACGGACGAACCGCGAAGGAGGCGTGACATCGCCCGGAATACCCAGCATCCCGCTTCCTGCCCCGAAAGCCGCCAGTCCGATGCCGCCCATATCATGATCCGGAGCCGAACCCGCATAGAGATTGACGTAGTTGTTCAGGTTGGTAAGCTGCCAGTCGAACCCCGGCGAGTTGGTCAGCACACCCAGTTCGTTTTCATAGAAAACCGGCTTCCCGCCGATGAACTCCAGCACGACCTGACGCCCCGAAGGATCGGCGAAGCGCCAGTGAACCGTCGAAGCCCGCGGGTCGATATTTATCACGCGGATGCGGCCGATCAGCTCCTCCACCTCCCCGACATCGCGGCAGGTACTCAGTACCAGCGGCACGAGCTGCAGGTCGGCGACGCTCGAACTCTTCAGCGCCGGATCGTAGTCTTCGTATCGGCCGTAATCGGGGAAATAGAACAGTCCGGCCGAAAGCCCGGCCTCGTTCAATCCCTCGGCCACGAACTCCTGCTGCTCGACCGCCAAGCCGACATAGCCGTACTGCGCCGTGAAGACCATGCCGTCGGTCCCGCCCGGAACGAGCGACTGCTGGCGATAACCGCGGGGAACGACCACATACTGGCTGCGAAGGTCGCTGCCGCCCCATTCGATCGTGCGCGCCACGACGCAGGCGCCGTCGCCGGACGTCAGCGTGATGCCCGTACAGGCGGTTACGGACTCTGCTCCGAATCCGACGGCGGATAAAGCCGTCAGGAGAATCAAACTCTTTTTCATAATCGTACCGTGTTTGAGAGCAAAGAAAGCAAAAAATCCGACGCACTCCTATATCGACCCGCAAAAAAGACTTCATCGGCCTAATAACAATCCGGATTATACTTTTTTAATAAAAGCTCTTCCTATGCTGTAAATTTACGAGGCACTCTATCGAAATACGAGTTGATGGCTGTATAGCTCGGAGAGGAGAAGCCTACGGAGTAAAACGGCGTATAGTGCTACGCCACACGGCCCATAAATTGCAGGTAATGCGCGTAATAAATGGTGTCGGGAATACGTTTTATCTAAGAAAAGTTGCTAACTTTGCCATATGGATATTCGGAATCATCTCGTGGACAAACTGATCGAGGCTGGGGCGTTCTGGTCGTATGACCAAGCCTCCGTCCGGGATTCCATATCGGACAGCCAGCTGATCGAAGCGGTACTCGTCAAATTGGATATAGAGGATATCGACCTGCTTTTCAAATTATTCCCCAATAGTAAAATCAAGAGCGTCTGGCTGAAGACGATGGTCGTTCAGGGAGATTATTATTACTCGCTGAACCGCTTTTACGCCTGGTATTATTTCCATGTCCGTTATCCTGACCGTTACCTGAAATCAATGCTTACGCGCCATTTATCACGACTGACGGCATGAAAGGAATCGCACGACATACCGAAGCGCTTATCGAACCGGCCTCACGGCTCGACTGCCTGAAAGGCTGGGTGTTGGTCGGAGGAACGGCCCTTGCCATCCAACTTGGCCACAGGCTGAGTGAGGATTTGGATTTCATGCGCTGGCAGACCCGCAAGGACGAGCGTATGGATGTGGATTGGCCGACGATTCGCAAACAGTTGGAAACGGTGGGCAAAGTGGAGTCGATGGATATTCTCGACCATAACCATGTGGAATTTGTCGTCGCGGGCGTGAAGTTCTCCTTCTATGCACGGGAGAGCAAAGCCCCGGAAATGACCTTGATTCCCTTTATGAACAACATCGTTTTGGCGGATGCCGCATCCATTGCCGTAATGAAAATGGAAGTGATGCTACGGCGCAGCAAGTTCCGGGACTACTACGATCTTTACTGCATTTTCCGCGAAGACCCCGATGTGATGAAGTACGTCAAAAGGGCCGGCGATTATTCGAACCATATGCTCAAAAGCAAACATATTCTCACCATGCTGACCGATTACAGGCGTTTCGGCGAGGATCGTAATTTCAGCCAGCTGGAACCCGCATATTCCATCAGAGCGGAAGAGATTGAAACGTATATCAAAGGATTGTTGCAAAAGCCGGAGTAATCTCTGCTTCCAAAAACGCTATAATAAAATCGCCCCGAACTCTGTGTCGGGGCGATTTCTATTTTTCGGAATGCTCTGCTTATATCAAGTAAAAACGTCATGCAGGTGCAGGAACAAAACTGCCGACTGTCAGTCGAGCGTCTGCACGCCGCCGCCGTTGACGAAAAGCACTTGGCCGCTGACCCATTCGGAAACCGGAGCGGCGAAGTAGAGCACGGCGCCCGCGATGTCGGCAGGTTCGCCGAGCCGGTGAATCGGCGTGTGGGCCAGCATGCGGCTCTCGATCTCGGGCGTCAGCACCGTCGAAAGGGCCCGCGTGCGCGTGGCGCCCGGCCCGACGCAGTTGATACGCACGTTCATCGGCCCGAAGTCGAATGCCAGATTGGCCGTCATGTGGTTGAGCGCCGCTTTTGACGAGGCGTAAGCGCTCATATTCGGGCTTTTGTTGATACTGGCCATCGAGGTAATGTTGACGATGCTGCCGTAGCCCGCCCGGGCCATGTGGGGCACCACGAGCTTGCAGAGTTTCCACGCGCTGAAGACATTGAGACGAAAAATCGCCTCGAACTCTTCGGCGCTTAGTTCGAACGGATTTTCGTGACCGCCCCGGCCGCCGCCGGCGTTGTTTACGAGAATGTGTATCGCCCCGAACTCCTCGACAGTACGGGAAACGAGTTGTTCCAGCGCCCGGTCGTCGAGTACGTCGCACGCGACGGCGAGGGCCTTGCCGCCCTTGTCGCGGATGGCCTGCGCCACGGCTTCGCCGGTTTCGGGCGTGCGGTTGCTTACCACGACGGTGGCTCCCGCCTCGGCGAGCGTTTCGCAGCAGGCGCGGCCGATGCCGTTGCCGCCGCCGGTGACCACGGCCACCTTGCCCGTGAGATCGAATAAGGGTTGTATGGACATAACGTTAGTTTTTAATAGGTATCATTTGCGGTTCCAGCAACAAGCCGAGAACACCGAGCGTAAAAATAACTATTTTCCCGGATATTTGAACAATCCCTACAATTACTTTCTCCGGCGATATGCCGTGCTCAATAGCTCTTCGTTATTGTGGATTTGTGTTTATGTGAAAAGTGCAGGAGAATGACCGTCCGGCGGCAACCGCACTGCCGTATCATCTCAATTATTTTTTCAATTAATCATCAAGGTTACTCCTAATTGGGCATAAATATTCTACCCCGATAAGATGTTCATAGTCTTACATACCGAAACAAAAAAGATGCAACCTAATGTTGCATCTTTTTATAGCGACACTCTGTACAAGCTATTTCCCGCTATGCTTAAATATTATTATGTCGCATCCAATTGGTTATACATGAATTGAAGTTCAGCGCGATGCACAGACTCTATAACATCACATCTGTTGCATTTCGTTTCCGCAGGCAACCGGCGATTCCATTTATCCATCAGTCCTTTGATGAATTTGGAAAAAGCAACGATGCAAAACAGTCGCAACAGGCGGGAAAATGTAACTTCCGGGGCGGATAACCGTGCCCTTGAAGACCGGGGAGCTGGCTTTTGCTTCTGAGGAAACAGAACGGACTGTCGGATAACTTTCCGACAGTCCGTTCCTATCTGTTGCGTGTCGATGAACCCTATTCCAAATCCTTCAACGGGATGGCGTACACGCAGAAATCGGGCAGACGGTCCACGACGAAGAGCGTATTGCGCCGGATGAGGCATTTTTGGGGGTTCTTGAACTCGATATCGCCGATTTTCGTCAGGTCCTCGAGTACTTCGCCCGATTCGGGGTCCACACGTGCGAAACGCACCGATGAGGCGTTCCCGAAGCTCACGAACATGCGTCCGTCGTCGGCGAAGCAGACTCCTTGGGGCGCGTGGTCGAAGGTCAGCTCGTGGGCGATGTCCAACCGTCCGGACATCAGCAGGCTCCTGTCCATACGCACGATTTTCCGGGGGCCGTTCACTACGGCATATACCTCTCCCCGGTGGTCGCGCGCAAGCGTATTGTTTTCCGAACGGCTCCATTTGGCGCTCGTTGCAAGCGTGGGGACATTGCCTATGTTTTGGGATGTTACCAGATGCTCCGGCATGGCGCGCACGGCGTCCAGTATGCTGTACACGACGCCTTCCCCGACGGCCACGCTGAAGGCTCCGCCCGCAGGCGTCAGGAAGTTCAGGCATTCATACGTTTCGGCGTCGAAAACATAGACGCGGCCACCGGTTCCCGACAGGTAGATCTTATCGTAGGAGCGGTAGATTCCCGTGGGTTTGCCGAGCGTCACGTCGGCCCCGGACTGCGGGTCTTTCCATGCGGTGATGCGCTTCAGCAGCTTCGGGCTGCCGGTCGAGAGGTCGAAAACGTCGAGGCTGTAATCCGCGGACCGTATGTCGTTGGCGACATAGAGCCGGTTGCCGTAGACATAGACGTCGCGCGGGGCATAGTCTCGTTGTGCGACCCCGGCCGTCGCATAGTCGAGCCGCAAACGCAGCGCCTCGCCCGTGTCGCCTCCGTTGTCGGTCGCCAGAAAATCCGTTCCGCCGGCAAGCCCGCCGTCCAGTTCGTCCAGTTCGGGGTCTTCGATGACATGCCGGCCGCGGTAGTAGCGTCCCGCGGCGCCGAAGTAGGCCAGCCGGTTGTCGCTCCACTGGTCGTAGTGGTTGCGGCGGCTGTGCATGAAACGCCGCGAGTAGACGGGGAGTTCCTTGGCGAGGCTTTGCCGGAGATAGATCGACTGGCACATCTGCCGCCAACTGTATTTGCCGCCGCTCTCGCTGATGACGGTGTTGCTGCCGTGGCCATAGCCCATGCCGTGGCCGAATTCGTGGAAGAGCGCCATGTTGTCGCTCACGTCGTCGGCGTAGTGCCCCAGGAAGCAGACATCCTGCAACCCCAGCGTACCGCCGCCGCCCAGTCCGCCCTGAATGTGGAGCGTTCCCCACGCGAAGCTCGGGCGGGTCAGGGATTGCGAGAGCAGCGTCTCGGCACTCAGTGCATTGAGTGCGTTGTCGACGAAACGGCGGTCGTTGACCCGCAGCGAATCCTGATACTCCTGTGTCGAGAACAGGTAAGCCATGTTCAGTGACATGGCCACGGCCTCGCGGCAATGCGCGGGGTTCATGGCGAGCCAGTAGGGATGGTTGGGGTATTCGAAGTTGGAGAAACGGATGCTCCACGTCGTCTTGATGGCGGCGAATTTCTTGTAATAGGGATCCTCGCACTCGATGCGCAGCGAGAGGTCGTCGGGGCCCAGATGCGGGTTTTTCAGGATGAGGATCGTCTTTCCCGCGGCGGTCGTATACTCCTTGTCCGCCGAGACGAAGGGTATGGCCGTCCGGAACTCCAAGAACGGCGGCACGATGTCGAACCGCGCCAGCAGGAATTCGTCCGGGTACCCCTCTATCGAGGCCCAGATCTTCAGATCCCGGATGCGCCGCGGCGAGTAGGCCCGTAGCTGCAATTCCCGGTTTCCGGTCACGGAGACCTGAACCGGCCGGCGGGGGTCGAACGAACGTTGTGCGGGATCGAGGAAAATGCTCTCCGGTTCGTCGTCCTGCAACATGATGATATGGTTCTCAGCGGTATAGTCCTCCGGGGAGGCCATGTGGATGAGCCCCGAAAGTCCGGCCGCATCCGGGTTGCCGCCGGGCGGCGTATCGAGGTTCTCTTCCGAGCAGCTTCCGAGCACGACGCAAAGGCAGGCCGCAGCGAAGAGTCCGATCTGTTTGATGCTATTTCGAATGAACATAAATTGGCTGTTTTACAAGGTTTACACTCGATTGTTACCGTACGTGCGGCTCTTCGACGATTTCATGCGTCCGCATATCCACGAAGAACTCGCGCGAAGTTCCGCGCGTGGTCGATTCCGCGACCTTCAGCAGGTGCCCGCCCGCCCGTTCGTATTCGCGGATTTCGTTCTTGTGTACGACCATCTTCACCAGTGCCCGTTTCGAGGCTGCCATGTCCGAAATCCAGAGCACCGAATCGGCCTGCGCCTGAATACATACGGGTTGTGCGAAGGTGTACCCTCCGATCGATTGCAGGCTTTTGCTCCAAACGGCATTGGCCCGGTCGTAGATATGGATGCGATTTCCGCCCGTGACGTAATAGCGTTCGGGCGTTACGGCCAGCCCCGTGGGGGCGAAATCCGGCGAAAGCGCCTGTTCCGGCAGATCGAGGGCGGCGCCGTTCTCCATCTGTGCGGCTGCGGCAATATCCAGCACGTGGATTTTCCGCTGGTTGTAGTCCGTCAGCAGGAGCCGTTCCGCACCGTCGGGGCGCATGCAATGCGTCGCGAAATTGTTGTTCACGGCTCCTACCGTCGCGCTGCGGCGGTAGCGGGATACCTGCTGGTAGTTCGCAGGCGTGACGTCCGCTTCCCGGTAGAGGCTTACGGTCCCGTTCTTGTCCCGGCTGAAAATCAGTCCGTCGGCCACGGCCGCGGCCTGCGCCTGAAACACGGCATTGTTCCAGTTGCCGTTGCCGATACAGCCAGCATATTCGAGCGCCGGGAGCGTGAAGCAGTGAATTTTCGATTCCCGTTCGGCCACGTAGAGGCGGTCGGCGGTCGGGACGACGGCTTCGATCCGGCTGCCGAAATGTTTCCGTTCGCTGTTGAAATCCCATGAATCCAGCGTGCGCAGCACCTCTTCCCGTTCGGTGTCGATGAGCAGCAGGCTGTTGCCCGCATTGCCGGCCACGAAGAGCGTGTCGCCCAGACTGCCCAGCGTATAGGGCGTGAAGTCGTCCACGGAGAGGTCGGTCGCCGTAAGGACACGTTCGGCCTCGTAGGAATAATACCAGTAACTTTCGTACTTGTCGGCTTCGGGAGCCGGAGAAGGCGATCCTTCGTCGCTTTTGCCGCAGCGGACGATCGTCAGTATGCTCAGCGTCAAGAGCAGGTAGCGCAGCGACAGGATGGAATGGGAAATTTGCGTTTCGGTAGTTCCATTTTTCATCGTTGTGTTCCGTTAAATTATGTTTAGTTCCCAAAAATGAGAGCGCAAAGAAAATAAAAAATCCGGGAAACTCCTATATCGGCCCGCAAAAAAAAGCTTCATCGGCCTGCAGCAGCGCCCGAACGCTGCAACAGGATAGGCCGGAAAATCCCGCTCGCCGTATCCGGGCAAATGTCGGAAGAGCGTTCCGGCTTATCACGGCCTTTACCCGATAGCGTCCCTATGCACGGGGTGTTTTCAGGTATAGGGAAGCGCTACCGGCGCCGCTGCCGCTGCCGGCGCCGCCGCTCGATACGCTGCCGCTCTTCGTAGGCATCCGTATCGGCTAAATCCAAGACCGTATCCACGATGCCCGAGATGGGATTGGCGGCATGATCAAACTGGCGGTCGTGCTGCTGTTCCGGACGCGGCTCCCGACGCTGCTCAGGCCCGATTGACGGTTCCTCTCGGGGAGCCGAATAGAGCTCGTTGAAAGCATTGGCCGAGAAAGCCTTTCCCAAGACCGAACCGTTGGCGACGATCCCTTCGTTATGGTCGATGAACGTAACCCCGTAAATCCGACCCACCGGATTGATTCGGAAGACGGCGTCTATGTTGTCTGCCTTGAGCTGCTGTCGGAACTCTTCCCGCGTATTATACGGACTCATGGCGTTGCGGACGGCTTGCCGCAGTCCTTCGAGCGTCCCGTCCTCTTTGAGCTTTTCTTTCGATCGCTCGTAGTATTTCCGCAGGGCCTGATAGCCTATGTCCTTGCCGAGCTTGCTCGACTTGAACGGAGTGCCGACGCCGTACCCGTCGTCGGTCAGGGCGCCGTAGACAATGCCGGCATAGTCACGTCCGTCGATGGTTCCTGTGCGTTCCTCAATGGAAACATTGAACCGTTCCAGTAGCGTGCGGAACTCTCCATACGATACGCATTTGTAATGGCGAAGGCACGAGCGCACGACGGACGAGACCTGCTGTTTGACGTTCCCTGCAGGATAGTCTACCTTCTGCAGGTTTTTCTTATCATGCACTTCCGGACTGTCGATTGCTGAATGCAGATTATATTTCAGCTCCATGTCCCGGGTTATTTTCATCGATCTCCGGGCCTCGAGGTCGTGCGGCAGTTTACGACCGTTCTCATCGATGCGCAACGAGACGATATGAAGGTGGTGCCGGTCGATATCCGTATGTTTGAAGACGATATAAGGTTGGTTGCCGTAACTCATACGCTCCATATACTCCCGGGCGATTTCTTGGAGTTGTATGTCGGTCAGCCTCTCTTCGGGCGATGGGTTCAGCGATACATGGAAGACCGTATTGTGAGTTCTTTTGTTGGCCTCGAGGTACGGCCTAAAACTCGCCATGCAGGCATCGACATCCAGACGTCCGTATCGGTCGAACGGCTCGAGCATCTTCTGCCAATAGAGCACTTCGGCCTCATCCTTATCCACCTTCTCCTTATTGTAGTACAGAGCCCCACCGGGCGAAGAGCCCGACCTTATATTCGCAACCACTCCTTAGCTTGTTTTGCAAGGTTCAGAATCTCGTGACTCAGGGCTTTCAGCTCGCGCGTGTGCTGCTCCAGCATGGCGACCTGATGCGGAATCGCGACGTTGGAAAAGTGCGCATTGACGGCTTTTACAACCTGATTGTAGTTATTCCCCAGCTTTTGAAATTGGAAATAAAAGTCATTCAGCCGCGCGACGAACTGTACCTTCGAAGGGTCGCGTCTGACGACGACGAACTCCTCGCCGAAGATTCTTTTGACGATAAAACGGCTGCGGTTATGCTCCAATCCGGCCTTACAAAGCAGCTCGTTGAAGCGGATATTTTGCTCCTCATTGAGGCGGAAAGAATACTTGTAACTCGGTGTTTTGCGATGTTGTCTTCTTTTTTGGTCGGTATCCATAGTTTCAGGTTAGAAAGGCGTTCGACTCGGGAGAACGCCACGGCCTCGCAGAGCGAGGACCTTTGTCGGACAAACGGCAGTTTGTCGGACAAAGGTACACCTCGCTACCCTCTGGCGAGGGTAAAGACCCGCCGCCGAAAACCTCGACCGAAGATTTCGACAAACGCTTGGCGGGGGTCTCGAAGCAGGGGCGTTTCCCGATGCAATATTACAACCGTTTCGGAGCGGGAAAAAACCGCCGGTGCGGACTGGAGCG
>ERZ1027100.1245-NODE-1245-length-9994-cov-5.230808_pt1 | contig 9994 bp, 9 predicted proteins | sample MGYA00519407_ERZ1027100 | MGnify/ENA primary metagenome ERZ1027100 (study PRJEB26926, sample SAMN06164645) | human gut metagenome | biome: ENVO:00009003; feature: ENVO:2100002; material: ENVO:00002003 | host: Homo sapiens | place: USA | collected 2012 ... | reverse complement strand
CCAGCATATAATCATAATAGTAATTATGGCGAAGTATGAGAAATATGATTGGAGCGGTGTTTATGATAGTAAAAATTTTCTGTGCGGTTTTGGTAGCCCTTGGAGTGAGCGTTGCAATTGTTCTAGGCGGTCTGATAATTTTGGCTTCTTGTGTTAGTGGCAGAAAAAAGCCCGCTGGTGACAATACCGCTGATGACGAGGACACATTTATTTACACAAATTATATGCAGGGATTTTACCTATAACTTTTTCTATCCTGCCAAGCTTTTTAAATAGTATACTCATCAAGTGGAGAGTGCTTTGCCCATAAGCATTCTCCACTTTTGTATACCATTTTTTATTCTATCACTCGACCCCCAAAAAACTATTGACACAGCCCGAAACTTGTGCTATACTCTCAACAAAATCAAATGAAACTACACACAGAAAGGGCGTTTTATAATGACTGAAAAAGAAAAAATGCTTGCTGGCAAGATATATGACTCCTCCGACAAGGAGCTTGCAGAATTGAGGGCAAAGGCTCACAAGCTTTCACAGCAGTACAGCAGTTTGTATGAAGATGATGAGAGAAGAAACGCTATCCTTGACGAGCTTCTTCCCGACCATGGCGAGGGATTTTTTCTTCAAGGTCCTGTGTATTTTGACTATGGCGTTTTCACAAAGTTCGGCTCAGGCTGCTATGCAAACTTCAATCTGACAGTGCTTGACACCTGCCCTGTGACCATTGGCGACAACGTGTTTTTCGGTCCCAACTGCACCATTGCCACACCTGTTCACCCATTCAGATGGCAGGAGCGTAACATGAAGAAAAAGTCTGACGGCACTGTTTATGATGATGAATACGGCAAGCCTATCACAATACACTCCAACTGCTGGATAGCGAGCAATGTTGTCATCACAGGCGGAGTTACCATAGGCGAGGGCTGTGTTATCGGTGCAGGAAGCGTTGTCACCCGTGACATACCGCCAAATTCTCTTGCGGCAGGAAATCCATGCAGAGTTATCCGTGAGATAACTGAGGAGGATTCTATCAAGTACAAAGCAGAACTTTTCTGAGCAAAAAAATACCCCTGACCAGAAAATGATCAGGGGTATTTTTTATCGTATGTCATATCATTGAGTATAGACCCATTTTTTATCGGACCACGCTCCGTTATAAGTCTTTTCTCCTTTGACAGTGTAGCTTCTTACACGGACGTAATATTTTTGATATCTTGCAAGCCCCGAAACTGTCTTTTTATCGGTGCGGTTGTTTGTTACCTTTACGCTTTTTGCTCCCTTGAAGTCGGAACGCTGTGAGTATGATATTTCATATCCCGTGGCAGAGCCTTTCTGTGCATAGTCTACAAAGAAGCCTGCATATGTGCCGTAAAGCTTCTGTATCACCTGCTTTGCAGGATAGATAGCAAAGCTTTTGGTGATAACTCCGCCGTAAATGCCCTTGCCTGTGATAGTCACCTTTGCGGTGCCGACCTTTGTGTTTGCAGAATATTTCACAGTGTAGTCTGTGCCGTTTTTAATGGTCTTTGAGCCGTATTTTACTGTGATTTTCTGCGTTATCGCCTTGCCGGTAAAGCTTTTTGAAGAAATACCGCTGACCTTTGCGTTTGCAAAATTAGTCTTTGCCGTCACTATGCTTTTAGCGTCTGACCAGTTGCCGTAATAGGTCTTTCCGCCCTTGACAGTATAAGAGCGAACTCTTACATAATATGTCTTTGAAGCCCCTAATCCAAGTACCGTCATCTTATCCGTCTTGTTGGTGGTGGATCTGTATGTGGAAGCATTTGAAAAATCAGATCTTGTGCCATACTGGACCTCATAGCCTGTTGCAGATCCTTTCTGCACAAAATCCACAAAAAAGCCCTTGTATCTTGTTTCAAGCACCTGTATCTGCTGTTTTGCAGGATTAATAACAAAAGAAACGGTTTGCTTGCCCTTATAGTTGCCGTAAAATTCAACTGTTATCTTGCCCGTGCCAACATTCACGTTTGAAAAATACATCACCATATAATCAATATAACGCTCTAGGGTCTTATTGCCGTCCTTTATAAGCACATCAGGTGTTATCTCCTTGCCGGTGAACGACAGTGGTGTAGCATAATAAAGCTTGACCTTGGAAGCGTCCTTTGGCTGGATAGTAAAGCTTTTTGCAACAGAGCCTCTGTATTCGCCTTTTCCAACAAAGGTCATTTTTGCAGGTCCTGCGTTAAGATTGGTCTTATAATAAACAGTGTAATCCACGCCCTCTTTAAGCTCTTTGCCCTCATAGGTGAGCGTTACGTCAGGCTGTTCAATATTCTTTCCTGTGTATGTGAAGCTGTTCTTGAAGCCTGATATCTCGCAGTCTGCAATGAGCTTACTGTCAGAATACTCCGCTGTGACAGTCATATCCTCTGTGACGTTTTTATAGTCCTTGTCCCAGCCTGTAAAACGCAGACCCTTTATAGCAGGGGCTTTCGGAGCTTTTGCAGACTTACCATATTCCACTGTCTGCTGACTTATCACCTTGCCGTCCTTATCCACAAACGTAACGTTATATGTATAAGGCTTCCATGCGGCATAAAGGGTCTTTGCACCGCCTGAATATGAGATGCTTTCTATTCTTTCACCTGAAAGTGCAGCGTTATCATACCAGCCTGCAAAGTCTGCACCCTCTTTTGTCGGCTCGGAAAGCGTCACGCTTTCGCCTTTGCTGAGGTATTCTGGATTGCCTGTGCTGTTCGTGCCGCCATTTAAAACATAGTCGACAGTGACAAATTTTGCTTCAACAAGCTTTGCCTTTACTGTGCTGTCAGCAGTATAAACTGTGTTCGCATCGACAGCAATGCCGTTCTTGTACCATTTAAGAGCATAACCGCTTTGCACTTTGACAACAGGATATTTCACCTTGCCGTCTTTATCAGTGCAGGCATAATGCTTGCCGTCAGGGGCTTCAAATGTTATCTTGTGCGAAGCCTGCTCCCCTGGACGAGTTAGCCTTGCTTTGCCGCCTGCCATTGTCCACCTGCCGCTGTCTGTCTGCTTTCCGCCAACGGTATTCAGCGAATAAGCGGCAGAGCTTGTAACGTTAGACAGAGCCGTTTTCTTTACCTTGCTGTCAGAAAAGTTGCCGTTATACCAGCAACTGGCAGATTACTGTCCATAATAAAAAGCGTCATTATCAATACTGCCCACCATAGCTTTAGCATTTGAACTGCTTGACTTTGCAAGGTCTGAAGCGCACTCTGTCAAGGTCAGACCACCTGCTTTGCCCACGATTCCGCCTGCCGAGCTTGTACCCTTGACAGTTCCGCTGAACGTACAGCGTTGGATAGATACCGCATCAAATTCACCAACGATCCCCCCTGCGTACTTACCGCTGACAGTTATTTTCTCAGCACTGAGATCTCTTATCTGCGCCCTGTCCTCAGCATAGCCGAACAGACCTGCATAAGAATTGTTTTGGATAACAGCGTTTTTCAGAACGTGTCCGTTGCCGTCAAAATATCCGCAAAAAGGCTTTGAAGCTGTTCCTACTGCCGATATCTTTGCACCACCGAAGTCGATGTCTTTTTCAAGCACAACACGCTTCCCTGCGAAGCTTTCACCGCCTGATACACGCTTTGCGAAGTTTTTCCAATCCGTCGCCGTCTTTATAACAAGGCTTTGTTCCTTTATCTCTTTAGCCTTTGCCTTTATAAGAAGCTTGGCATTGGTGATATCGTTCTTTGAAGCGTTTTCGTCTGCAATGACTTTCTTGCCGTTATTGACCTCACGCTCATAACCGCTCTGCTTTTCATACTTTGCCACAAGTGTTTCAAGCTCGCTTTTGTCAGCCTTATCTATATCATCGGTATAGGCAAATATTATAGGCTGACCGGTATAAGCGTCCTCGTCGGTAACGTCCGTCCAACTGTCACCGTCATTGGAAATATACGCCTGACCAGGCTTCATGACCCCGTCAGAATAGCCGTAAACGGTCACATAGGCTGAGCCGTCATCACCGCTGAATGTCATCACGACAGAATATCTTTCGCCCTCGTCAAGCTCAACATCAGGGATATCCACAGTATAGAAGCCGTCGCTCTGCACCTTTCCGCTGACCTCACATTCAAGTATCCCCACAGGCGTGCTGTCTGAAACAGAAGTGTAGACCTGCACGGTGTAGTCAGCCTTTCCGGTATAGCCAAGATACATAAAGCCCACTTTGTCAAGAAGCTCGTCTTTTTTTGCTGTAAAAACATCAGCACCGCTCATTTGGTTTTCATTGCAAACATAAAATATAGAATTATCCTTATTGGCAGGATAATGGTAATTATTATCACAGCTTTCAGTGAGATCGAACGCCACCCAATCAGTCATTTCTGCCTCTTCATAGGATATCCAGTAATAGCCGTCTGTGCCACTGGATACTCCCCAGGAGCCTTTCACAAGCCATGCTCCGTTTTTCTTTGGCTGATAGCCTGCAAGGAAATTTGACTTGCTATAATTATCGTCCCAGCCCACTAAGCTTACAGCATGATTAATGCCACTATATTTTGTAGTTTCCGGATCGTAATAGCTTTTGTTATCAAAGGTCATATACAGGTCGTCTGCATAATAGCTCACCATTACGCCGCCAAGCTCTTTTATCTTGTTTTTAATGGCGTTTCGTCCGCCTGTGATAGTGGAAGCGTAATTAAGCTGATATTCACAAACGCCCTTTTTCTCCTCAGATACGATAGTGGTTTCCGTTCCGTCGGACACGAAAGGCTCATATTCCTCATAGCAAAGTCCCCTATGAGCCGCCATTGCAAGTGACGAATCCATCCACGTTCCGCCGCAATCCCATATTGACTCGTCAAATCCGCCGTTAGCATATGTAGAAAGGGTAAGGCTCGGCACAGAAAACTGCACGTTTTGATTTTCAAGACCCTTTTGAATAAGATTGCTCTCAGTGCAGGAAAGTGCCGCAAACGCCCAGCAAGTGCCTGTCTGGAACTGATTTTTGATAGTCGTCAGCGAATTCTTAGATCTGGGGTCATATTTCGCAGGCAGCGAAGCCGTTGCCTTTTGTGCATAAGGTGAAACCCCGTCGTCCGTATCGACCAGATCTCCATCAGCGATCTCCGATTTTTCCAGGCCTTCCTTTTCGTAGCCATAACCATTATCAGTAAAAATTATCCTGCCCATCTTAAATTTCGGGCTGTCATTATCTCCGCCATGCTCCGCATCCGCAAAAGCTGCGCAAGGAAACTGCACTGACAATATCGCCGCCGTCAAAATGGCGGCACATTTATAGATCACCTTCATAAAGATCTCCTTTCTGCTTTTCTGTTATTTAGTTGCACAAAGTTTCTTTTGGTTACTATTTTAATGATTACTTTTTATCTTTTTCTCCCCACTGAGATAATATTTTTCTTAGTAAGCACAAGTAGCACAATGCCAAGCAAAAGTATCAGCGGCCAAGTAAGATACGGTCTTTTATCATTATCAATATCGGTCACGACCTTATCAGGCTCACCGTTTTTATCAGTGTTGTAATACACGTTCACTTTTTCGCTCTGACTCACATAATATGTGCCTGTGAAGATCTCTCTTGTGTACTCCTTGCCGCCAACATCAAAAGCGACAGTTATGTAATATGTTTCAGCTTTGTTGCTTGCCTTTTTGTTATGTCCCCAAGTTTTCAACTCATGGTCTATCCACTTCACATAGCCTGTGGTTTTCTCAGCACTTGACATGAAAACCCTGTTTGAAACATACTTGCTGAGATTATAGATAGTAGAGAAACCACCCATAAGAATAAAAACGATACTCAGAGCGATAAGCCCTGCATTTTGCTTTTTCATTTGATATACCCCCTGAACAGAAATGTTGTGTTAATATGAATTTATTATATCATATGAGAACATGGAAAGTCAATAAGCCTATCCCATCTTTCCATAAGTCTTATGGACATATTTATTAGTACGGTTTTGATCGTTGAGGTAAGCCGCTATTTTCTTTCTGCTGTAAGGACTTTTTTTATAAGATCATGTTGAAACTTTATTTTCTTCATTTTTTGAACAATTCTTGACTTTCTTACAAATCTGTGTTATACTAATCATAAACGAACGGTCGGTACACATAAAAGGAGCGAAGCAACATGAAAACAACTGAGCAACAGCACAATGAGCGGAAACGTGAACTAATGGAAAAGTGCTTCGAGTGCTATGCGGAAAACGGGCTCACAGGCACAGGAATTAAAGCACTAGCCGATGCGTGCGGATGCACGAAAGCAAATTTGTATTCGTATTTTAAAAACCTTGATGAACTGATCATTGAGTCAACGGCATACTGTATGGAAAAGGTTGAGGACGACTTTATGGAGATGGCACCCACCGACCCCGAGGATGTTGTCCGTTTTGTGAAGGAGGTCCCGTATTGGACAGCAAAAAAGCACGGAAAAAAATATCGCCTGATGTATCAGATATATACGCACCCGAAGTATATCGAGCACGGCAAGAAATTCTTTGAGGGCGTGAACGAACGCTATACCGAGTACGCCAAGCGGCTGGAGCCGAAGATAGGCATTCCATATACGGTCATCACGCCGCTGATCTTTATATTCGTCCGTGCCTGCGTACATTATGCGATGTTTGAGGATGAATATTATCTGAAAACCCAGATGGAGGTCTTAAAGCAGGGGGTCGCCCTGTTTGTGGATAAGTACAAAGCAAACCAAGCATAAGCCTATCGACCGCTGCTCATTTACGGCGTGGGCAGCGGCGCAAAGCTCCGCCGTGATAAACAATTCCGAACGGAGGAAAAAAGATGAAAACAGGAAAAAAACTACTCACAGGTACACTTTTGGCGCTTTGCGCCGCTCTTTTGGTGCTTTGCAGCGTGCTTGCAATAGGATGGAGCAAGGCGGCAAAAACAGGCGACGCACTGCCGGAGGTGCGAAACAACGGCACGGCGATTCAGTGGAAATACAGCGACGAAGCCGACTGGCACGACCTTGTGGCGCTTACCGAGCTGCGGGGCGCTGCCGGAGAAAACGGAACAGACGGTAAAAACGGTAAAGACGGCTCTGACGGCAAGAACGGAATAAACGGCACAGACGGTAAAGACGGCTCTAATGGTGCCGACGGCAAGGACGGCATTAACGGAGTTGACGGTAAAGACGGAGTCGACGGCAAAGATGGTATCAACGGCACTGACGGCATTAACGCCAAAAGCATAGAGGTGCAGCGAGCTGAAACCCACATACAGTGGCGCTACGAGGGCGATGAGTGGCAGGACCTTGTGGCGATAGCCGACATCACAGGTCCCACCGGGCAGAAAGGTGCAGACGGAGCAGACGGAAAGACACCGGAGTTCCGTGTAAGCGAAAACACCCTGCAGTGGCGCTATGTCGGCGATAAAATATGGCTGAACCTGTACGATCTTTCGGTTTTGAAAGGTCTTGACGGCAAGGATGGTATAAACGGAAAAGACGGAGCCGATGGAAAAGACGGAACAAACGGACAAAACGGCTCCGATGGTGCGGACGGCAACACCCCCTTCATTGGTGAAAACGGCAACTGGTGGATCGGAGAAACCGATACGGGCGTAAAGGCTGCCGGAACAGACGGCACTGACGGCATCGACGGCGAAAAAGGTGACAAAGGTGACAAAGGCGACAAGGGAGATAAAGGCGACAAGGGCGATGCCGGTCAGAACGGCAGCTGTTCGGGATATTTTTACGGAGAGGCAAACTCTCCGAGAACAGTACTGAATAACAGTCGTGTCAATATTTCTGTCTACGAAAAAATAAACAAGGGTGGCTTGATTTCATCCTACATGAATAATATTACACTTAAAAAAGGACATATTTACAATGTCTGCTTAAGCGGTTCTCTCGAAGTTGGTTCAAACGAATTCAACAACAGCGGCAATTACTCTATTCAGATGACAGACGGTTATGATGACGATCTGTGCAGGGAGCTTACACGAATAAAAAGGGACGGGGCAAAAATACCGTATACCAATGATCAACATTCCTTTAATTTCAACAGAGTGTATGATGCGTCAAATAAAGACATTACATTGCAGTTGTGGTTTGAAAATTCGGCATACAATACTTATCTCGGTGGCTTCAGAGGTACCATTACAATAACCGCTCTTGACTGAGCCGATATACACGAAAACAGAGGTAACGGAAAATAAAAAAACGAATACTCAGTATCATGCTCACCCTTTGTATGGTTCTTTGCCTTGTGTCGACAAGTGTATTTGCCGAGGATAATATAGCAGCGAGTGGGACGGCGGAAGTTTCCACAGCGGCGGAACTGGTTTCAGCAATCAGAGAAGCTTCATACGGAACAGTCAAACTGACGTCTGACATTCCCATTTACACCACATTAGTGGTCAACCGCACCGTCACTCTTGATCTCAACGGTTATGTGCTGAAATACAGCAGCAGCAGTGCAGGGCATGTAATCACTGTGTCCAGTGGTATTTTGACAATTGAAAACAGTGACTATACAAAATCACACAATTTCCAAAAGAAGTATAATTTATATGTAAATGATTTTTTTGAATTTTGCTCCGTTTAAAATCATACTAATTTTAGCTTTTAATTTTTTTCATTCCAAAAACCGCCCCATTTCGTTCTATAAATTACCTCTTATAATCAAATCATGCAGACATATAATATTATTGCAAACCCGAAAAACAAATGAAAAGGAGATACGAAAATGAAAGGTATCACAACTCAGGAAGGCAGAGAAACACTCAACAAGTTCAAGATGGAAGCAGCTAACGAAGTTGGCGTAAACCTCAAGCAGGGCTACAACGGCGATCTTACAGCTCGTGAGGTCGGCTCTGTAGGCGGTCAGATGGTCAAAATAATTAGTCCTGAACAACAATGGATATTTACCCGAAACAGCGTAAGAAACACAGGTCATTGCATCGAGATTACATATGCCGTTAGACTGTCAGTATAGGAGCAGCACAACGATATATTTTCTTATCAAAACATCGCATTTGTAAAAACAAATGCGATGTTTCAATGTTTATTCTTTCAATATGTTAACCCAATCATCTGGAAATCCCATAAGTTTTTTATCAACGTGAGGGTACTTGTGAAAAAGTTTATCTAGTTTGTCCACAAACGCTGTCCAATGTTGATCATTAGTTATTAGATGTTTTATGCAAAGAAGAGTTGCAAATACACGGATACTGCTTATCCCCTTTTCTGTATATTGCTTATATAGCTTTGGCGTTTTAGCAAGATTAACATTATACAAACGTCCATAGTGTGCACAAATATTCCGCACAAAAGCAATGTGTTCGACCCAGCTTTCAAGATAAGTATATCCCACGCCATACAACGTTGCAACGGCTTTTTTGTCCTGAGGTTTCATATTTTTATAAAACTTTGAGAGCGTACCGAAACTGAACAGCTCCACCAAAGCGTAAAACGGAATTTTGCCGTCAGTATAATTATTTTTGAAATTCTTAACAAAAGGGGCTTTGCTATTTCTGGATATTTCCTTTTTTATCTCACAAAGAAAATCATAGTGATAGCCAGGATCATTAAAATTATCCGGATCTTCATATCCTAGTACACCATAAATATGTGAGAAATGATTAGCTACCCTACACCTGAGATTAACTTCGATTTGCTCTATCCAAGTAAATAAGAGTTGCCTGAAGTTGGCGTTAAACAGGTATAACTCAACGATTTGTTCAAAGGATATAGAACCATCAAAATTTTTATTTTTACCTTTTAGTCCAAGGCCATATGCTTTTATCAAGCGGAAATATGAAATATCATTAAGAATTCGACGTGCATATTCTTCATTGACAATTCTCAACCCAAGCATTTTCAAGTTCTCAATTTGTTGATCAACATTCATTGATGGTTGCTGTTCTTTAAGTTGCATAAAAAAGTCCCCTAATAATTAAACGACCCGACGTGGTACGCATTGCTAAGAGGCGTGTCGGGTTCTGTTAATACTATTATATGCGATTTTTTCTAAAAAGTCAATGGTAAATATATCTAGAT
>ERZ1027100.1237-NODE-1237-length-10045-cov-11.206807_pt1 | contig 10045 bp, 6 predicted proteins | sample MGYA00519407_ERZ1027100 | MGnify/ENA primary metagenome ERZ1027100 (study PRJEB26926, sample SAMN06164645) | human gut metagenome | biome: ENVO:00009003; feature: ENVO:2100002; material: ENVO:00002003 | host: Homo sapiens | place: USA | collected 2012 ... | reverse complement strand
CTCGTGGGCTCGGAGATGTGTATAAGAGACAGATTTATATCTATATTTATGTGTATATTTATGTGTATATTTATGTGTACATTTATATGTATATTTATATGTATGAAATACATTGATAAATATAGATAATTATTTATACGACTTCGCACACGCAAACCTGCATTACCGCTGACATATGGTGTGTTCCGAAGAAATATATGAACTGCCACAAAGTTCCATTAACCTTCGGTGACGATAAAAAGCAGACTGATAAAACAGACTATCCGGATGCATTTTTTGTGGCTGACTTCATATATTTCTGAGGAATATACCATATGCTGGCGCACCCTCACAGCCTGCAAGTGCGAAGTCCCCTAAAAATAGAAATTAAAACAAATAAATATATAGCACAGAGGAAACAAACCATGAAAATAGTATTTTTAGATTCCAAAACAATTGGTGACGACATCGACCTTTCCGAATATGACAAGCTCGGAGAGGTTGTCAAATATGATTTTTCGACAACAGAGGAAGCAGCGGAGCGCACAAGGGATGCTGATGTGATTGTTTTAAATAAGGTCGAGGTAAATGAGAAATCTATAGGACAGGCAAAAAATTTAAAGCTCGTATGTGTGACTGCAACAGGTACAAACAATCTGGATAAAGAATATCTGGCAAAAAGAGGCATTGAATGGAGAAATGTCGCAGGGTATTCTACAGAGACAGTGGCGCAGCATACATTTGCACTGCTATTTTACCTGCTTGAGAAGCTGAGATATTATGATGATTATGTGAAGAGCGAGAAATATGTGGGTGATACGTCGTTTACGCATTTTTCCAATGTGTTTCACCAGATTAGCGGTATGACCTGGGGCATCGTGGGGCTTGGAAATATCGGAAGACGCGTGGCTGATATCGCAAAGGCTTTTGGCTGCCATGTGGTTTATTATTCTACATCAGGAAGAAACTCACAGCCGGGCTACGAGAGGGTGGATTTTGATACTCTGCTTGCCACGTCTGATATCGTGTCGGTGCATGCACCGCTCACAGATGATACACTTGGTCTGATGGACAAGGCTGCGTTTGAAAAGATGAAAAAATCTGCTATATTTTTAAATCTTGGCAGGGGTCCTATAGTGAATGAATCGGATCTGGCACAGGCGCTTATGGATGGAGAGCTGGCGGCGGCAGGTCTTGATGTGCTGGCGCAGGAGCCTATGAGTGAGGACAATCCGCTCCGTGCGATAAAGGATTCAAACAAGCTGATTATCACACCGCATATTGCGTGGGCAAGCGTTGAGGCAAGAACAAATCTGATGCACATTATATACAGTCAAATTGAGGACTTCTTTGCTAATTAGGAAATATAATTTAAAATCAAATCGCAACATTAAGAGGCAGCATTAAGAGAAGGCATTAAGAGGCACATTAAGAGGAAGCATTAAGAAGCAACATTAAGAAGCAATATTAAGAAGCAATATTAAGAGGCAATATTAAGAGGCAATATTAAGAGGCAGAAATGAGCATCAAATTTGAGATAACAAAACAAAACAACATACATTTTGGAATTGCAACAGCAGCGGCCGCGCTGGTAGGTTACTTTACATCGGCAAGCTGGTGGGTGATTCTTTTGTTTGCGGCAGCATATTTTGGGCTTGTAAATGTGAAGCTTGAGCTTCCGGTGAAGCTGTCGTGGCTTTGGGCTGCGATACTGCTTGTCATCGGAGCGATACTATCTGTTTTTTCGGTGCAGTATGTGCTGCTGACGGATGAGGACTTTGTGAAAACCACCGATATGGTATGCGTGGTGAATATGGTTCTGGCGCTCGCTATATATCTGGTGATACTTTTTATCACAAACAACACGAGGCTGACATGTACCATAGCATCAATTGCCATACTCGCGTTTGGATTTATAGATTATTTTGTCTATGAATTCCGTGGCAATGAGTTTACGTATGCGGATTTGAAGTCAGCGGGAACAGGACTTTCTGTCGTGACAAAATACAAATTCGTCATAGACTACAAGTTTTTGTATGTGATTCTGGCGGCTGTTTTGTATATCATGCTGGTAAGACGCATAGAAGTGCAGTTCGAGTCGGCTATCCATATGAGGATTATTTCGATTCTTCTCACAATAATATGCGTGCTGTATGTCATCATGAATTCCATGTCACTGAACACCGAGACCTGGGAGAAAAAGGGCACGTACAGAAACGGCTATCTGCTGAACTTTGTGCTCGGCATAAGGGACAGCTTTGTGAAGGCACCTGATGGCTACAGCAAGGCAGCAGTTGACAAGATAGCGGGCAATTTCAAGGAAACGGACAGCTCATATTCGCAGTCTGATGCGAAAAATCCGACAATCATTGTTATCATGAATGAGTCGTTTGCGGATTTGTCGGTGGTGGGAGATTTTGAGACCAACACGCAGGTTACGCCGTTTATGGATTCTCTGAGTGAAAATACGCTTAAAGGCTATGCTCTTTCGTCCGTGTACGGTGCGAAGACGCCAAACTCTGAGTGGGAATTTGAGACAGGAAACTCGATGGCATTTCTGCCGGACGGCTCGGTGGTTTATCAGCAGTATATAAATGATGACCCGACCTCCATAGTCTCAAACCTGAAGAATATCGGCTATACGACGGTTGCGATGCATCCGTACTATGCGACAGGCTGGAGCAGAAACAAGGTTTATCCGCATCTGGGCTATGATGAGACATACTTTATAGATGATTTTGACCAGACAAAGATACTCAGGGAATATATCACTGACCAGGAGCTCTATGATAAGATTATTGACCGCTACGAGAAAAAGAGCGATGACGAGAAGCTTTACATCATGGGAGTCACGATGCAAAACCATGGTGGCTACGGTGAGAGATATGATAACTTCAACCAGGAGGTTTACAAGGTTGGAGCGTCATACACCGATGCGAACCAGTATCTGTCACTTTTGAATGAAAGTGACAAGGCGCTCGAAAATCTCATCACATACTTTAAGGGTGTGGATGATCCGGTAGAGATTGTGTTTTTTGGAGACCACCAGCCGGGATTATGCAATGATTTTATCAAGCTTTTAAATGGCAAGGGCAATTCCGGACTTACGGAGCAGGAGCTTGAGAATCTGTACAAGGTGCCGTTTTTCATATGGACCAATTACGAGACGGATGCACAGAAAGTTGATGTGACGAGCCTCAACTACCTGTCCACACTGACGCTTGAGAGAGCCAACATAGATCTGCCGGCATACAACCGGTTCCTCGCAGAGCTGATGGAGAAGATTCCGGCGATAAATTCAAGGGGCTATTATTCGAAAAAGAATGAGTGCTTTATGCATGTGGATGAGGCAACAGGAGACGAGGCAAAATGGATAAAGGCATACAATATCCTGCAGTACAATTCGATGTTTGACGAGAAGGACAGAAGCTCGCTGCTGTTTCCGTACCTGAAATAATGTGATGATTTGAAGCAACCATAAATACACATATGAGAAAATGAATTAATATAACTATTCAGGGAGCTAATAATGAAGCTAAGTGATTTATTACAATTTGATAACATAATTGTGCAATGTCATGATAATCCGGACGCAGATGCACTGGCAAGCGGCTTTGGAGTCTATGAATACCTGAGGATGAATGGAAAAAGTCCCAGACTTGTATACGGAGGCAGGAATATCATACACAAGAGCAATCTGGTGCTTATGGTAGACAGTCTTGGCATACCGATAGAGCATGTGGATTTTTTAGACAATCCGCAGCTGCTTGTGACTGTCGATTGTCAGTACGGTGGTGGGAATGTCACATTTTTCAAGGCAGAAAATGTAGCTGTCATAGATCACCACAGAGTATCGGGAGAGCTTCCTGCTATGAACCGTGTCATGAGCTATATGGGCTCATGTGCGACAATTGTGTGGGATATGCTTCGTGAGGAGGGCGTAGAGATAAATCGAAACCTGGCAACAGCACTGTATTATGGACTTTACACCGACACCGGAGAATTTACCGAGATAACACATTCGCTTGATAGGGACCTGCGCGATGAGGCGGATTTTGACAACACTATAGTGGCCAAATTCCGAAATGCCAACATGTCACTTGAGGAGCTGGACATAGCCGCAACAGCATTGCTGGGGCGCGATTATATAGAGGAATATCGTCTGGCGATCGTAAAGGCAGGGGCATGTGACCCGAATGTACTCGGCATCATAAGCGATTTTGTGCTGGAGGTGGATGCTATTGACATATGTATGGTATTTTCAGTGATTAAGAATGGAGTGAAGCTTTCGTTTAGAAGCTGTATAAAAGAGGTGAGCGCAAGCGAAATGGCGCAGGAAGTGTGCAGGGACATAGGCTCAGGCGGAGGGCATTATTACAAGGCCGGTGGATTTATTCCGATGGATCTGCTGATAGACAGCTATAATGTCTACTGCAAAGAAAAAGACGTGACACCAAGATTTCAGTACAGCAGCGATGGTACACACAAACGTCCTTCGGATTCTGCAATCAAATCATTATTGGAAGAGAGGATTTTTGATTATTTAAACGATACAAAGATAATTTACGGAGAAGATTTTGATACGAGTGGCTTCAAAAAAGTGGATTATAAAAAACGCCCGATACCGATGGGATGTATCATTGCAAAGGATATACTGCCTGTGGGCTGCTGCATGGGAGTGCGGACAGCTAAGGGGGATATCTCCACACCGGTTAGTGAAGATACGGTAGTCATAATAGGAGAAGACGGCAGTGTACGGATTTTAAATCTGGACAGGCTGAACAAAAGCTTCAGGATATACAAGGACTGGCGGTTTACTGTGAAACAGACAGATTATGTCCCGAAGTTCAAGAATAAGGATACGGAGACTATAGTGGATGGAATGGCACATGCCAGAGTGTGCATACCTGTTGAGGAGGATTTTTCAAGAGCATTTGTGCTAAAGCACAAGGTAAAGCTATTTAAGAATAAGGATGACAGCAGTTATATATCAGGCAGACCTGGAGATATTATGGTTCTGCCAAATGATGACAGGAATGAGGCATATATGATAAGCAAGACAGAATTTGAAAAGACACATATAGCAAAGGGTGAGGAGGAAAACCGTAAAAAAGCGGTCGTTTTCGACCTTGATGGAACACTTCTCTATACACTTGAGGATTTAAAAAATGCAACAAACTATGCATTAAAACAAAATGGCATGCCGGAGCGTACACTCGACGAGGTGCGCAGATTTGTGGGAAACGGTGTAAAGCTTCTGATGGAGCGCGCAGTGCCACAGGGGGCAGACAATCCAAAGTTTGAAAAGACATTTTCGGATTTCAAGGAATATTATGAGGCTCATTGCAATGACAATACAGCACCTTATGATGGAATCATGGAGCTTTTAAAGGAGCTTAAATTAAACGGCATAAAGCTTGCTATTGTTTCAAACAAGCTTGACCCGGCGGTAAAGGAGCTCAATCAGCTTTATTTCAAGGAGTATATGACATCGGCAGTCGGCGAGATGGAGGAAGAGGGTATACGCAAAAAGCCGGCACCTGATATGGTGCAGAAGGCACTTAAAGAGCTTCAGGTGAGTGCAGATGAAGCAATCTATGTGGGGGATTCTGATGTGGATATCGCCACAGCGAAAAACTCAGGTCTGGAGTGCGTATCTGTCACATGGGGATTTCGTGATGTAGAGTTTTTGAAGGAGCATGGTGCAACAAATCTGATAGATGAACCGGTCGAATTGTTAAATTACGTATAATCAGGAGAACTTTGATTTATGCTTTCAGAAAAGGGACTATTGATAATTGAAAAGCTGGCAGAGCACAACAATGAGCTTGTCACATCAAAGGCTCTTGCTGCGTCCACAGGTATGTCAGAGCGAAGTGTGAAAACATATCTGAAGGAGGTGGCTGATTTTTGTGAGCAAAACTCTATGACGCTCGACAGAAAGCCGGGCAAAGGCATGAAGCCGTGCTTTAGCGATGCGCAGATAGGAAAGATTCTGGATGTGGCAGGGCGGAAATCGGCAGCAGTATCGCAGAAGAAGCGACAGAACTACATATCGTATATTCTGCTAAGCGGCTGGGATACATATACGTATGCGCTTTTTTCAGAGGAGTTAAATGTCAGCAAAAATGTCATCATGGATGATATAAATGAGCTTGACGCAGAGCTTCTGCTCTTTGGCATTAAGGTGCACAGAACGGCGGGCTACGGAATATATGCGACAGGCAGTGAGCTTGATATCAGAAAAGCCATGAGGCATTTCTGCAGATATCCAATCAGTGATAAGCAGGTTATCAAGACCGATGACCACAGGCTTTCAAGACGCGCGGCCGAGGTGATAGCCAATAATTTCAGAAGCGTAAATCTGTCGATGGCAGTTGATATGATACATCATGTGGAGAGACGCTTTGATATCATCTTTACGGATTACACATTTCAGATGCTGGCAGAGTACATAGCCATTGCGCTTTTCAGGGTGGATGTGGAGAAGGAACTGAAAACGGATGAGTTAGATTTGTCGAACCGAATGTGTGATGATGCAAGTGATGGGGATGCGGGCACCGAAACAGAGCAGCAGGTACAGAAAAATGGATTCATAATGACAGAGCATGAGAACATGGCAAAGGAGGCAGCAGGCTTTCTGGAAAGATATCACGGCATAAGCCTCTCACAGCCTGAAATCATGTATCTGGCAATGCTTTTTTCCTGTGCCGAGGGACAAAACCGCGTTGTCATGTCCTGTGAGGAGGCGCTTAGCATAGAGGATGAGATGATAGTGTATCTGTCAAATCTTCTCGCAGCCAATCTGATTGAAAATGAGCTTTTACGTGAGAGCATGCGAAGCTTTTTACCGGGCTCTATTGCGAGGACTCATTTTGGCATAGAGATAGACAATCCGTTTCTTTCCGATATCACACAATCGTATGCCAGTCTCTTTACGGTATGCTTTACGGTATCGAGATACTACGAAAAGTACACAGGCGCCATGCCGAGTGAGAATGAGATAGCATTTATTGCCTTGCAGGTGGGCGGAGCCCTGCACAGAAATCCTATGACAGTGCGCGCAGTGTTAATCGGTGCAGCAGGCTATGCGACCGGCAGCATAATAGCGGGCAAAATAGAAAACAGAGTGCCGGATGTAAGGATAGTAAGCATTTTGTCGTCAGACCGCATAGAGCATATTGACGAGTATGACTGCGACCTCATACTCTCGACCATAGACACACAGGCAGATATCCACAAGGATATGAGATTTCTGTATGTTTCTCCACTAATCAGTGCGCAGGATGAGAAAAATATCAGAAACAAGTGCTTTGAGCTCATGACCGGCCAGAGCGCGGAGGTCAGCGAGTTTTCACAGATGCTGTCGGAGGAATTTATCATATTTGAGAAAAAGGCGAAAAACCGCAAGGATGTTTTAAAGCGTGCGTGCCAGCTTCTCATAAACAAAGGAATAGTGCAGAGCGAGTTTGCGAGGGATGTACTGGAGCGCGAGAAGGTGGAGGCAACCGCTGTGGGCTGCAATATAGCCATACCGCACGGAAAGCCTGAGCATGTAAACCGCTGCCAGATACTTGTGATACGTCTCGACAAGCCGATAGAGTGGGGCGAGAGAATGGCAGACATGATATTTCTGCTTGCGATAAACTTTGACAGTGTCAACACGACAAAGGCATTTTTCCATGATTTCACAAAGCTTCTGAATGAAAATGGAGCGACGGACAGGCTCAGGGAGGCTGCTTCACCTCATGAGCTTTGTGCAGCTATCCGGAAAGAGCTGGGGTGGAACTGAATATCACATTAATACAAAATTGCACCAGAGATGGTGCAATTTTGCATTTTGGGGAATATTGAAAAAACTCATACCACACAGTACAATAAAACCATAGAAAGCAACGGACATATGACAGGCTGATGAATAGCAGAGGGCGATACAGTTAATCATATGTGTGAGCGAAATAAACAAACCAATAATTTTAAATTCAGGAGGACAAAACTATGGTAAGCAAGACAATGGTAGTAAAAGCAGCAGAGGGACTTCACATGAGACCGGCAGGAGTTATCGCAAGAGAGGCAGGCAAGTTTGATTCAGACGTAACAATCGTATTCGGCGACAAGAGAATCAACGCAAAGAGCCTTGTAAACATCATCGCAGCATGCATCAAGAAGGATGCAGAGATTACATTCGAGTGTGAGGGAGCTGACGAGGAAGCAGCACTTGCAAAGATGGAAGAGCTCGAGGCAGACAACTTCGGAGATTAATCAACCAGCAAAGTCAATCGGAGGTGTGATATGTACAAAGGAATCGCCGGCTCAGAAGGAATCGGAATCGGAAATGTGGTCATTATCGAAGAGCATGAGATAGTGATTGAGAATAAGATAATTACAGATACAGACGCTGAAATCGCACGTCTCCAGGGAGCCATTGAGAAATTTGTAAATGATACAAACGCCATGGCAGACAGAATGGAAAAGACAGTCGGAGCAAAGGATGCGGATATCCTTCGCGGACATATCCAGATGCTTCAGGATCCGACCATAGAGGAGCAGATTACAGCGCTCATAGTAAGTGAGAAAATCACGGCAGAGAAGGCGCTCGACCAGGTGCTTGAGCAGACAGCAGAGATATTTGCACAGATACCTGATGAGCTTTTGCAGCAGAGAGCAACAGATTTCAGGGATATCAAAGCCAGAATCCTTAAGATTCTGCTTGGAATCGAGGACTATGATATCTCAGCAGCTCCGGCAGGCACAGTGCTCGTGGCACATGACCTGACACCATCCATGACAGCAGGTATCGTGGCAGAGAATATCGCAGGAATACTCACAGAGGTGGGCGGCAGAACCTCCCACTCAGCAATACTTGCAAGAGCAATGGAAATCCCGGCAGTTCTCAGTATTGATGGAATCTGCACAGCTGTCAAAAATGGTGACAGAGTGGTACTCAACGGAACAAGCGGAGAGGCAATCGTAAACCCTGACGCTGAGACAGAGCAGAAATTCGCTGGGCTGCTTGAGGAATACAAAAAAGAGAAAGAGCTCTTAAAGAAATTTGCGGGTGTGCCGACAGTATCAGCAGACGGCACAAAGGTAGAGCTTGTATGCAATATCGGAAAGCCTGAGGACGCAAAGAAAGCTGTAGAGTGTGACGGAGAGGGAATAGGACTTTTCCGTACAGAGTTCCTTTTCATGGACAGAGATACAATTCCTACAGAGGAAGAGCAGTTTGAGGCATACAAATCAGTAGCAGAGACAATGAAGGGCAAGCCTGTCATCATCCGTACACTCGATATCGGAGGTGACAAGGAAATCCCATATCTGGGTCTTGAGAAAGAGGACAACCCATTCCTAGGCTACAGAGCTATCAGATTCTGTCTCCAGAGAACAGACATCTACAATACACAGCTTCGTGCACTTGTTAGAGCCAGTGCATTCGGCAGGATAAAGATAATGGTTCCGCTTGTGACATGCGTAGATGAGCTTCGCAGTGTAAAGGCAATGGTAGCTGACATCATGAAAGAGCTTGATGCAGAGGGCATTGCATACAACAAGAACCTCGAAATCGGTATCATGATGGAGACACCGGCAGCCTGCATGATGGCGGATGTGCTTGCAAAAGAGGCAGCCTTCTTCAGTATCGGAACAAACGACCTGACAGGCTACACAATGGCAGTAGACCGTGGAAACTCAAAGGTAGCATACCTTTATTCAGCCTTCAATCCGGCAGTGCTTCGCGCAATCAAGCGTATCATCGAGTGCGGTAAGAAAGAGGGAATCATGGTAGGCATGTGTGGAGAGGCAGCAGCAGATCCAAAGCTCATTCCGCTGTTACTCGCATTCGGACTTGATGAGTTCTCAGTGAGTGCCACAAGTGTGCTTAAGACCAGAAAAACCATCGCAGACAGCAGCATGGCAGAATGCAAGGCATTGGCAGACAAGGTAATGGCATGCGCTACAGAGGCAGAGGTACAGGCAGTGCTTGCACAGCAGTAGATGCTAAATCCAAACAAGTATAAAAGTTAGTAAAAAAGCTGTCTCTTATACACATCTCCGAGCCCACGAGACT
>ERZ1027100.1235-NODE-1235-length-10053-cov-4.708542_pt1 | contig 10053 bp, 7 predicted proteins | sample MGYA00519407_ERZ1027100 | MGnify/ENA primary metagenome ERZ1027100 (study PRJEB26926, sample SAMN06164645) | human gut metagenome | biome: ENVO:00009003; feature: ENVO:2100002; material: ENVO:00002003 | host: Homo sapiens | place: USA | collected 2012 ... | reverse complement strand
CGCATACCACAGCTGATATCACCACCCTCAAAGGCAGGACCTGCTGAACATGCACAGCTCATCATAAAGTCTGAGTTTCCAAATACAAGCTCTCAATTTGTACCAAGGTCGATAAACAGTGAGAATTCGGGCCTGTTCCAAATCTGGCTGACCAGAGTTCCGGCTGTGATATCGCCGCCTACATAGCTTCCGATATTCGGCGCCATAATAATATGAGCATCTTTATTGATATCAACTCCCACATCAGAAGCAAAAAGGGAATTGGTCTTAAAGAATGCAGGGATATAAGGCTCTGTACGCAACGGATCCGCATTGATTCCTGCAAACAGATGATTCATAGTTGTATTAGATGCCACGCACATTCTGTATATGCGGTTTTTCGGGAATTTGGCACTTTTGCACATCTCGTTGATCATCGGATTGATGGTTTCTTTGATCACAGCATCCTGCAGCTTTTGCTGGCCGCCCGGTTTCTGTGATTCTACAATTCGGTTAATAACGTCTGCACCAAAACGGATCTGTCCGTTTCCGGCAGAACTCTTTGCCAGAATTTCACCGTTTTCCATATTGATCAGTACAGCGGAAACAGTTGTTGTACCAATATCGATTGCCAGACCACCGATTACTACATCTTCGTCTTTACCGAAGATATCATACACAAACATATCGTCAGAAGTAGCGCGGATCACACATTTTACTGAAAAATTACTCTCTCTCAATACATCCGGAAGCTTTTTCAGAACTGCATAAGGGATTCTGACTCTGCTGATATTCAGATACTTCCGCAGTGCTCTTGTAAGTCTCTCGTTATCCGGCATTGTGTCATCCAGAGACGGAGGATCCATTGTGACATCCACAACCTCCAGACTGTTTTTCAATTCGATGCCTGCAAGTTCTACATCTCTCTTGGCATTTTCAAAAATGGCTATTTCCTCTTTAGAGCTTAAATCAGCTACTTTCATTCTGCTCTTATAGGCAGATGCAATATCAGGTACCAGCACATTTACATCTGCACTGATCTTGCTGCAGCATGCAAGGCGCCATCCTTCCTGATATTCTTCGTCAGAAATATGTAATGTCTTTTTGCTCTCCAGTTCTCCGCTCTTTAACTGGACACGGCATTTTCCGCAGGCTCCGTTTCCAGAACATGGTGCATCGATCGCCACATTGGCTCCACGAGCTACCTCAAGTAAATTGTCCCCCGCATTGGCAAACGCTTCTACCACACTGCCATCTTCGAATGAAAATGTTACCTTAAACATTCGGCAACCACCTTTCTCATAGTCGTAATAGCCTGTAATAAAACAGGGACCGAAGACCGAAGCCTTCAGCCCCCATAATTATGTATTCATTTATGTCGGTCGAATATTTTATTAGATTTCTCAGCTATACTGATTAGATTTCCAGGTAGGAATCTGCATACAGTGTATTGCCTTTGAATACATCACAGGATTTGATAGTTTCCATCAGACGAAGGTCGTTAGGGTTAACGATTGCTGATGTAAGACCATTCATCATAGCCATTGCTACAAGAGCAGAGTCCATGATCGGACGGATATGTTTTGGCATACCGTTACTGTTGTTAGAAAGACCACCTGTAGAGTTCAGTCCCATTTCAGAGAACATCTTGATAGCTTCAAGAACTTCCATCTGTTTGTCCTGCATTCCTTTTACAACGAGGAATAACGGGTCAAACCACAGATCTTCTGTATCCATGCCCTGAGCCATACCTCTTTCAAGCATGTTCTGGCAGTGCATCATACGCTCATCATTGTCAGCTGCTACCATACCAGAGGAGCAAAGTGCGATACAGATTGCATCATTTGCTGCTGCAAGGTCGATATTGGAAATTCTGTCACCTGCGTCTGCAGAGTTAACGATTGGTTTTCCTTTTGCTCTGTTGTATACAGAAATACCAGCTTCGATAGCTTTCTGGTTTGTTGTATCCAGTGCAAGCGGAACATTGTCAAACTCTGACTGAAGGAGCTGTACTGCCCATTTCATCAGATCTTCGCCGTATCCATCAGCAGGTCCGATGTTTACATCCAGATATACAGCACCAGCATCCAGCTGCTGTTTTGCTCTTTTCAGGATCGGTTCAGGATCTCTTTCCATAAATGCTTTGTTTACTGCCGGAGCTGTGGTGGAAAGTCTCTCACCAATTGTTACAAATTTTGCCATAACCGTGTTCTCCTTTTTATTTATTTACACAGGAATAAAACCTGTATGCTTCTTATTAAGAGCCAGACCGGTCAGATGACCGGTCCGGCATGTCATTCCGATCAGATCTGACCGTCAGCCTGCATATCTTTTAAGAATTTAACAAGCTGTACAGCTTCTCTTGGTCCAACGATGATTTCCCATCCAGGAAGTTTTGCTTCCAGATCACCCTTCAGAACCGCTACTTTACCAGGAATGATCAGTTTTCTGGATTTAACCTTCGGTTCAACATTCTCTTTGATATAAGAAGAAATACTGTTACCGGAGAATTTACCAGCTGCCCATGATGTCAGTACGGAAAGTCCGCCTGCATCATTGATTACCAGGTTAAGCGGAACACCGGAACGCTCCAGCTCGCCGGATACTACGAAATATGTAAGAGCAAAGTCTACAGTAGTAACTACTACTGCATTCTCATCAGCACCATTTAACGGATAGATGCCTGGCTCAACTTTCATTGGCTTCTGCGGGTCAGTGTAAACGTTCTGACGCAGACCATATAATGGAAGAGCCTCTGCATATGTCATCTGCTCCATAACGATGATGGAACCATATTTCATTGTAAACATAGATGCTAAAGCTGCCTGTAAGTGAAGGTCACCTTTTGCGATCTTAACAAGGTTTACGATAGATGGATAACCAAATGTTCTGTCCTGATCTTTCAGAGCTGCACGACGAACCTGTACAGTGTTTGCAAAGGTTTCTTTGATGTCAGCGCCTGTTGTATCAAGAACAAGGTTCTTGTTTCCGAGTTTTTCAAGAGCTGCTGTTGTATCATATAATTCATTTAAGTCTTTACCGGATACACCGAGAACAACACCTGCTTCTGTAGCAACTGCGTTCATTGCTTCATAGTTGGAAGCATCAGCACCGTTTAAGACCGGTTTGCTGTCTTTGCATACTGCAAGAGCTGCTTTAGCGATTTCAGGATCTTTACAGTCAAGAACTAAAGTTCTGCCAAGACCTGCTGCTTTTTCTACAAGTGCAGTATATTTAGCTGCATCTGCACCTTCGCCACAGTTTACATATACAAGTTCAGCATACATTCTTTCGCCGATACGGTCATAATCTACCTTCGGGATTTCTGCAAGTTTTGCCTCTACTGCAGCGTCATCCATGCATGTGCACAGAGCTACTGCATATCTTGGCTTGCTTACAAATGTTTTTTCATGTCTGAATAATACTGTTTCTCCACCCAGAGTGTGCTCTTCTGCACCAGTACCAATTTTGATTGTCTTCATTGGCGGAGCAGTAGCCTCGGAAAGAGATGCTAAAGCTTCATCAGACATATGCGGACATTGTTCGATTTTCATAGCGCCCTGAGCAACTTTCATAGAGAAAGCCATACAAGTTGGGCATCCGCATTCCTTACAGTTTTTCTTTGGTGTTAATTTAAAAATCTGAATACCATTCAGTGCCATTTTATTTGTTCCTCCTATTCAATTACGCAAGTGCTTTGATCATTCTGGAAATAGCTGCAACAGCTTCCGGATGTCTTAAGATGACTGCATCAGATCCGGCTGCAAGGTCAGCAGCAGCTGTCATAACTTCCATATCGATTCCACGCTCTTCTTCCGGTCCCCATTCAGGCATGTCAGCTTCAGAAGCTGTAGCTTCCTTTACGCCCCATGTCTCAGCGGATACCGGTGTAATGATAGGCATCTGCAGCATGTTATCATTCTGAGATAAAGCTGCACCTTTGATACGATCCATTGTAGATACAACGTACTCATATCCATATCCGGCAGCAGCACTGCCGATATTCATAACGATCTTCTGTGCGTTAACGCCTAACTGAGTAGTTACAACGTTAAGCTGTTTAGCAAGGTTGATATCTACGGCAGATTCTGCACCTACGATCTGATCGTAAGCAAGTCCTGCTGCAGCACCGATTGCTTTGTAGTTTTCTTCTTTTTCAGAAAGGATCAATACATTTCTTCCCTGAAGAGCTTCAGCTACTTTCGGAAGAAGTTCAGCGTCTTTTTCTACGTTCTTGCATCCTTCTACTACTAATGGTGCATCAATGGAATCTGCAACGTCTTTTACAACTGCAATAAGTTCATCAACAGATTTGTTTACACCGTTCGGATCTCCGCCTTCAAGGATAAGCGCTACAAAATCAGCACCTTCCATAGCTGCTGCTTTTTTAGCCATTTCTCCGATTGTGGAAGCTCCGTCGTAGTATGCTTTGATACCTTCGGATACAACATTCTCAAGACCCATATCAGAGATCTCCACACCGATCTTAGGTGTGTTTTCTGATGGTGCATCAAAAGAATAAAATGGATAAGTAGAGTCTCCGCCGATTGTTACAGTCTTATCTCCGCTGCCAATGGTGACTGTATTAATCTTTGCATTGAATTTCTGAAGTTTCTGATTAAACGGCATTTTTTTGGCCTCCTTAAAAAAATTACTATGTGTATGTATCTTTTCGCAGACTTACACACTATGTCATGTGTAGTATACAACATTATCCTGCCCGTTGACAAGTACAGTCTGTCATATTTTGTTAAAAAAACAACAATTTCACAGCTTTCCTTTATTTTCCATAACAAAGTGAAAAAAATTCGGCAAATTGCCATATCTGAACTTTGCTGATTCTTCATACACTCCGCATATATTTTTATCAGCAAATCATTACGGCAGCCACATTCCGTCCTTACGAAACAGAACGATTGTACTTTCACACGATCACATTCTGTATGTCCTTGAAATATAATATACTATGGTTTTTATCTATACGCTTTTGAGCGTTTAAACCCGGAGGCTTATTAAAAGCCTCCGCATGACTCACATAATACCTCCGGGAAAACCACCATCTTTACATCATCGGATCAAGGGCTAATGCCGGATGGCCTTTTTCTGTAAGGAATCCAACCAGTGTTTCCGGATCAGTAGCGATTGTTTCATCACCGATCATATCTGTAAAGTTTTCAATTCCGTAGAGTTCTTTTGCTGTGTTGTTAAGACGCTCAGCAACAAACTCTTTCAGTTCTTTTGGCATCCATACGATACGTTCAATACCGCCTTCTGCCTTCATGAACTTCTTGGAGCTGATGAAATGTTTACCATGTCCCATGAAACCAGGTGTCTGAACACCACCACCTGTCATGGATGCCATTTCTGAGAATGTCATTCCAAGAGGTGTCATGCCTGCATACTCACGGTTAGCGATAACAACACCATTGGAGAATGGCTCGATACCGCAGATACACTCGAAGCATCCGCATGATGTCATAGGATCCTGCATGATAGAGTACAGTGTAACGTGCTCTAATGCACCCTGGGATAATTTCTTAACAGCTTCATCTACATCTTCATAAGAACCAAGGTTCTCATCAATAGGTCTTTCTTTTGTAATTACCTGGCAAGGTCCGTTTGGATCCAGCTCGTTGGTAGCTTTTGCATCCAGCCATGAAACGGCACCGCAAAGTCCAAGTCTCTCAGGTGTAACAACACATACGTGAGACGGGGAGAATGCCTGGCAGAGGATACAGCTGTAATATACATCTACAGATTCGTCTGTCAGAGTATTCAGACGGTCATCACGTTTCTCGAAGATCGGGATAGCAACTTCATGACGGATTCTTGTACACTCAGCAGGATCTGTATAAATAGTAACTTCACATTTATCAACAACTGCGTCAAATTCATTCTTAACCTGTGTATAGAGAACTTCACCGATATGTTTGATCTTGAAGCCTGCAGCAAATGCATCTTTGCTGATACGGATTCTCTGCATATCTCTCTGTCCTGTATGGTATACACCTTCGATACAGTTGATGTAGTTATGGAACTTACGCTCAATAACAGGTTCAAAGTCAGGCTGCATGTTTTTACCTGCAACTTTAACAACATATGCAATGCTGTTCTTGCTGCCAAGTTCCATGTCGTCTACTTCCGGACCAACAACTGTAATCTTATGGTCTTCTACTTCACTTGCATCACATGTATGTACAAGCTCTGCACAGTCTACACGGGAACCATCGAATTCAACCTGCATGTCTTTACGACGGATAATCTCACCTTCGAATGCAGATGCGAAAGCAACCGGGATATCGATGTTTGTAATTTTGATCTTGATGTCACGTGCTTCCAGAGAAGTTGCATTCCATTTGGAGATGTCTTTCTGGCAGATCAGGCTCTTCGGTACTCTTGCAACATCTTCCTGGTTTGTGATAACCGGGAATCCAAGAGCGATAGCGCCTGCACCACAAGCTACGATCACATCATTTAACGGTGCAAATGCATTAACAAATGCAGGTACACGTTTCATTGTGTAATCCATCAGAGTTGCAGCATCACCTGGTTTTACGTTACCGAAGATAAGAGCTGCACGAAGTGCTACAGATACTACATGGATAACTGCTGTAACGTCTTTTCCAAGCGGGATAACACGTACGTTAGCACCTGTCTTGTATCCAACTTCCTCTAACTGGTCAATAACGTCACCAACCAGAGTGATCAGGATACCCTGAGACTGATAGGATTTAACAAGGTCTGCTGCTTCCTGAGCGGAAGGAGCTTTTCCAAGGATAACTGCTACACCAGGGATATCGCCTGTTACAAGCGGTACACCAAGTTCACGGATCACTGCATCTGCAAGATGTCCGTAGCAAGGAGCTTCATAAGGAACTGCTCCGTCAATATATTTCAGAACTTCGATAAATTCTGCGCAGAGAGCTGTAGCAACGCCTGACATAAATACGTCATTTGTTCTTTTCTCTCTTGTCATAAGAGTTTTTACTACTGCAAGAGCATCTTTTAACTCTGCAAGAGTTCCAACCTTTGTTCCTGTTACTGCATAGTAGCATGGTAAAGAATATGCTGTATCAGGGAAGCTGACTGCTTTGTCAGCGCCGTATTTTTCAATTGCCTGGTTGATGGCACCCTCTGTAAGTCCATAAACCGCGTCGTTTCCCGCAAAAACACTTTCAAATAAAGTCACTTGTTCTACCTCCTAATATATGATTACTGACGATCTATCTTTTCTTTTATTTTAATGATCTCATTGGTAACTGTCTTGCTGAAGTCATACGGGGATTTTCCCTGTCTGTCTGCATCAATTACCTCTGTGTTGTAATGGATCATTCCTAAAAGATCTTCCTGTGGAATCCGCTCTCTGATAAAGTTTTCGTCATCTTCATTGCGCACTTTGTTTGCGACAACCTTTACCTGAGACACTCCTAAATCTTTTGCCAGGCGCTTTACATTTTTATATGTCTGCACACTCCTTGCACCTGGTTCGATCACTACGACAAATGCGTCAACTCCTTCTGTGGTTCCTCTGCCGAGATGTTCCAGGCCGGCTTCCATATCAAGAATTACTACATCTTCTCTTCTAAGTACCAGATTATTGATAATGCGCTTTAACATTACATGTTCCGGGCATACACATCCGCCGCCGCCTGTCTCGACAGTTCCCAGGACAAGGAGACGCACGCCATTACAGACCTTACCATATTTCTCCGGGATATCGTCTACTTTCGGATTCAGATGATAGAACTGATTTCCCGCAGTGGCACCTGTACGTTCTTCCACAAGCTTACGCATTTTGGAAATTGGTACAATAGAATCCAGTGTTTCTTCATCAAAGCCTAATGCAAGACCAAGATTCGCATCCGGATCCACATCTGCTGCAAGTACCGGTCTGCCCTCTGCTGCATACAACCTGGCCAGCGTTGCTGCAAAAGTAGTTTTGCCTACGCCGCCTTTTCCTGTAACTGCTATTTTCATTTTACGTCATCCACCTTTTATTACATTTTTAAGATCACAGCAGATTAGATTCCTAATGCTGTTCTCTTCTCTTCGATTCTTTCGATCATCAGATCAACTAATTTCTCAATATCTGTTTCTACTGTATAAGCAGCTCCTGTCCATTTTCTTGTTCCCTCTGTAAGAAGCTCTCCCATTTCTGAAGAACCGGAAACATATGGATCAACACCAAGGAATGTATCAATACCGGTACCTACTACATAGTTACCGATGGATACAGCTTTTTCAGACATCCACTCAGGAGCACATCCAACTACAGGAAGCTGATTGATCTGAAGACCTGCATCTTTTGCAAGTTCAGCAGCAAGGATCATCATACGGGAAATATCTACGCATGATCCCATGTGGAGTACCGGTGGGATATCAGCCAGTTCACAGACACGTTTCAGACCTGCACCACAGAGATCTTTTGCAGATTTGTCCATAAGACCTGCTTTTGCAGCTGCCTGTGCAGAACATCCGGAAGCAATGACAACAATATCATTGGCGATACATTTCTTCATCAGTTCAATATGTGCATAGTCAGGACGGATCTTAGGATTGTTACATCCAACCATAGCAACAGCACCACGGATAACACCGGAAGTGATGCACTCAAGTAATGGTTTTGTTGTTCCTGTCTCATCAACCTGAGAGTTTGTAACACCGTCAAGAACCTTAACGATTGCTTCTACGGAATAACCAACTGTAGCTTTCTGTTTCAGCTGTGGGATATGTACAAGTTCAGGTTTTCTGTTCTTGAAGTTATCAATAGCCATCTTAACGATCGCTTTTGCATTCTCTCCTGCTGTCTCAGCATTGAATCTGATAAATTCAGCATCAGGCATCTGAGCGATTGGAGAAGTTGTGATAAATTTAGTATGGAAGCATTTGCTTAAAGGTCCTAATGCAGGGAAGATACACTGAACGTCTACTACGATCGCTTCGCAGGCACCTGTCAGTACTACATTCTCCTGCTGCAGGAAGTTACCGGCCATCGGAACACCGCGACGCATAGCTACTTCGTTTGAAGTACAGCATACACCGGAAACAGTGATTCCTTTTGCTCCTACAGATTTTGCATAATCGATCATTTCTTTGCTGTCTGCATATTCACAGATCATCTCGGAAAGACTCGGATCATGTCCGTGTACAACGATGTTTACGTTTTCAGCAACCATAACACCCAGGTTTGCTTCTGTATCGATTGGCTTCGGAGTTCCGAACAGGACATCAGAGAACTCTGTTCCCATCATGGAACCGCCCCATCCATCTGCCATACCGGCACGCAGAGACTGTTTTACCAGTGCTTCCGGCAGAGAAGAGCATCCCATATGAGCCATATGTAAAGAAGTGGAAACTTCACGGTCGATCGCACGTGGTGCAATTTCATTTTCAATCAGTTTCTCTTTCTGTCCTGCAGGCATTCTGTCAAGGAATCTCTGATATCCGAATGGTTTACCATATTCCATCAATCCTGTCTCAGCCATTTCATGAGCCAGATCATAGATATCTTTTCCTTCTGTCTCTACGCCCCATTCTTTTGCGATACGGATCAGTTTCTCAGGATCTTTTACCTGATAGTTTCCGCCGTCTTTTGCACAATATAATGTGTGGCAGATTTCACGACCGTGATCAGAGTGAGTAGCTGCACCACCTGCTGTAAATTTCAGGAAGTTTCTTCCTACGATACCATGGACGTCACATCCACAGATACCTCTTGGTGCTTTAGGGGTAATACGACATGGTCCCATAGCACAGATACGACAGCAGACACCCTGCTCACCGAATTTACAATGTGGAGTCTGTTTTTTTACACGAAGCTGCCATGCGTCAGCTCCAACCTTTGCACCTGTCTCCAAAAGTCTGGCAGTAGCCTCTTCAAACTCTTCCACTGTAGTTAATTTGAATTCACTCATTATAGACCTCCTTTAATTCTGGTTTGTGTATTCCTTTAAGATACACATTTTTATTTTATTAATAATCCCACAGGCAGGAAATCCCGGTTATCTATAGGTTATCTATATCTGAAGAATTGGCTCCGTTAAAGATAACTGTGATAACCCATCCCATCCCCTC
>ERZ1027100.1230-NODE-1230-length-10084-cov-3.716821_pt1 | contig 10084 bp, 10 predicted proteins | sample MGYA00519407_ERZ1027100 | MGnify/ENA primary metagenome ERZ1027100 (study PRJEB26926, sample SAMN06164645) | human gut metagenome | biome: ENVO:00009003; feature: ENVO:2100002; material: ENVO:00002003 | host: Homo sapiens | place: USA | collected 2012 ... | reverse complement strand
TCTCTCCCTGATGTCTTCCGCGATTCATGTAACCATACACGGCAAATTTCACATTACCGCCCTCGTCTACATCCAGAATCTTGATGCCATGATTGTCATACAGAGTCCGCCGGTCGGCATTATCTTTATCATAGAAGGAGAAGATCACTGTCAGTCCGTTGGTAGCCGCATTATAGCTGAGTAACTGCCCCATATCGGAGAACACCACGGTATTGCCATCCGCGCTCTCCATCATATCCACATTTTCATCCGTGATTCCCAGAAGGATCTTGTCATTGGCATACATCCGGGTAGTATCCGGGATCTGTGTCATGGTACGCTCATAATCCAGCAGATACATTCTCTCCGAAGTATATCTGACTCTGTAATACTCTTCGACATTGTAGTAGATCTTATTTTTGCCCTCTCCGGTGGATACCACAAAATCCATCAGCAGAGAGGCCACATTCCCACTGATCTGTGTCAACCGGATGGAAGCCGCGTCCTCCTGGACCGGTTCCAGACTGCCCCAGGTGATCTGCTGAAAGCTGCTGTGAATATTCACTTTATGAAAAGTGCCGTTATCAGTCAGCTTGGAATTCGGTTCCAGATATTTCGTCAGTTCCTTGGCCACTTCCTTGTCGTATAATTTTCCGTGGAAATCTGTCGCAAATTCCAGAATTTCCGAAATATGCACATCATCATTCCATAAAATAGTCGTATAATAATATACCTTCTGTTCCCCTTCCAGTTCCAGGATCAGGGTCAGACTGTATTGTGTATTCGTGTCGATCAGGTCTTTTAACGTAAGGGAAACGGAAAAGCTTTTCCCATTTGCCTTCCATCCGGTGACTTCACTGTTCTCGATCAGCCGGCTGCCATCGATGCTGCGAACCTCTGTCGAGATCCCCGTAATTTCTCTTCCGAACGTATCCACGGTGAAATTCGCCTGTCTGCCCTCCCCCAGCAGAGTAATGCAGTCCTTCTGGTAAGCCACATCCATCTCCACGGTATTTCCGTGCAGTTCATTGCATGCCACACCGCCGCTTTCCATGGTGATCATAGGCAGAGTGGCCGGAGCCATCTCCATGGTCATATTGTTATGTCCCTGATTCATAATGCTGCCGATGATCAGTGCTGATGCCAGAAATACTACAACACACACGGCAATTCTAATGATCGTTTTCTTCATTCTTGATTCTTCACTCATTCATTATTCAGCAATTTTTCCAGTGTCGGTGCCACATGGAGCAGTTCCTCCACAGTACCGATATCTGCGCTTTTCTTCGGGCGCATACCATTCTTTTTCACTGCCCGGATCAACAGATTCTTCGGGGTATGTTCCATATCGATGAATTCCAGGATCTGGGTCTCATAGCCCTGTTGTTCCAGCAGATTTGCTCTCAAAGCATCGGTGAGCAGTGCTGCCACGCGCTCCTTGATGATGCCGTATTTTAACACTGGTTTTAAAGGATCACATTTTATCTGCCGGTTCAGTTCATGCTGACAACAGGGAACCGCCAGAATGACTCTGGCCCCCCATTTTACCGCCTTGTCTAACGCATAATCTGTGGCAAGGTCACAGGCATGCAGGGTCACCACCATGTCCGCCACATCTGTGCCCTCGTAGGTACTGATGTCTCCCCTCTCGAACTTTAATCTGTCATACCCCAGCTTTTCCGCCAGTTCATTGCAGTGTTTTATCACATCGGTCTTCAGATCCAGTCCGGTCACCTGGATATCTCTATGCTGTAATTCATGCAGATAATAGTACATTGCAAAGGTAAGATAGGATTTGCCGCAGCCAAAATCAATAATGCGGATGGTACGGTCTTTCGGCAGTTCATCGATCACATCCTCGATAAATTCCAGATACCGGTTGATCTGACGGAATTTATCAAATCTCGCCCTGGTCACCCGGCCGTCCGGGGTCTGCACGCCCAGTCCTACCAGGAAATCCACCGGTTTTCCTTCCTCTAAAATATAATGCTTGGTACGGTTGTGAGCCAGTGCCTGCAGTTCCTCCTCTTCAGAAGCAGCCGCCCCCTCCGTCCGCGATGCCTTGCCACTGTTTTTCACCTTCAGTGTCAGCTTGCCCTTTTTGCTGACCAGAGCGGTGGCCTGCAGGGTCTTCGCTGAGAATTCTCCCTGCCGGAACTGCTCCTGTAAGGCGGTGCAGATCCGGTCCGTCAGCTGTTCTGCTGTAAAATTCTCGTGAAATGCCTGAGTTCCTCTGTAAGCAGTCTCCTGGAACAACAGTTCCTCCCGGATCAGCACCGGGCGGATCTTTACCTTCTGGGTCTGTTCCGGATGACGGCTGTTGCTCAGGATGATCTGCTGCAGATCTTTATTCAAAATTTTCTGTAAAAGTATTTTCAGTTCTTCCATGGTTTATCCTGTTTTTCAAATGTTTTGCGCATATTATAGCACGCTTTCCTATAAGAACGCAATCATTCCCCGTCGTCCACCGTGTCTCCTTTTGTAGATCTCATTGCACACCAACACATGGATCAGATCCTTTGATACTTTTTCCGCTTCCTGTTCCAGGATCGTGCTGATCGTATCCGCTATCCGGAACAGACTCAGGCGGTCCGGATATTCATCATAGATCATGCTTCCTTCATAGTCGTATTTGTCCAATATTTCCGCAATCCTGCGCTGACAGCGTCTTACTTCTCCGGGATAGGTCTGCTGCAGATATTCCAAGTCATTTAATAGTTCCTTTTCATCCATTCTTCCGGGATATCCGGGCAATGTCATAAAAAACGGTCTTGCTACCATTTTAAAATGCCTCATGCTTTTTTATAACATATGCATTTTCTCTCTATAAAGTGAAAAACAGGTGCTGCGAAGCTTATCGCAGCACCTGAATTCTCGCCATTGCTCTCTGCAATGCCGTCTCTGCCCTGGCAATATCCGTCTCCGGCGTCTTGCTGCGCAGTCTCTCTTCCGCACGGTGCAATGCTGCCTCCGCACGGTTTTCATCGATCTCATTCGGCCATTCGATAATCTCTGCCAGAATGGTAACTCCTTCGGGAAGGATCTCGGCGAATCCGGAATGCAATGCTGCTTCCTTCTCTCCGTCCTTCTCCGTAATATGCAGGATACCCGGCTTCACGATCACCGTCAGGGGAATGTGGCCCGGAAGGACACCAATCTGTCCTTCCGTGGTATTGAATTCTACCATATCCACAATTCCCTCATAGAATACTCTTTCCGGGGTTATGATACGAAGTGTGAATTCTTTATCTGCCATATCTGTACTCCCCTCTCATGCTATGCATGAACCTTTGCCAGTACATCATCAATGCTTCCGGCATTCAGGAAGTAGCTCTCCGGGATATCATCATGCTTACCGTCCAGGATCTCACGGAATCCACGGATGGTCTCGCTGATAGGTACATATTTTCCTTCCAGACCGGTGAACTGTCCTGCCACGAAGAAAGGCTGGGACAGGAATCTCTGGATCTTACGGGCACGGGATACGACCAGCTTGTCTTCCTCGGACAGCTCATCCATACCGAGGATAGCAATAATATCCTGTAATTCCTTATATCTCTGCAGGATCTCCTGTACACCGCGGGCGGTCTCATAATGCTCCTTACCTACGATTCTGGGATCCAGAATGCGGGATGTGGACTCCAGAGGATCCACTGCGGGATAAATTCCCAATTCTACAATAGAACGGGACAGAACCGTGGTGGCATCCAGATGTGCGAATGTGGTCGCAGGTGCCGGGTCTGTCAGGTCATCCGCAGGCACATAAACTGCCTGTACGGAAGTAATGGAACCGTTCTTGGTGGATGTGATACGCTCCTGGAGCGCACCCATCTCTGTCTGTAATGTAGGCTGGTATCCTACTGCGGACGGCATACGTCCAAGCAGAGCGGATACCTCGGAACCTGCCTGGGTGAAACGGAAGATGTTGTCGATGAATAACAGGACATCTTTACCGCCCTTATCACGGAAGTACTCAGCCATGGTCAGACCGGTCAGGCCGACTCTCATACGTGCTCCCGGCGGCTCATTCATCTGACCGAATACCATGGTGGTCTTATTGATAACGCCAGACTCGGTCATCTCATAGTAAAGGTCATTACCCTCACGGGTACGCTCACCTACACCGGTGAATACGGAATATCCGCCGTGCTCGGTTGCGATATTACGGATCAGCTCCTGGATCAGCACAGTCTTACCTACACCGGCACCACCGAACAGACCGATCTTACCACCCTTCTGATAAGGGCAGAGCAGGTCAACGACCTTAATACCGGTCTCTAGCAGTTCTGTGTCCGTAGACTGCTCTGCGAAGGTCGGTGCGGCACGGTGGATAGGCTCGTAAGACACTCCTGCCGGTACCGGCTTGTTATCAATCGGCTGACCCAGTACATTAAATATTCTGCCCAGGGTATTCTCTCCTACCGGTACGGAAATGGGAGATCCGGTGGCGATAGCCTCCATTCCTCTCACAAGTCCGTCGGTAGTACCCATGGCAATACATCTGACAGTGTCATCACCCAAATGCTGGGAGACTTCCACTACCAGTTCTCCTCCATCTCTGGTAGGGATGCGGATCGCGTCATTGATCTCGGGAAGTTTGCCCTCATCGAAGCGTACATCCAGTACGGCACCGATGACCTGGGTGATCCTTCCTTTATTCTCTCCTGCCATTTCTACCTCTTTCCTGCCCACTATGCGGGCATTTCATAATCAACTCACATTTTGCACTGTTTTTCTCTGGCAGTCTTTGTATCTTCCACGCAGACACGCTTGCGCTCGGATCGGAACGTAGCGGCACTAAATTCGCGCTGAAGCGCTCATTAAGTGCCGACGTTCCTTTACGGTCTGCTTAGGAATGATACAAAACCTGCCAGAGACATAACTGCAAAATATAAATATTAAAGCGCCTCTGCGCCTGCAATGATCTCTGTAAGCTCCTGGGTAATGCTTCCCTGTCTTGCGCGGTTGTACTTCAGTGACAGATCACTGATCATATCCTCCGCATTGCTGGTGGCATTATCCATGGCCTGCATACGGGCACCGTTCTCACTGGCTGCCGCTTCCATCAGTGCACCATAGATCAGGCTGGATATATATTTCGGTATGATCATATCCAGTGCTTCCACATCTTCCGGTTCGAAATTCATCAGCGCATCGGCACCCTCTGTGGATGCACCCGCCTCTGCATCATATTCCACGGGCAGAAGCTTCAACAGCTTCGGCTCGTGGCTCACCGTGTTCTTGAAGTGTGTGTATGCCAGATAAATCTCGCCGATCTCTCCGGCTGCAAATGATGTCAGCAGTTTGTCCGACAGAAGCATTGCTTCGGCATATGTGGGCTCTTCGATGACCTCCGGATAGGATTCCTTCACGGTATATCCCTTTCTCTCCAGAATCTCCCGGCCCTTATTACCGATGGCATAGACCACAACGTCTTCTGCCTTCCACTCCTCCTGTCCAGTGATCAGCTTGGCCACATTGGAGTTGTAACCGCCTGCCAGACCTCGGTTGGAGGTGATGACAATGACCGCCTTTTTGGGGGAAGCCCCCGGAACGAGATACTTATGTTCCAGATGACCTACCCTGGACAGGATATTGTTTACGGTATCATACATACAGTCAAAATACGTCTGAGAACGTTCTGCACCTGCTCTGGCTCTCTGAAGCTTTACCGTAGATACCAGCTTCATGGCCTTGGTGATCTGCTGTGTGCCCTGAATGCTGGTCTTACGGCGCTTGATATCACGCATTGATGCCATAGTTACCTCTCATTCTGCCGTATATCACGGCTGACACACTTATTTCAGAAACTCTGCCTTGAAATCATTCAGTGCCTTCACAAGCTTTTCTTCCGTAGCATCGGAGATCACCTTTTCCTCAGCGATGGCTTCAGGAATCTCGGGATGCTTCGTATCCAGATAATCGAAGAACTCCTTCTCAAATCTGGTAATATCCTCTACAGGCACATCCAGCAGGAATCTCTTGGTTACTGCGTAGATGATGATGACCTGATATTGTACCGGCATGGGCTGGTACTGAGGCTGCTTCAGCACTTCTTTGATCCGTTCGCCCTGTGCCAGCTTCTCCTTGGTATCCGCATCCAGTTCGGATCCGAACTGTGCGAAGGAAGCCAGCTCTCTGTACTGGGCAAGCTCGGTACGGATAGGTGCTGCGATCTTCTTCATAGCCTTGATCTGTGCGGCACCACCTACACGGGATACGGACAAACCTGCATTTACCGCAGGACGGAAACCGGAGTTGAACATTTCTGTCTCCAGATAGATCTGTCCATCGGTAATGGAAATAACGTTGGTAGGGATGTATGCAGATACATCGCCTGCCTGGGTCTCGATGATGGGAAGTGCCGTCAGGGAACCTCCGCCGTATTCGTCGCTCATGCGGACTGCACGCTCCAGCAGTCTGGAATGCAGGTAGAATACGTCACCGGGATATGCTTCACGTCCGGGCGGACGACGAAGGAGCAGGGAGAGTGTACGGTATGCAGTAGCATGTTTGCTCAGGTCATCATATACCACCAGTACGTCTTCTCCGTTCTCCATCCACTCCTCACCGATCGCACAACCGGAATAAGGAGCGATATACTGTAAGGGAGCCAGGTCACTTGCCGTGGATACCACAACGGTGGTATAAGCCATGGCACCGAACTCCTCCAGTGTTTTTACGATATTAGCCACGGTAGATGCTTTCTGACCGATAGCTACATAGATACATTTTACATTCTGACCCTTCTGGTTGATGATCGTGTCGATCGCAATAGCGGTCTTACCGGTCTGACGGTCACCGATGATCAGCTCACGCTGACCTCTTCCGATGGGAACCATGGAGTCGATTGCCTTGATACCTGTCTGGAGCGGCGTGTCTACGCTCTTACGAGTGATTACACCACTTGCCACACGCTCAATCTTACGGAATTTGTCAGTCTGTACGGGGCCTTTACCATCAATAGGCTGTCCTAAGGAGTTCACTACTCGTCCAAGCAATGCGTCTCCTACGGGAACCTCTACCACACGTCCGGTGGTCTTGACGATATCACCCTCTTCGATATTGCTGGCACTTCCCAACAATACGACACCGACATTATCTTCTTCCAGATTCAGCACCATGCCATATACATCGCCGGGGAACTGTAACAGCTCACCCTGCATGGCATTTTCCAGTCCATGTACACGAGCGATACCATCCGCTACCTGAATGACGGTTCCGACATCGGATACATCCAGCTGGGAAGAATATCTTTCGATCTGTTCCTTAATGACGGAACTAATTTCTTCTGGTCTTAAATTCATGGATCTGTCGCACCTTTCTTTCAGCCGGTCATCCCAGCTGAATATTTAATAATTGTTTCTTCATATCTTCCAGTTTGGTCCGGATGCTGCTGTCCACCACCCGGTCACCCACCCGGATCACCATTCCGCCGATCAGCGTCGGATCCACATGGTAATACACATCAAAGGTCTGATAGGAAGTCGTAGCCAGCAGCTTATTTTTCACTGCCTGCTTCTGGTCCTCCGTCAGCTCCACTGCGGTATCCACATATGCGGTTCCCATCTTTTCAGATTCTCTGACCAGTTCGGTAAAATAAGCAAAGATTGCCTTTAATGAGCCGTAACGTTCCTTGGTCACCACGATCTTCAGAAACTCTGTCAGATCATCACTGACTCTGCCACGGAAGACCTGTTCCACCATGGAGAGTTTTTCCTGTTTGGGGATTCCGGGATGTTTCATCAGCTTGTCAAAATCCGGATTGTCTTCCAATATTTTCTCAAGCTGTGCGGTCTCATTCATCAGCTGGATCGCATTTCCATGGTCGACTGCCGCTTCGAAAAGGGCTTCTCCATAGACTTTGGAAACTAATTTTGCCATGTATCCTCACCCATTTCCTTCAGCGTCTCTTCGATCAGGCTGTTCTGTCTGGTGGTGTCTATGGAAGCGCCTACCAGCTTACCTGCCATGACAGATGCCACGGATACGATCTCCTGTTTGATCTCATCGGACATTTTCTGCTTTTCCAGTCTGGCTTCTTCCTGTGCTCTCGCCAGGATTCTGGCTGCCTCTTCCTTGGCCTGTGTGACGATACGCTCCTCGTTCTGAAGAGCCCGTCTTCTGGCATCACTTAAGATGTCCTCCGCCTCTTTGTCGATGTCTTTCAACTTCGCCTCATACTGTGCCTTCAGTTCTGCGGCCTTTTCCTGATTGTCCTTTGCCTCTTCCAGTTCTCCCCTGATCTTCTCTTTACGATCATTTAAGAACTTTCTGGCCGGATTGAACAGAAAATAGCTGAGTGCCAGGAACAATACGAAGATGGCAATGATCATCAGGCAGGAGTCTGCCAGCAGCTGCCAGTCCAGGTCAAACAGTCTTGACATGGTCTCGCCTTCTGTTAATAGTATCATTTTCATCCGCATTCCTTTCGTTTAATCAGGGAAGTAAGGGCTTTACGAACAGCAGCAGCATAGCGATCAACAGACCGTACAGACCGGTGGTCTCGGCAACTGCCTGTCCCAATAACATGGTAGAAGTGATCTCGGACTTTGCTCCGGGATTACGTCCTACTGCTGCAGCAGCGTGTCCTGCTGCGATACCCTGGCCTACACCGGGTCCGATACCGGCAATAACTGCCAGACCAGCACCGATTGCAGAACAGCCTAAGATAAAGTTTTCATTAAAATCCATAGTAAATCCTCCTATTATTGAGATTCTTATCAGAATCTTTCTAGCATAGTTTCAGATAGCCATACCTGAACAGTACAGCTTTAAGCGTCTCCTCTTGCATTGGCAATGTAAGTCATGGTCAGCATACAGAATACGTATGTCTGGATGGCTCCGGAGAACAGGTCAAAGTATACATGCAGTGCTGCGGGCCACGCTGTAGCGATCACACCCAACAGTCCGTAGATCAGTGCCATCATTACCGTTCCGGACAATACGTTTGCAAACAGACGTAATGAAAGGGAAATCGGTACTGCGATCTCACTGATCAGGTTAATGGGCAGCCAGATCGGCAGCCAGGGGGGCAGCGGGGAACACATGCCTTCCCAGATTTCCTTCGGCTTCTGGTACTTGAACTGATTGTAATGGATCAGCAGGAAGGTCAGAACACCGAGAGGCAATGTCACGCCGTAGTCCGCTGTGGGGGGACGCAGGCCTAACAGACCGGAAATATTGCTCACCAGAATGAAGATGAAGATCGTTCCGATGTAGTTGTAGAACTTCGGTGCGGCCTTGCCCATGGGAGCATCCACCATGGCATCCAGCTTCTCCACGATCAGCTCCACCACATTCTGAAAACCTTCCGGCACTTCTCTGGCTTTGGCCATCTGGCGGTTGGCAGCAATGGCAAAACCAATGATAAGCAACATGACGATCAGCACACACACATGTGTGGTCGTTATCCATACCTCATGGCCGAAAAAGGAATACTTAAACACGCCATGTATCATAAAGTCGATATTGTCGGCACCGGATAACAGAATTCCATGTTCCATTGTTTCACCTCCTTATTGTTTATTCTGTTGTTCCTCTGTCACTTCTCCATCCTTCGGGGCTTCCGCTTCTTCCGCAGTCTGCGGAGCAGTTTTGTCTTCCGCAGTCTCCTCCGGCATCGCCTGGGGTATCGGATCCGTCTCGTGGAACAGTTTATTGCATAATTTATGGGTAAGCGGCTGTAAAAATGCCGTTACTTTCATACATATAACATAGGTGAAAAAGAAAATCAGAGGATTCATCACTCCGGTCTTCATCATCACCAACAGGAAAAAAATCAACATGACATATCGTAAGACATAGGCACGGATGATCATTTTCGTAGCAGTCTTCTCGGGCTGGTCCAATGCCCGGTCCAGGGAACGGTACATATGATATGTGGAAACCAGCGCCAGCAGAACGCCAAACCACAGACTTTTGGCACACATTGCTTCATCCTTTGCAATAAATGCTCCTATGATCTGCGCTGACACTCCCAGGAACAAGATCCCCAGATCCATCTCCAGAACCGTTCTATTTATCTTTTTTAGTGTGTTTATCATCGCCGTCTTCATAAACTGTCTCTTATACACATCTGACGCTGCCGACGAAGCTAGAAGTG
>ERZ1027100.1220-NODE-1220-length-10125-cov-4.153227_pt1 | contig 10125 bp, 9 predicted proteins | sample MGYA00519407_ERZ1027100 | MGnify/ENA primary metagenome ERZ1027100 (study PRJEB26926, sample SAMN06164645) | human gut metagenome | biome: ENVO:00009003; feature: ENVO:2100002; material: ENVO:00002003 | host: Homo sapiens | place: USA | collected 2012 ... | reverse complement strand
ACAGAATATCGAAGGATGACCTGGTGGGTGTGCGCGATCTGAGAGCGGACAAGACTCTGTATATCTCGGCTGCCACGGGACAGGGACTCCCGGAGCTTGCCAGTGCGATAGAGGAAATACTTAGAAATCAGAAGTCATATATAAGGCATACATTTGCATATTCTGAAGCAGGGCTCACAGGACTTATACACAAATACGGTGAGATCCAGACAGAGGAATATCTGGACGATGGCATATTTATAGAAGCTTATGTTCCAAAGTCAATACTTGGAAAACTTGGACTCAGTTTCGACGATGAAGCTGATTTTTAGTGCCGGCAATGTGGCGTATCAGGCGTTAACGTGCCATTTCACATTGCTTACATAATATGAAGAGATAATAAAAAATGTTTACATTTTATAAGTATTTGTGTAAATTTACAGAGGAAGGATAATGGTTATTCACACAGAAAGGGAGATATTATGAGTGATAATAACATGAATCAGATGCCGGACGGTATGAATCCTAACGGCGCCGATGGTCCACAGCCATCACAGAATCAGCAGGGCGATGCGGGTCAGCAGTATAGCGCAGACCAGCAGTATGCAGGCCAGTATGGTCAGCAGCAGTACGGAGCAAACCAGCAGTACGCAGCGAATCAGCAGTATGCAGGACAGTACGGCCAGCAGCAGTACGGAGCAAACCAGCAGTACGCGGGACAGTACGGCCAGCAGCAGTATGGAGCAAACCAGCAGTACGCAGGACAGTACGGCCAGCAGCAGTATGGAGCAAACCAGCAGTACGCAGGACAGTATGGCCAGCAGCAGTACGATGCAAATCAGCAGTTTGCAGATCAGTACGGTCAGCAGATGAATGCACAGCAGAGTGTATATGATCAGACCGTGAACATGTATGGTGATCAGGCGCACAAGCCTGAGTCTCCAAAGAAGAGAAAGGGTATCAAGATAGCCATAATAGCAGTTGTGGCAGCGCTTGTTATCATAGCAGCATTTGTTGTTGTATTCTTCGTGTTCATCAAGAAGAGTCCTAAGGATGCGGTTAAGGACGCGATGGAGAACACAGCAAAGGAACTTGAGAACAATAATATTGTGGGTATCGTCGGAGCAGATGACATAGATGTCGACAAGCTGGACGTTCAGTCAGATTTTACCATCGACAAGGTTGCCGGAGATGGTCAGCTCGACGGTTCAACATTTACATTTGACGCAAGCACAGCCAAGAGCGACGGACAGAACAGCTTCAAGCTTGGTTCTTCCATGACACTGGCAGGCGAGACAGTCAGTGCGGATGTTGTAATGATCGGTCAGACGCTCTATATGTCATGTCCTGATCTCTTTACCAAGACATTTTCATTTGACATGAACAGTGTTATGGCAGAGCTCGACAGCAAGGATGCGGGAGCCGGCGGTTCAGTTGACAGTGAGGCTCTTCAGAAGATCATAGATGAGGATCTCAAGCCGGCTGCAGATAAGCTTGCAGAGTCCATAACATATGAGAAGGTCGGCAAGGATGAGTTTACAAATGCAAATGGCAAGACTATCAAGGCAGACCACTACACAGTGACAATAACAACAGACGCTATAGATGAGTTCTCACAGGCACTGGTTGACTGTCTGAACAAGTACATGGACAGCAATCTGTCAGATGATATGATGGATCAGATGGGTGTTACAAAGGATCAGCTCAAGCAGTCCATCGGCACTATTCCATCTCTGGTCAGCGCAGTAATGACAAAGGATGCCGTTGCAAATGTATACGTAGAAAACGACAAGGTGATCCGTGTTGACTGGGATTATGATCTTGCAGCAGCAGGCGTTAAGATTTCATTCACAGCAGATTACATGGGTGACGGAAATGTCACATCAGATGCTGTAACAAAGATAGCACTTACATACGGTTCAGATGTAAATATAGAGCTCAAGAGTGAGTCAAAGACTGACACATCAGGAGATAAGATATCAACTGACAAGAAGTACACATTATCAGCAATGAGCGGCGGAGAGAGCCAGGAGTTCACAGGAAATGTGACATCAGACTATGACAAGAACAGCGGTAAGATGAGTGGAAGCATATCTGTTGATGTACAGGGTGAGACTGCTCAGGCTGCATTTGAGGGTGTCCTTGCAGATGTCAAGAAGGGCGAGTCATTCAGCATAAACGATGCAAAGCTCACAGTTACAGTATCAGGCGAGGATGTTCTTCAGTGCTCAGGAAATCTCAAGGTAGCAGAGAAGGACAACAAGATAGAGGCTCCTGCAGCAGGAGATGTGGTTGATTACTCAGTTCTCAACAGTGATGATGTAGATCAGTACATCAACATGGATAAGATGGAAAAGATCGTATCAGCATGGAGCGAGATATTTGACTCAGTAAGTGTTGACAGCAGACTTGACGGAAAGTTCGGCACCGACTCAAAGGATACTGAGGAGGAAGAGCCTGAGACAACAGAGGCAGCTACAACAGAGAAAGCAACCACAGAGAAGTCAAATGACAGCACAGAGGAGGAAGACCTTTCAAAGGTTACATTAAGCCTTGGCGATAAGTCAGTAAAGATCAATGATCCAAAGGGATACGAGAGAAGCTATGCTTCAGAGTATACCATATCTTATAATGATGAGAAGGGCGATGTATATGCAAGCTATTCTACATATACACACTATTCAGCAAGTGATCTTGTGAAGAACATGAAGGATACTTACACAGAGTATTACAACGATGAGAACTCCAAGGTCAACGAGATGACAGATGGCACAGTGAAGGCAAAGGACGGCACAGAGGTAACATATCTTGTGATACAGCTCACATCATATGATATGGACAGAACAGAGGTGCTGTTGGTATATCCTACAGGCGAGGATGTAGTTACATGTTCTATCAGCTACTGGGATAAGGTCGACAAGGTTGACGCACAGAAGCTGTGTGAGACATTCATGGATGCAATTGAGATAAAGTAATAGCTGTACAGCGTGCAGGGAAAATGTGAAAAAGGCAGGAGGCAGTGATGAAGGTCGTTAATGTGAAGAATGTGGCGATAGGAGAGGGAATGACTAAGATCTGTGTACCTCTGGTAGCTCCGACGGATTATGATGTGGACTATCAGTCGAGGATCATAGCGAAGTCGGAACCGGACATGGTAGAATTCAGAGCGGATATGTACGAACAGTGCTTTGACAGAGAGGCACTTATGAAGACTCTGGCGAAGATCCATGATAAGCTGGGGCAGTTCCCTATTATATTTACATTCCGAACAAAGGGCGAGGGAGGTTGTATGGAGGCGACCCTCAGCCAGTACCGCGACCTTCTCATGGATGCCATAGACAGTGGATACATAGATATTGTGGATGTTGAATATTTCTCTGATATGGAGATCGTGGATGAGGTCATAGCGGAGGCTCATTCCAAGGGTGTTTATGTCATAGTGTCAAATCACGATTTCAAGACTACCATACCGATGGAACAGATCGTTGACAGATTCAAGTCCATAATATTCACTGGTGCAGATATAGCCAAGATAGCCATGATGCCTGAGGAGGGTTCACAGGTCGTTGACATGATGCAGGCGGCAAAGGAGCTTCAGGAGTGTGGAAATCAGACTCCGCTCATAGTTATATCCATGGGCGAGCTCGGCGTGGAGACGAGAACCACAGGCGAGATGTATGGCAATACAGTATCATTTGCCACGGCGGGAATACCTTCCGCTCCGGGACAGATATCTGTGGATGCACTGAGAAGCCAGCTCACTATGATACATCACATCATAGCTAGCAAATAATATTAAATATATGATCTTATTATTCTGGAAGTCACGGATGAATGCCGGGGCTTCCATTTTTTTAGTGGTGTGTGGCTTGTTTGGCAGATATATGGTATTATGACATAAATGTTCCGGGTGCCCTGTATTGCAGTCGGAGATTAAGGAGATAAGAATATAATGGAAGAAAAGATACACAAGAGGAGAGTCCACTACAGTGGCACTCATCCGAAGAGGTTTGAGGAGAAATACAAGGAGCACGATCCTGAGAAATATGCGGATACGATAGAGAAAGTCATAAGCAAGGGAAGTACCCCGGCAGGGATGCACATTTCAATATGTGTAAATGAGATACTGGATTTCCTTCAGATACAGCCGGGACAGCAGGGGCTTGATGCGACGCTTGGCTATGGCGGACACACAAGGCGCATGCTTGAGAAGCTTCAGGGAAAAGGGCATATGTATGCACTGGACGTTGATCCGATAGAAATAGTGAAGACGAAGCAGAGACTGGCGGATGCCGGTTATGGAGAGGACATACTCACGATAAAGCAGACAAATTTCAGGAACATAGACCAGGTGGCGGAAGAAGCAGGAGGCTTTGATTTTATTCTGGCGGATCTGGGTGTGTCATCAATGCAGATCGATAACCCGGACAGGGGATTCACCTACAAATTTGATGGACCACTTGATCTGAGACTCGACCCGGAGAAGGGTGAGTCGGCGGCGGAACGCCTGAGAGAGGTATCATACGAGGAGCTTGTGGGAATGTTCCAGGAGAACTCGGATGAGCCATACGCTGAGGAGATAGCCACGGTCATCATGAAGAGAAACCGCACTAAGAATTATGTGGAGACCACCACGCAGATGAAGGAAGTTATTGAAGAGGCTCTCTCATTTGTGCCAGAGAACGAGCGGAAAGAGGCTGTGAAGAAATCCTGTCAGAGGTGTTTTCAGGCTCTGAGAATAGATGTGAACAGTGAGTTTGAGGTCCTGTATGACTTCCTTGACAAGCTGCCGGATGCGCTCAGACCAGGTGGCAGAGTTGCCATACTTACGTTCCATTCCGGCGAGGACAGGCTGGTGAAGAGGGCGTTCAAGGCTGGGGCAAAGGCTGGTGTTTACAGCGAAGTCAGCAAGGATGTCATCAGACCGTCAGCGGAGGAGTGCGTCCGCAATCCGAGGGCAAGATCGACGAAGATGAGATGGGCTGTAAAAACAGAATAAAGGACACAGATGGGATACAAGGTTCTTCTGGTGGAGGATGACCACGACATAAGGGAGGCTGTGGCTGACTATTTCACAGGAGTTGAGGCAAGTGAGATGAATGTGAGCTGCGCCTGTTATGGCACTTTTTCGGTGACGATAAGCTCCCGGTAAATGCGCAACAGGCATATAGAGGATAGCAAAAATGTCCGGGATAATTTAGGCAGAACATTTATAGAAATAATAATAAAATTTTCATATATAATACAAAAATATTCATATTCTTTTGACGTAATTGGTATGATATACTTCAAAATATAGTGATAACTTGCGTATATAAAAAAGAAACCATCAGTGTCCATGAAGTTGTAAGTGGGGTGGTTTCTTTTGCGTGAACCCCGGCTTAGACATGAACGGGAAGTGGATATTTTTCAAGATATTATTTTTTAGAGAGGTATTGATATGGGAGATTATAAGGCAGCAGCAGATAGATATAAGAATGTTGAGGGTACAGGATTTTACAGACACTGCGGAGACAGCGGTCTCATGATGCCGCCTCTGGCACTTGGACTCTGGCACAACTTTGGAACAAATGACGACTACGAGAATATGAAGAAGATGTGTTTTACCGCATTTGACAACGGAATAACACATTTTGATATAGCAAACAACTATGGTCCAGTGTACGGAAGTGCGGAGGAGAACTTTGGAAAGATACTCAGAGAGGATCTGGGTGCGTACAGGGATGAGCTGATAATCAGCACGAAGGCCGGATTCGATATGTGGGAAGGCCCTTACGGCAACTGGGGCAGCAGAAAGTATCTCATAGCGAGTCTGGACCAGAGCCTTAAAAGACTTGGCATCCCTTATGTGGATATATTCTACCATCACAGAATGGATCCGAACACTCCGCTTGAGGAGACCATGGGTGCGCTGGCGCAGATAGTAAAGAGCGGAAAGGCACTCTACGTAGGACTCTCCAACTATGACGGACCTACCATGGCAAAGGCGGAGCGCATACTTGATGAGCTTCATGTGCCATTTGTGATAAATCAGAACAGATACAGCATACTGGACAGATCTGTCGAGAACAATGGGCTTCTGAAGCAGACATACGCATCAGGCAAGGGACTCATATGCTTCTCGCCTCTGGCACAGGGAATGCTGACAGACAGATATCTGAAGGATATGCCGGCGGACAGCAGGGCAGTGAAGGACGGAAGATTCCTTCATGAGGATCAGGTGCTTGAAACTAGACCTCTCCTCAACCAGTTAAATGAGATCGCAGCCGGATATGATATGAAGCTATCAGAGCTTGCCATAGCATGGCTGCTGAACAAGCCGGAGGTCACAACAGTGCTGATCGGTGCTTCAAAGCCTGAACAGATCATCAGCAATCTCAAGGCTGCTGAAAAGCAGGCACATACAGTCATGACCGATGACGAATTACAGAAGATCGAGGATGCCGTTGCAGCATTTGAAAGATCATAAAATAGGCAAAACTTTTTTTATACCCCCTCGCAGGAGAAGCCGGATAGAGCTTCTCCTGTTTTTTATATCTGTGCAGACGTTGGGAGAAGTCTGTGCTGTTACAAATACATAAAAGTATGGTATTATATCACACAGAATCTATGTTACGGAGAAAAACTGGTGAAAGAATATATAAATGAAGCACTTGAAAAATATATAGAGAAGGGTACATACCCGTGGCACATGCCTGGGCACAAGAGACAGCCGATAGAAGCCGTCCAAAATGTTGATAACATTTCAAAATCCCGGGAAAACTTCTGGAACGGGGTGTATGCACATGATTTCACTGAGGCTAAAGATCTTGACGACATGCATGAGCCGGAGATGTTCATAGCGGACAGTATTGCCGAGATGAAGAAGGTGTATGGAACATTTGCAACATATATGCTGGTGAACGGTTCCACATCCGGACTTATGACAGCTATACACGCCACCTGTCACAGGGGGGACGTGATACTTGCGGCAAGAAACTGCCACAAGGCGGTGTACAACGCTATCTGTATGTTGGAGCTTGAGCCCGAGTATATAGTGCCGGATTATGTGAGTATGAGCTGGCCTGACGGTGTGGGTCAGAATGAAGTCGGAGCAATATCGAATGGAATGTCAGATGATGGAGAAGATGACTGCGAAATATCGCAAATGATGGCTCCAGGCGATGAAGATGATCGTGAAATGTCAGAGAGGACAGACATACTGGGTGACATATCGCCGGATAAGCTGGAGCTTGCTCTTAAGGAATTGGTAGCAGATGGCAGAAAGCCAAGAGCGGTGATAATCACATCGCCGACATATGAGGGTGTCATATCTGATATAAGGACCATAGCCGGGATAGTACACAGGTATGGAATATATCTCATTGTGGACGAGGCACAGGGAGCACATCTGAACTTCATGGAAGGACATGAGACCGCCATGCAGCAGGGCGCGGATATTGTCATCGAGAGCCTGCACAAGACCATGCCGGCACTCACACAGACATCACTTCTTCATGTGATGAATCCTGAGCTTGATGAGAGGGTTAGAAGATATCTGCAGATATTCCAGACATCTTCGCCTTCATATATATTTATGCAGAGCATGGAGAAGGCAGTTGCATTTGGCGCAAATAACAGAGATGCATTTGCTGAGTATGGACGGAGGCTTGAGACATTTGCCGGGCAATGTGATGGGCTCAGAAATATACGGCTGTTCAGACCTGATGCTTCCTCAGTGAAAAATGATGAGATCTGTAATGCGTGTAAAGTGTTCGACCATGATGAGGGCAGGCTGGTATTTGTCGTGAGACCGGGAACTGTGGACGAGTCGGGACAGAAATTCACAGGAGTTATGCTTGCTGATATTCTGGCGGACAGGTATGGGCTAATCGTTGAGATGGCATCGGTGAGTTATGTCATTTGTATATCATCTGTTGTGGACAGTGCAGATAGTTATGATATACTATTTAATGCGGTGGCTGAGATAGACGGGAACCTTGGCTATGAGCCGGATAAAACAGACCGGCAGGAGCTGGATATCATATCCGGCAGAAGGTCAGTCATGCCGCCGGGAATCGCATGGGACAGACCTGTGGAGAGCGTGCCGATTGAGGGTGCGGCTGGAAAGGTGTCGGGAGCATTTGTATATGCATATCCGCCGGGAATACCGGTGCTGGCGCCGGGAGAGGTAGTTGACCGACAGGCAGTGAGCGGAATAAAGTCCATGATAGACAACGGACTTAATGTGGCAGGAGTCAATGACGGTTATATCAAAGTTCTGTGCGGAGAATGATATGTAGCATTACTATCTGGAAGGTTTGAGAAGAATCACAATATAAATATGAAAGGTGTACATGTGTAGGAACAGCATATGGCAGGGTTAGGATATGAGAGGAATATTTATAACTATAGAGGGCCCGGACGGAGCGGGCAAGACCACACAGAGGGAGCTGCTTAAGGAATATCTGGAGAAGAAAGGCTATGACGTGCTGATAACCAGAGATCCGGGTGGAAATCCTATAAGCGAGGCGATCCGCGAGGTTATCCTGAATAAGGATTTCACGGAGATGGGATACATGACGGAGCTGCTTCTGTACGCTTCGGCGAGAGCCCAGCTTGTAAAGGAGAACATAAAGCCTGCACTTGAAGCCGGTCAGGCGGTGATCGCGGACAGATTTGTGGATTCATCTGCTGTGTATCAGGGAATCGGAAGAGGTCTTGGAGTTGACACAGTATACAAGGTAAATGAATTTGCACTTCAGGGTATCATGCCCGATATGACATTCCTCATGGATCTCGACGCCCAGGAGGGAATATCGAGAAAGAAGAACCAGGCTGAACTTGACAGAATGGAGAATGAAAAACTGGAGTTCCATCAGAAGGTCGTGGATGGATACCGCATGCTTGCGGATATGCACACTGAGAGGATAGTGAAGATAGACGCTACTTTACCTATTGATGAGATTCATGGTATAATAGTAGGGTATGTAGAGAAGAAACTTAATCTTTAATATATTTTGATTTTGGAGAAGGTCAGAATAGACATACAGAAACAATTAATTGTAAGGGGGTTGGTATATATGATAGATTTCACAGACATAATCGGACATGAGGACATAATACGCCACTTCAAGAGCAGCATTGAGCTGGGTAAGATATCCCAGGGCTACATCATCAATGGCGAGACAGGAAGTGGAAAAAAGACCCTTACCAGGGCGCTGGTCAAGACTCTCCAGTGTGAGGAGGGCGGTACAGAGCCATGTAATCATTGTAAGTCATGTCTTCAGTGTGAGACGGGAAATCAGCCTGATATCGTGTGGGTGACCCACGACAAGCCAAATGTGATCTCGGTTGAAGAGATACGTGATCAGGTGAATTCTGATATTGATATCAAGCCTTATAGCAGCAGATATAAGATATATGTTATAGAGGATGCACAGCTTCTGAATGTGAATGCACAGAACGCTTTGTTAAAGACGATCGAGGAAGCTCCGTCCTATGCAATAATCATACTGCTCACCAACAATCTTGATAAGATGCTTCAGACTATACAGTCCAGGTGTATAGTGCTGAATGTGAAGCCTGTCAGGGAGCATGATATACTTGATTATCTCATGAACGAGCTCAAGCTGGACAAGCAGAAGGCTGACTTCTGTATGGATTTTGCCCAGGGCAATCTGGGAAAGGCCATCAGGCTTGCAACTAGTGATGAGTACAAGGAGATCAAGGAAAATGTGGTGAAGTTCATGAGACATATAAGTGATATGTCGGTTGATGACATGATATTTGCCATTAAGAATATGGAGCTGTACAAGCTCAAGATAAGTGACTACATCGATCTGATGATGATGTGGTACAGGGACATTCTTATGCTTAAGGTGTCCAACAACCCGGGCCGTCTGATGTTCAAGGAGTATTATTCTGATATAAGAAAGCAGTCCTCACACATCAGCTATGAGGGTATAGAAAAGGTTCTCAAGTCTATGGACAAGGCCAAGGTCAGACTTGAGGCGAATGTCAGCTTTGACATTGTCATGGAGCTTATGCTCCTAACCATGAAGGAGAATTGTTAATGAAAGAGATTATAGGAGTTCGTTTCAGACCAAACGGTAAGATCTGTCTCTTATACACATCTCCGAGCCCACGAGACTCCTGAGCATCTCG
>ERZ1027100.1198-NODE-1198-length-10251-cov-6.300118_pt1 | contig 10251 bp, 8 predicted proteins | sample MGYA00519407_ERZ1027100 | MGnify/ENA primary metagenome ERZ1027100 (study PRJEB26926, sample SAMN06164645) | human gut metagenome | biome: ENVO:00009003; feature: ENVO:2100002; material: ENVO:00002003 | host: Homo sapiens | place: USA | collected 2012 ... | reverse complement strand
ACAGCTTTAATCACAGTAAACTTAAAAAACGTATCACTATGATGTTAAAAGAAAAATCGAATCCTTGGGCACGTTTGAAGTACTTGTATGTACTTCCGTTGGCAGCTATTGCAGTAACCGCTTTTGCCCGTCCCGAAATCTCTGAAAGAGTTGAAGAGATTTCTGCCGTCAAAGTTAATGATTTGGCTGCAATTGTAGAAGCAAAAGTGGAAGAAATCACCAAAGATGTGCTGAAAGATTCCCTGAAAGCTAAGCCCTATGTAGTGCCTGAGAAATCAAAAATGTATGGAGGACGTTGGGTTTCTAAGGATTCATCGACTGTATATTCAGCAGATTCAGTTGTAATATTCAATGATTCCGTTGCTTCCAAGCGAAGTTCGGTTGTTTTATATGGTGGCCGTTTTGAACGGATATCGGAATCAAATAAGCCTCTTATATTGGTAGATGGTAAGGAAATATCTAAAGATACATTGTATTCGATAATGAATGATGAAGCTAACCCGAATCGAATAAAGACTGTGTCTATATTACGTAGTGATGCGGCCCTTTCTATCTATGGCGAGAAAGGAAAACATGGTGTTTATGATATTGAATTACTGCCGAATGCGGATAACCACTTTCGAATTACTAAAACTCAGGCTAAATTTAAGACTAAAACCGAATCATTTCCTAAACAGAACTCTGTCCCCGGCATTGGCGGACTTCCCATGCGTGGTGTATATGATGGTGAGGAACCATTAGTAGTGATTGACGGTAAAGAAGTTTTGGAACCTAATGCTTTGTCTAAGATTTCTCCGGATCGTATAAAAAGCTTTTCTGTCTTGAAATCAGAGGCTGCTTTGGAGGCTTATGGTAAGAAGGCGAAGAATGGAGTGATTTTGATAGACTTGCTTTCTGAGGAGGAATATGAAGCTCGCAATAAGAATCCGCAACGTCCCTATAACAATGCCTGGGAGGTAGCGATGAATATAAAAGGTGATAAAACCGTCCCTACAAGGAAGATGGTATTCTTTATTGATGGTAAGGAAGCCTCGGAAGAAGAATTGAAAAATATTCCGGCAAATGAAGTACGTGGAGTATCACGTATTGAGAATAGCGGGGAGGGTAAAACTACGATCCGTGTTGAAACGGAAAGAAATTCGGATAAGTGGGTATTAGCTTCGGGTATTGTAATGGATAAGGAAGGAAAGCCTATGGAAGGAGTCACTATTACTATGTATGGAACTTCATCGTCTACAAAGACTGATGCAACTGGACACTTTGAGTTGAGAACTCCTAAAGACGCCTCTCTCCAGATTTCTCGGGGTGAGAAGGTTCTTTTCAGGACAAAAGCTGCAAAAGACATAAAAATCGTATTGGATAAATAACTTAGGAATCAATATACTTATAAAATGGTCATTCAGCGTCCTTATTATTTATACTAATCCGGGTTAAAACTATATTTGTCTCCTTTAAATATCAATGACTATGGGAATCTTTCTTATCTATATTTTGAAATCGGCGGTTTGTCTGTCTTTATTTTATCTGTTTTACAGATTGTTGTTAAGTAAGGAAACATTCCATCGGTTCAATAGGATAGCCTTATTAGGGATATTATTTTTATCCCTGCTGATTCCCTTTATAGAGGTGACTACTGCTCATCAGACCGAATTGAGTCAGACCGTACTGACAGTTGAGCAACTATTGATGATGGCGGAAGCTATGGATCCCGCGGAGGTGACGGTTGCACAGCCGGAGGAACTTTCCATTTCCTGGGTACAAGTTCTGTTGCTGTTTTATCTAGTTGGTATTATATTCTTTGCATGCCGTAATCTTTACTCTTTATCCCGTTTACTATTACTGATTAAATCGGGTAAACAAGAAAGGCTTGAAGGAGGAGTCAGACTGATTGTTCTGGAACGGGAGGTCGCTCCTTTCAGTTGGATGAGATATATCGTTATTTCCCGGAAAGATTTGGAAGAGGATGGACGCGAGATTCTGATTCATGAAATGGCACATATTCAGAATCGTCATTCCATCGATTTGTTGGTAGCTGATATCTGTATCTTTTTTCAATGGTTCAACCCCGGCATATGGCTGCTGAAACAGGAATTACAGAATATTCATGAATATGAAGCCGATGAAACAGTTATTAATGAAGGTATTGATGCAAAAGATTATCAGTTATTATTAATAAAAAAAGCCGTTGGCACAAGGCTCTACTCTATGGCCAACAGCTTTAATCACAGTAAACTTAAAAAACGTATCACTATGATGTTAAAAGAAAAATCGAATCCTTGGGCACGTTTGAAGTACTTGTATGTACTTCCGTTGGCAGCTATTGCAGTAACCGCTTTTGCCCGTCCCGAAATCTCTGAAAGAGTTGAAGAGATTTCTGCCGTCAAAGTTAATGATTTGGCTGCAATTGTAGAAGCAAAAGTGGAAGAAATCACCAAAGATGTGTCGAATATTACTTTTGGAGATTCACTGAAAAAGTTGGTAGTCACGGGTGATTCAATATTGAAGGAGAAGGGAACAATATCTATTTATGGAGAAAAAGGAAAGAATGGGGTGTTGGCTACTAAACTACTGCCGGATGAAGATAATCATTTTAAAATAACCAAAACTCAAGCAAAAATAAAGCCGGGAATGAATACATCTGTAGATAAATCGAAACTTATGGGTACCCATATTTGGGGGATATCTACGGTGGATTTGCGAGATAAAGATGTATTGGTGATCATTGATGGTAAAGAATCTTCTCGTACTGTGGTAGATGCTTTAGATCCAAGTCGTATTGAAAGTATTTCTATATTAGATGGAAAAGAGGCTACAGATATTTATGGAGATAAAGCGAAAAACGGGGCTATGGTTATTCAGTTACATTCAACCGCAGAACAAATATTGCAGAATAAGTACAAGATTGATGCTATTTCAAAAACGAGATTAGATGCTCTCAATCGTGGAAGTAAGAATTGGGGTGTAACGTTTCATTCAGTAAGTGGTAAGAAGCCGTTAGTTTATATAGATGGCAAAGAAGCCGTTGGCGAAGAAGCTTTATCCAGTGTCTCTCCGGAACGTATTAAAAGTATATCTGTAATGAAAGACAAAGCAGCTGTAGAGGTTTATGGAGAGAGGGGGAAAGATGGAGTAGTTTTAGTTGATTTGTTGACGGAAGAAGAATATCAGAATAAACAAAAATTTCCAAAACCTGCAAAGGTAAGGACTGAGAGCGAATCACCTAAAAAATCACACTTTTATATGGGGGGATCTCATGATGAGGAATGGCATGTTGCTCAAGCTAAAAAAAAGCCTTTGGTTATTATTGACGGTAAAGAAGCATTGGAAGAAGATGCTATCTCCAAACTTGCTCCTGATCGTATCAAAAACTTTACTATATTGAAAGATAAATCAGCTACGGATATTTATGGGGAAAGAGGGAAAAATGGGGTGCTGATTATCACTTTGTTTACAGATGCGGAATATGAGTTTAATAAAGCTAATCCGAAAAAGCCTTATGCAGATGCTTTGGAATTGGCAGAAAGCATGGCAAAAGATGTAGAAGGAGAAATTATTTATTGTATAGACGATGAAAAGATTAAGAAGTCTAAATTGAAAGGTATGTCTACCAAAAATATAAGATCGGTGTCTGTAAATGAAATGGATGGAACAAAGATTGTAAGATTGGAAACCGATAAATATCGTTCTGATTGGATTTCTGTAACTGGAGTTGTGACTGATGAAGAAGGAAAAACGATTGCGGCTACTGTGTTAGTAAAAGGAACAAATGATTATACTGTAGCTGATGCAGATGGTCGTTTTAAATTGAAAGCGCCTAAAAATGGGATACTTCGGATTGCTGATGTCAATAAGTCTGTTGCTGAAGTGAAAGTAAAACCTATGCTTAAAGTAGTTTTGAAAGATAAATGAGAGGATACTTTATTTGATTAAAAATGGGCAGTTATATCCTGTTGAAATAAAAATATGGAATAAAAGCGATATACACTATTATTAACTATTTGTTAAACTTAAAATTTTATTATTATGAAAAGACAATTTTGTAAGATTTTACTAGCTGTTTCATTTCTTTTTCTTGTACCTGCACTTTGTATGAGTCAAAACTTAAAAGGAATCTGGAAACTTGTTCAGAGTGAAGGCTCTTCGCAAGTGGTCAGATATAAGGTACTTGATAAAGATGGCAATTATTTCAATGTGGATGCGTATATCAAAGATGCTGTAGACGTGAGTTCAGGCAGCCGCAGTTCGGACGATGTATTTTGCCCGTACAAAATTACCCGTTCGGGGGAGTACAGCATCATTGCAAAAGGCCTTTACTGCGAGAAACTGCGTAATGAACATGGCAGATCGGCAAATGCTATCGTTCCTATATCTTACCGGATTGACGGAAAGAAAATGACGCTTCTGTTCCGGTTGGGCAATAATGTCTATCGGGAAGTTTATCAGAAGGTATCCAAACTGGGTAAATGAGTCGGATTTTGTAGACGGAGGTACTCAAGTATCTCCGTTTCTTGTTCCGGATGGAACCAGCGTATTTCTTCATCCCTTTTGAACCATGTCATCTGTTTGCGTGAATAAATGCGTGAATTTTGCTTGATCTTTTCGATAGCGAAAGGGAGTTCCCATTCTCCGTCCAGATATTTGAACAGTTCTTTGTAACCTACGGTATTAAGAGAGTTTAGATGCCGGTAGGAGAGTACGGAACGTACTTCGTCCAGTAATCCTTCCTCCATCATTTGGTCTACACGACGATTAATGCGGTCATACAGTTCTTCTCTGTCACGGGTTAATCCGATCTTAAGAATGCGGAAAGGGCGTTCCTTTTTCTGTTGGGTGCGGAAAGATGTATATGTCTTTCCGGTCATGTAACAGATTTCCAATGCATGAATCACCCGTTTTGGGTTTTTCAGGTCTACGATGCGATAGTAGTCCGGATCTAATAAACGGAGCTCTGCACAAAGTTGCTCCAATCCTTCTTCCTCATACTTTTGCAGCATCACCTGACGTGTTTCAGCATCAACGGTAGGGATGTCGTCAATCCCCTTGCAGATGGCATCTACATACATCATTGATCCACCAGTAAGTACTACTACCTCATGTTCTGTGAATAATTGATGGAGGATTTCCATCGCTTCCTGCTCATATTGAGCGGCGCTGTAATAATCGGTAAGATGAAGAGTGCCTACCAGATAGTGAGGCACACGTTTTAATTGATCCGGGGTAGGAGCCGCCGTTCCTATTTTTAATTCAGCATAAAGTTGTCTCGAATCAGCAGAGACAATGCTGGTGTGAAAGTTCTCTGCCAGTCGCAGGCTTAATTCTGTTTTTCCTACTCCTGTAGGTCCGATTAAAACAATGAGAGTGGGCATGGATTTTAAAGTATTAAGTATTAGGTGTTAAGTATTAAAGTGCCAGGGGATAAAAATATTAGGTATTAACTGCTTGTCACTGCATAGCAATTAATACCTAATACTTGATACTTAATACTTAAAACTTCTCTTCTTCATAAGAGCCACCCGCGTTACCACCTATGTCGAAGCCTTCCTGATCAAAATCTTCCATATCAAAGTCCTGATCACCATAGAAATTTTCGTCCAGGTCGAGTGAACCGCTTGCAGCAGCCATTTCTTCAAAATCTACAGTTTGTGGCGGAGCATCACCCGATTTCTTGGTACATTTGGCACCATTCATATCTTTTCCGGTGATGATTTCAGACAATTCGATGAAGAAGCAACGCTCTGTCATGTAGTCGAATACATACAACAATTTTTGCTTTTCATCTTCTACCAGTTCGCTGATAGTAGTCTCTTTCATTATCCAACTATCCATTTCCGGATTGTCGTCCATTTCTTCCAAAGTGACTTCTTTTTCTTTTTCCCAATCATCATCGCAGATAAAGAAGGAGGTCATCTGGTCGTTTGTGTACCCTACTGATTTCAGTATTGCTTCATGGAAGTCAAGAAATGTAGCTTCCGGATCAATTTGTATTTCTCTGACAAAATCGTCAACTTCATCAGATATGATAGTAAATCTGTATATCATAATATGACTATTTTGAACTGTTTATTTAATAATACCACGTTCTGAATTACGGATGAAATTGATGATGTAGTCAATCTCCGGACTCTTCTCAACTTCATCTTCAATTTTCTTCAATGCATCTGTTGTATTCAGACCGCTTTGGTAAATGATACGGTAAGCGTTATGAATACTTTCGATTACTTCATTGGCAAAACCACGGCGACGAAGGCCGATAATGTTGATACCGCTGAAAGCTATGGGCTCACGTCCTGCAATGATATAAGGAGGGATATCTTTACTGAAGCGGCATCCGCCCTGAATCATTACATGGCTGCCTACATGGCAGAACTGATGCATTAATACATTGGCACTGATAATAGCATTGTCGTCAATAACGATTTCACCTGCCATCTTGGTGGAGTTGCCGATAATACATCCGTTACCGATCAGTGCATCGTGTGCTACATGCACCCCTTCCATTAATAAGTTGTTGCTTCCTACAATGGTACGCCCTTTAGCTGCCGTACCACGGTTGACTGTAACATTCTCACGAATCAGATTATTGTCTCCGATCTCAGCAGTTGATTCTTCTCCACGAAACTTGAGGTCCTGTGGAACTGCTCCGATAACAGCACCCGGAAAGATCGTATTTCCATTACCAATGCGTGAACCATACAGGATGTTCACATTAGCCATAATCTTGTTGTTATCGCCAATAACTACGTTTTTATCAATAAATACAAAAGGCGCAATTTCTACATTTTCTCCGATTTTAGCTTCGGGATGAATATACGCTAGAGGACTTACCATGTTTTTGGTTTTATTTATTTTTTACTATTTGTGCCATGAATTCTGCTTCGCAAACGACTTTTTCGCCAACGAATGCATAACCTTTCATTGTGGAGATGCCACGACGGATCGGGGCTAATAATTCTACACGGAAAAGCAGTGTATCTCCCGGTACTACTTTCTGGCGGAACTTTACGCCATCTATCTTCATGAAATAGGTAGAATAACGTTCCGGTTCGTCAACAGAATTAAGAACGAGCAAACCGCCTACCTGAGCCATTGCTTCTATTTGAAGTACGCCCGGCATCACTGGTTCCTGTGGGAAATGTCCCTGGAAGAAAGGTTCGTTTGCTGTGATATTTTTGATACCTACGATATAGCTGGCACCCATCTCAATTACCTTGTCTACCAATTGGAAAGGATAACGGTGGGGTAATAGCTCACGGATACGATTTACGTCCATCACCGGTTCGCGGTTACAGTCGTATGTCGGTGCCTGTATTTCATGCAGGCGAATTTCCTTCCGCATCTGACGCGCAAACTTATTGTTGATGGTGTGACCGGGGCGGGTAGCAATGATGCGACCTTTAATCGGTTTACCAATCAATGCAAGATCACCGATAACATCCAGCAGTTTGTGACGGGCACACTCGTTCGGCCAAACCAGTGGTTTGTGATTGATGTACCCCAACTGATCCGCATCCATGTGAGGAACACCCATTACATCAGCCAGTTTGTCATAGCTTTCCTGTGACATTTTGCGTTCGTAAATAACGATTGCGTTGTCGAGGTCACCACCTTTAATGAGGCCGGCGGAGAGAAGCGGCTCTATTTCACGAACAAAGACGAAAGTACGGCTGGCAGCCACTTCGTCTTTGAAATTGTGCATATCCTCAAGTGTTGCAAACTGATTCGGGATAATGGTTGAATCGTAGGAAACGAGTACATTCAGACTAAAATTCTCGTCCGGTAGCACGATGATAGAAGAGCCGGTTGATTCGTCCCGGAATTCAATTTTAGATTTGATGATATAAAAATCCTTGACAGCACTTTGTTCTTCTGTTCCTACACGTTCTATTTCTTGTACATAATATTGTGCACTACCGTCCAAAATCGGAAATTCCGGACCATTAACCTGGATAAGGCAGTTATCAATGCCCAATGCATAAAGGGCTGCCATACCATGCTCTACGGTACTTACTTTGACTCCATTCTTTGACAATACTGTGCCACGGGTTGTTTCCGTCACATTGTCGGCTACTGCATCGATAGTTGGTTGTCCTTCCAGGTCAATACGCTGGATTTTATATCCATGATTGTCCGGGGCAGGATTAAAAGTTACAGTGAGATCAAGTCCAGTGTGAAGACCTTTCCCGCTCAGTGAAAAGCTATCTTTCAGCGTTTTTTGTTTCAGCATTGGTTACTTATTTACTTATTTAATAGTTGTTTTAATTCTTCTACTTCTTTACGCAGATTGCGTATTTCTTTTTGCATATCCGGCAAATTCTTAGTCACAACGGCAGCCTTGAAGTAAGCTTTCGGTTCCATAGGAGGAGTCCCGATCAGTACGCTGTCTGCTTTGATGCTGCTTGGTATACCTGATTGTGCTCCCAGATTTACCCGGTCGCCGATTGTGATATGTCCGGCAATACCTACCTGACCGCCAAACATACACCATTCTCCGATTTTGGCAGAGCCTGCTATGCCGACTTGAGCCGCCATAACTGTGTGTGAGCCAATTTCATCGTTGTGCGCAATCTGCACAAGATTATCAATTTTAGCGCCACTATGTATGATGGTAGCTCCCATTGTAGCACGGTCTACACAGGTATTGGCACCTATATCTACTTTGTCTTCCAGGATCACAATTCCGATTTGTGGAATCTTATCGTATCCGTTCGGAGTGGGAGCGAAACCGAATCCATCGGCTCCGATCACTGCACCTGAGTGAAGGATACATTCATTACCGATACGGCAGTCATGATAAACATTTACATTTGAGTAAAGAAGACAACCGTTGCCTATCTTCACACCGTCTCCAACGAAAGTATGCGGGTAAATTTGAGTATTATCTCCGATAACGGCGTTTTCGCCGATATAGGCAAAGGCACCGATGTATACGTTCTCGCCAATTTTGGCGCTGGGGGCAATATAAGCCAGTGAATCGATACCTTGCTTCTTTGGTTTACTCATTTCATAGAGGTTAAGCAGCTTCGCCAGGCTTTCATAAGCATTGTCTACTTTGATCAGAGTAGCCCGAATCTCATGTTCAGGGACAAAATCTTTATTAACTAATACAATGCTTGATTGTGTCTCGTAGATATAAGGCGTATATTTAGGGTTCGACAGGAAAGAAATAGCTCCGGGCATTCCCTCTTCTATTTTAGCGAATGTGTGTACCGTTGCGTTTTCATCTCCAATGATTTCCCCTTGGATAAATGCTGCAATTTGCTTAGCCGAGAACTCCATAATCTTACTTTAAAATTTAATTAGTACGCAAATAACGGACTTTTTTTTTATATTTCCTTACTCTTTAATGAATATTTTATACCTACTTATGCAAACGATGGTAACAGATATAGTATTTCTTTACCTTTTTAGAGAGCAATGAAATGTTTAGCATGTCCGATGCTTCTGCAATATTTTTTATTGTTCCGTCCTTATAAATAATATCAATGCTGTCATCAGCCGAATCATACATGTTCTTTTCGATACTGGGGGTAGAGACAAAATAGTCCGCTTCGGAAAGAGTAATGCCTAATTGCCGGCTGATCAGTAAAGTCAATTCTTTTTTTCGTTCTTCACTAATAGGTTCGGAGCATATCTCCACCTTGAAGATGTTGCGATTAATCATACCCAGGCTTAATGTAGATAAAACCTTATCCGTGTGGGTACTCCATACCTTTAAAGCTGTCCAGATGTCATTATCGTCCAATTGAATAAAGTTCTCCAGACAGTCCGGGTTATTGTAAAACACTTCCGGATCGATGTGATTATACAGAAAAAATTTCAATGCCGGTGAAGCAAATAATTCGACTCCTTTCGAAGCGAGTTCTTTGGCACGTAACAGGGCACTGATCAACATTCGTTCATAAGCTACCGATGTTTTGTGCAGATAAACCTGCCAATACATCAATCGCCTTGCAGTCAGGAAATTTTCTATGGAATAGATTCCTTTGGATTCCACTACCAGATGATCGTCTGCCACATCGAGCATTTTGATGATACGGGCCGAACCGATGTTTCCTTCCGAGACTCCGGTGTAGAAGCTATCACGACGCAGGTAATCTAAACGGTCCATGTCCAGTTGTCCGCTTACTAACTGATGTAAGAAACGTTTGGGATATTCATCTTTGAATATCTGGATGGCCAAACTCAGCTGTCCGTTCATCTCCCTGTTCATCCGCTCCATCAGCATCAAAGAGATTTCTTCGTGAGATACTC
>ERZ1027100.1196-NODE-1196-length-10253-cov-4.999510_pt1 | contig 10253 bp, 10 predicted proteins | sample MGYA00519407_ERZ1027100 | MGnify/ENA primary metagenome ERZ1027100 (study PRJEB26926, sample SAMN06164645) | human gut metagenome | biome: ENVO:00009003; feature: ENVO:2100002; material: ENVO:00002003 | host: Homo sapiens | place: USA | collected 2012 ... | reverse complement strand
TTCAGGTATTTGTCCATCCGCTGACCGGCTTCATTTTTTCCGATTGTCAGATCTCTCATATATTTTCTTTTCCCTTACAAAGAAATCGCCAAGATCGTATGTTTGATCAGCTGATCTCTGGATAGATCCGGATACCGCTCATCCGGTTTGAAAGAAATATTCTGCTCCAGTTCCTGTTTGTGTGCGTTCAGATAATCCATCCGTTCCAGATAGGTTTTCAGTTCTTTGAACACTTTCACTTCTACTTTATAACCGTTCTGTTTCAGGATGCCCCGCACATGATCCTCGATAAACTGTGTGGAACCATCCATATGGCTGGTGTAGCCGATGACCTTGTTTCCGCACACCGCAAAGCTTTCCACAAATACACTCTTCTCATAAGTGGTCAGGTAAGTTTCATAAGTCACTTCCAGCTCACCCTCATGTGCCTGGATCTTTTTATAGACTTTCGCATCCATCGGTTTCTGCAGCCACATCATGATCATATTCACCAGAGCACGGCACGCCGGAAGGCAGCCTACCATGGCAATGACGGTAATAATATTTTTCTTAGTTCCCGTGATGAGAAACGCTGCCAGAAATGCCGCCAGAGGAATCAGAAACAAAACTACCGTTGTCAGCAGTCGTTTTTTCTTCTCATATCGAATGTATCCATAATCACCTTTTTTTACTTTTTTCATGCTTTATCCTTTCTGTTACCGTTTTTTATGCACGTTACGGATGGTCTTTTTCTTACCCGCATGCTGTTTTTGCTGTCTGCCATTCGGCTGTTGACTCTGATTTAGATTTCCTCTTCCATTTTTTCTGTTCTTTCCTGCGGAGCCTGTCTGTGTTTTCAGATTTTCAACCTTCTGCGCCCGTCTGCCGTCATACGGACGGATCAGGCACTTCGGACCGAATCCGATCAGATCCTGTCTTCCTGCCTTGATCAGCGCTTCCTCTACCAGTTTCCGATTCTCCGGACGCCGGTACTGGATCAGCGCCCTCTGCATGTTTTTCTCATGCGGATTGACCGGTACATACACCTTCTCCATCGTCCGCGGATCCAGTCCCGTATAATACATACAGGTGGAGATCGTCGACGGTGTCGGATAAAAATCCTGTACCTGCTCCGGCATAAATCCCATATCCCGGATATATTCTGCCAGTTCCACTGCCTCTTTCAGTCCGCATCCCGGATGGGAAGACATAAAATAAGGAACCGCATACTGTTCTTTCCCGCTTTTTTTACAGCAGGCATAATACTGTTTTAAAAATTCCTGGTAGACTTTATGGGATGGTTTTCCCATTTTTTCCAGGACTTTGTCCGCCACATGTTCCGGTGCCACCCTCAACTGCCCGCTCACATGATGCTCGCACAGTTCCCGCAAAAATGTACGATCCTTATCATACATCAGATAGTCAAAACGGATACCCGAACGGATAAATACTTTTTTCACACCCGGAAGCACCCGTAGCTTTTTCAGCAGGGCAATGTAATCCTTATGGTCTACCTCCAGATTCTTACATGGTTTTGGGAACAGGCACTGTTTCGTCGGACAGGCTCCCTTCGTCATCTGCTTTTTGCATGCCGGTGCACGGAAATTCGCCGTAGGTCCCCCGACATCATGGATATACCCTTTGAAGTCCGGTTCCTGAATGATCTGTTTTGCCTCGTCAATGATCGACTCATGGCTTCTCGTCTGGATAATTCTGCCCTGATGAAACGTCAGCGCACAGAAACTGCATCCTCCAAAACATCCGCGGTTGCTGATCAGGGAAAACTTAATCTCCCGGATCGCAGGAACCCCTCCGTCTTTTTCATATGACGGATGATAATTCCGCATATACGGAAGTGCATAGACTTCATCCATTTCCGTCTGTGTCAATGGCTTTGCCGGTGGATTCTGCACAACAAATGTGGTTCCACCGTAAGGCTCAAACAGGCGCTTTCCGGAAAATGGATCTGTATTACAGTACTGCTTATAAAAACTCTGCGCAAACGAACGCTTATTTTCTTTGATCTCATCATAATCCGGTAACTCGATGGCGTCATAGATCAGATCACGGTTTTTTGTTTTAAATACGGTTCCGTCAATAAAGGTAATATCATGCACATCGATTCCGGCATTCAATGCATCTGCGATTTCAATGATACTGTGTTCTCCCATTCCATAAGAAATCAGATCTGCACCGGAATCAAGCAGGATCGAACGTTTCACCTTGTTGGACCAGTAATCATAATGTGCCAGACGGCGCAGACTGGCTTCAATTCCACCGATAATGATCGGGGTCTTCTTGTATGTATGCCGGATCAGATTACAGTACACCACGGTAGCATAATCCGGTCGCTTTCCCATTACGCCTCCCGGGGTATAGGAATCGGTTGCACGGCGTTTTTTGGATACCGAATAATGATTTACCATAGAATCCATATTTCCGGCAGAAACCAAAAAGCCAAGTCTTGGAACGCCAAGCACGGAAATAGAAGCATCATCCTTCCAGTCCGGCTGCGCAATGATGCCCACCGTATAGCCATGTGCCTCCAGCAGTCTGGCAATGATTGCATGACCAAAAGACGGATGATCTACATATGCGTCTCCGCACACATATACAAAATCCAGCTGTTTAATCCCGCGTTCCTGCATATCCTGTTTTGAAATCGGCAGATACCCTTCGTACATAATTTTATACTCCTGATGATTGTTTATTTTCCGCTTCTTTTTTCAGGGAAGCCAGTTCCTGTTCCGTAAGTTTACGGTAAGTTGCCTTTTCTAATGTTCCAAGTGTAAGTGTTCCCATGGAGATCCGTTTCAGATATGTCACCTTACATCCAACCGACGCAAACATACGCTTCACCTGGTGAAATCTGCCTTCCGAAATCGTAAGTTCCGCCTCACGGTCCCCAAGGATTTTGAGATCTGCCGGAAGTGTGCGCTTCTCATCGCCGATGTCCACGCCCTCTGCAAATTGTCCTGCCGTCGTATCCGGAATTTTCTGATCTACCTGTACAAAATACGTTTTTTTGACATGATAAGCCGGTGACAGCAGGCGATGCGTGAGTTCTCCGTCATTTGTAATCAGCAAAAAACCTTCCGTATCCTTATCCAGTCTTCCGACCGGTGCAAACTCTTTTCGCATGGACTCCGGGAAGAAATCCATAACCGTCCGGTTTAACCGGTCACATCTTGCCGTCACACAGCCCGCCGGTTTATGAAAGAGATAATAGGAATACTTCTCATAAATCACCGGACGATGATCAAACAGAATCTGATCCTGTTCCGGATCAACCTTAAGATCCGGTTTCTTTGCCACCGCATCATTTACCGTAATTCGTCCCTCGCGGATTCGTTTTTTCACATCGGTGCGTGTGCCGACGCCGGAATCCGCCAGGAATTTGTCCAGGCGAATCATACGTTTGCCTGCTGCAGAAATGCAACAAGGAAATCCCATACTCTTGCGGTAGAAGAAATGGATAAATGCTCTTTTGGCGTGTGAATGTCAAAATTGTCCGGTCCGAAAGAAACGCAGTCGAGATCCGGAATTTTTTCAGAAAGAAGACCACACTCCAGCCCTGCATGAATCGTGGAAAATACAGGTTTTTTATGAAACAGCTCTTTGTATACTTTTTCTACCTGCGGACGCAGCGCAGAATCCGTGCGATACTCCCACGCCGGATAATCACCTTCCACTTCTGCTTCTCCTCCAAGCATCTCCACAAGCATCGTAACACGTGCACACAGATCTTCTTTGCGGGTTTTTACACTGCTTCGGATCGAAGTAAGCGATGTCAAGGCATCTTCTTTTAATTCCAGAATTCCAAGATTTAAGGAAGTTTCTACCTGACCGTTTAACAGCTGGCTCATATGCTGAATTCCGTTTGGCACATTGCGCAGATAAAAAATGACACGGCTTACCGAATGATAATCTAATATTTCCGCTTCAGCATTGCCCTGTTCTTCTATCAGCACCTGCACGCCCGGATCTGTTTCCACCAGTTCTTTTTTTAATATTTCATTCAGTTCTTTTACATATTCACAGACAATCTGCGTATTTTCTGCCGGAATCAGGATTTCTGCCTCACATTCTCTTGGAATTGCATTGTCCTTTAACCCACCATGCAAAGTGAGAATTCCAAACGGGGAACGAGAAAAGATTCCATACAGCAGGCGTCCCATCAAAAGATCTGCATTTCCATGTTCTTTATCGATCTCACTGCCGGAATGTCCGCCGGAAAGCCCGGTCACAATAAGAGAAAGTTTCTTTCCCGTCTGTCTGACACGGGTTACGGGAATGGAAACATTTAATGCCATACCGCCCGCACAGCCGGTCAGGAAAATTCCCTCTTCATCACTGTCAATATTTAACATGGTATGTCCGGTCAGCATAGACAGATCCATGACAGCCGCCCCCAGCATTCCGATTTCTTCATCCACGGTAATCACGACTTCTAATTTCGGATGGGAAATTTCATCTGATTCCAAAATTGCCAGCGCATATGCCACTGCAATTCCGTCATCTCCGCCAAGCGTTGTCCCTTCTGCCTTCAGGAAATCTCCATCTACATACAGGCGCAGCCCTTCTTTATCCATGTCAAGATTACAGTCTTTTTCTTTTTCACAGACCATATCCATGTGTCCCTGAATGATGATCGCCGGAGCCTTTTCATAACCTTTGGATGCTTCCTTGACAAGAACCACATTGTTTGCTTCATCCTGATACCAGGTCAGTGCGTGTTCTTTTGCAAATTTTACCAGATAATCACTGATCGCTTTGGTGTTTCCCGATCCATGTGGAATTGCTGCGATCTGCTTGAAATAATAAAATACCCTTTCCGGATATAAATGCTCTAATGTACTCATATACTCCTCCTGTCTCACATAAACTGTATCATGAAAAAATTTGTATTTACTCTTCTCTGTTGCATACTATTTTTGTTTTTTATCTGTTTCCCCCACGCAGCAGTCTCGGCATCGAAACAGGGGCTGCAGCTGTGGTTTACACAGATTCTTCCGACACTGCTCCCTTTTTGTGTCCTCTCGTATGTCATTCTGCGCAGTGAAATTCTTCCGAAAAAATTTTCTGCCTGCTACATCGTACTGTGTGGTTTTTTGTTTGGATTTCCCATCGGCTGCAAACTGACTGCCGACTTTTACAGCAGTAACTATATCTCCCGGGAAAAAGCCTCTGCCTTATGCTGCTTTACAAACAACTTAAGTCCCGTATTTGTCATAACCGCCATTCAGGAAATTTTGCAGCTTCCGTTATCTCCTGTATACGTTTTTCTGATCTATGGCATTCCGTTTTTGTATGGAATGAGTATGCTGTTATTATATCACAGAACCCCTTCTTCTACACAAAAAGAAACGGCATCAAGATTTCATATGGATATGCAAATCATTGATGCCGGCATCATTCACGGATTTGAAACCCTGATCAAAATATGCGGCTATATCATCCTGTTTTCCATTTTCTGCGAAATGCTGCAGACGCTGCCGTTTCCGGCGCATTGGTTTTCGCTGGCCGCCACCGGATTCTTAGAAGTTACAAACGGTGTTGCGCTGCTTTCCACCTCTGCCTGCACCAGACAGATAAAATCTCTTCTGGCAGTGTTATTCCTGTCATGGGGAGGATTGTCCGGCATTTTTCAGGTCTCTTCCATCCTTCACCAGACCGGCCTCTCGCTCCGGAACTATGTATTACAGAAAATAATCCTCTTACTGTTAACCGTTGGATGCTGTATTCCTTTACTCTTCCTGGGCATCCTCATCTGAAGCTGAAATATTGGTAATCTGTGGCTCCTCTGCAGACTCTGCTGCCTGTCCGGCAGAAGCGGCTGCCTCCTCTGCTGCTTCTGTCTGTGGAAACAGCTGTGCCCGGTTCTTTGTCACTACATCAAGGAACCCCTGCAGTGAAGAAATCAGACTGTCATACCGCGCCTGAGAAGTCTCGATGGAATTAGACAAAACCTCCTCGATCTCATGCAGCTGGTCATCCGCATATCCCATGGCACTGACACGCAGACTGTTTGCCTCATTGGTAGCATTGTCTAAAATTTCCTGGGCCTGCTTGGTTGCGATCATAACAACTTCATTTGCCTGTGCATATGCCTGCTGCATAATCTGATGCTCGCTGACAAGTTCGTTGGTCTGCACCTGTGCCTGTGCAATGATCTGATCCGCCTTCGCCTGTGCATCTGCTAAAATTGCTTCCTTATTGCTGATAATCTTCTGATAACGCTTTACTTCTTCCGGTGTTTTGGCGCGAAGTTCCGCAATAAGTTCTTCTAATTCTTCTTTGTTGACAATAATCTTTGTACTTGAGAGCGGCTGGAATTTACAGCCATCAATATACTCTTCGATTTCCTCAATAATCTGTTCCATCTTACTGCTCATAGTGAAAATCTCTCCTATCTGTTCTCATATTTCTTATAAATCCGTTCAATAAAACGTTCCGGTACAAAGTTGGAAATATCTCCACCGTAGGACGCAAATTCCTTGACAATTGTCGAACTTAAATAGGAATAAGAAAGATCACTTGTCAGGAAAATGGTTTCAATATTAGAATCCTGCACATGGTTCGCCTGTGCGATCTGCAGCTCGTACTCAAAATCTGTCACTGCACGAAGCCCACGCACGATAATGGTAGCATCTATTTTATTCATAAACTCTACCAGCAGACCATCAAAGGACGCCACCGTAACGTTTGGAATATCCTTTGTCATCTCTTCTATCATACTAACACGTTCTTCTAAAGAAAACAACGAATTTTTTGCGCTGTTGTTGAGCACTCCGACGACCAGCTCATCCACAATTCTTGAAGCACGGTTGATGATGTCCATATGTCCGAATGTCAGTGGATCAAAACTTCCCGGATAAATTGCTTTTTTCATGTTTGTTATACCCTCTTCTGTTGAATAAAGACATGCATGTTTGTCTTATATTTTTTGAACTTTATCACGGAAAATCCCAGCTCATCCAGATAAGAAAAATCCGTATCCAGCGATGCTTCCACAATAATCATGGTGTCAGGTTTCAACACACTTGATTTTGAAAGGAAACGCAGCACATCTTCTTCAAGTCCCTGCCGGTATGGCGGGTCCATAAAAATAATATCAAATGTATATTTTCCCTCCAGACTGCTGATTCCGCTGATCACATCCGTGGTAAGCAGTCTGGATTCCTTCGTAAATTTTGTGAATGCAATATTATCTTCAATGCATTTGGCCGCTTTCCGGTTATTCTCAATAAAAACCGCATACAAAGCTCCGCGGCTGATTGCTTCTAACCCGATCTGACCGCTGCCCGCAAACAGATCCAGGAAATAACATCCCGGCACATCATTCTGCAGCATATTGAATAATGTCTCTTTGATCTTGTCTGTTGTCGGGCGCGTTTCCAGCCCCTCAATTGTTTTCAGCGGCAGGCTGCGCGCTGTTCCTGCTATGATTCGCATAAGGTTCCTCCATATGTTTTGATGATACACCGCTCCAGAAATGCAATGGCATATGCCGCAGCCGCATGTCTTATTTCACTTCTTGTACCGGTAAAATGTTCTGTCCCGGAAAATATCTTTCCCTGCACAAAACATCCAAAACAGACCGTTCCTACCGGAGTCTTTAAAGTTCCTCCCCCGGGTCCGGCAACCCCCGTTGTAGCCACCGCACATCCCGCGTGTGCCTGTTTTGCAGCACCTTCCGCCATCTCCCGTGCGGTCTGTTCACTCACGACACCATAATCGGAAATGGTCTCCGGCAATACTCCCAGTATCTTTTCTTTTGCTTCGGGAGCATAAGTGATATATCCCTCTTTAAAATAATCGGAAATTCCCGGAATATCTACCAGTGTAGACGCTACCAGTCCTCCGGTACAGCTCTCGGCTGTCGTCACCAGCAGCTGGTGTTCTGCCAGAAGTCTGTCAATTTTCATTAGTTCTGATCCTTTAATACTTCTTTGTTTTTTGCGATATAATCAATCAGAGATACGACGGTAAGTACCAGGGAAATATAAATAAATACCGTTCCGAGTACTGTAAATACTGTATTTTGAATATTCAGTACCAGAAGAATCACGGTGACCATCTGGGATGCGGTTTTAAATTTGCCCCAGTAGCTTGCCGCAATCACCACACCATTGTCTGCAGCAATCAGACGGAATCCGCTGATAATAAACTCGCGGGAAATAATCACAATAACAATCCATGCCGGAATTCTGTCAAGTGCAATCAGACAGATCAGCGCAGAGCAGACCAGAAGCTTGTCTGCCAGCGGATCCATAAACTTTCCGAAATTTGTTACAAGATTGTATTTTCTTGCAATTTTTCCATCCAGAAAATCCGTCAGGCTTGCGACAATAAAAATAACAAGCGCAATGTAATTTCCGTATCCTTCAAAGTATGGAGCTAACAGGAAAAATACAAAAAACGGAATAAGAATCACACGGAAAGTCGTTAATTTATTTGGTAAATTCATAATTGTTCCTCCTATTTTACAATCGTAGCGATCAGGTCATATTCATATGCACCGGTAACTTCCACCTTCACAATATCTCCGGTTAAAAGTTCTTCGTCTGTATTGATAAAAATATATCCGTCTACATTTGGCGCATCCCGGTAGGTTCTGCCGACGTAGGTATTGTTTTCATCCGCAACCTGTCCTTCAATAAACGCATACAAAACCGTACCTTTCATGGCTTCATTCTTGTCAAAAATCACTTCTTCCTGAAGTTCCATGACGTCTGCCTGCCATTCCTCTTTTTGTTCCTGAGGCACCTGATCCGGCATTTCCGCTGCCGGTGTTCCTTCCTCCGCGGAATAAGTAAACGCTCCGAGACGGTCAAATTCCATATCATTGACAAACTGCATCAGTTCTTCGTGCTGCTCTTTTGTCTCCCCCGGGAATCCGCAGATCAAAGAGGTCCGCAAAGTGATATCCGGGACACGTTTTCTCAAATAATGGATTCTCTCGATCAGTTCCTTTTTATTTGTTTTTCTTCCCATGCGCTGCAAAATTGTATCGTTGCAGTGCTGGACCGGCATGTCCAGATAGTGACAGACCTTTTTATCCTTAATCATGGAATCGATCAGTTCCTCATAGATTTCCTCCGGATAACAGTACATAATACGAATCCAGAACAGACCGGAAATCCCGTTCAGGCGGTCTAACAATTCATGCAGGCATTTTTTCCCATACAGATCCACACCGTAAAGCGTTGTCTCCTGCGCAACAAGGATCAGTTCCTTTACGCCTCCTGCAACCAGTTCTTCTGCTGACGTAACCAGCTCGTCCATCGGAACACTGCGGTAACGTCCGCGCACAGACGGGATCACACAGTAGGTGCAGTTTTTGTTGCATCCCTCTGCAATTTTCAGATATGCATAATGTCCGCCTGTCGTAACCGTCCGTTTGGTCGACAGCTGCGGCAGTCCGCTGAGCGTATGAAAATTTTTATAAAATTTATGCTGCAGGGTCTCCTCGAGTGCCTCTACAATGGAATCATAGGAATTGGTTCCTAAAATAGCATCTACTTCCGGTATTTCTTTTTTCACTTCATCCTGATAACGCTGTGTCAGGCAGCCGGTGACAATGAGTGATTTACAGCAGCCTGTTTTTTTCTGCTCTGCCATTTCCAGAATGGTGTTAATGCTTTCTTCTTTTGCATCGCCGATAAAACAGCAGCTGTTGACAATAATGATATCCGCTTCCGTTTCATCATCCGTCAGTTCAATTCCATGACTGGTAAGCATACCGATCATGTACTCGGAATCTACCAGATTTTTGTCACATCCGAGTGAAATAAATAATAATTTCATATAACCTCTCACTTGAAAAAGGGAATGACAGCTGTCACTCCCTTTTGGTATTTCTTAGTTTTCGTCCTCTCCAGGTACAATCTTTACTTCTCCGCGGTATAACTCTTCCACGGCAATGGAAAGCGGCTTGTTGCAGACCGGATCATCAATCAGTGGTTTTGCTCCGGCAATGATCTGTCTTGCACGCTTTGCTGTGGCAAGAACAATGGAGTAACGGCTGTTTACCACCGGTTCTTCACCGATTTCGCCCTCGTCATTTACAACTTTCATTAATTCAACATAAGATGGATGTATCATATTCATTCTCCTTTCGAAAAGCTTTTGAGATTTTCTCTCATATGATTAATAAAATCTATATTAGCAGATACCCGATACTCCTGATCCCTTCCGGTATTTTGTGACTGCTCATCACAGATCCTGTCTCTTATACACATCTCCGAGCCCACGAGACTCCTGAGCATCTC
>ERZ1027100.1176-NODE-1176-length-10375-cov-6.815988_pt1 | contig 10375 bp, 9 predicted proteins | sample MGYA00519407_ERZ1027100 | MGnify/ENA primary metagenome ERZ1027100 (study PRJEB26926, sample SAMN06164645) | human gut metagenome | biome: ENVO:00009003; feature: ENVO:2100002; material: ENVO:00002003 | host: Homo sapiens | place: USA | collected 2012 ... | reverse complement strand
GAGATGCTCAGGAGTCTCGTGGGCTCGGAGATGTGTATAAGAGACAGCTCCCGGACACTGGCCTGCTTCTACAACGGAAATCTTGTTACGCCGCTCCGGTCAAATGATGTCTTTAGGAAAGATTTCGGTGGCGGATGGACAGGCACCCAAAGATTTTCAGCTTTATGGTATCATTAATTCCCGTTCCAATACCCACCGTCCTCATGCTATCGAATACATCAATCTTGAAAAGCCTCAGACGGCAGAGATAGTACGACTTGCAGACAATCAAGACTTCTCTTGTGTAGTCAACCTTCCCGGAAGCTGGAGCCTTAGTGGAGTATGGACGAAGGATGATCGCCGTACGACCGGACTTTATGATCTTTCTATGAACTATTGGGAAAAGCCGGGAGCTGATCAGCTTGTAACAATGGGGATAGCGACCGCTAACTCTGTATTTGGGGTATATCAAGGCGGAGACCGTTTATTTGTTAAAACAGTTAATGTGATGCCCTATACCAGAATGTATGTGCCGGAGAAACCTGATTATGGTTTTCTGCTGCCCGAAGGGATGAAGGCTGAAGCATTGTCACGTTATCCCTGTATACAAATGAGTGATGGAAATATACTCTGTTCGGCTGATAACGGCGATGGAACTTTTTCACCAGTAGTCTTGAACGGGCAAAATATAGAAGAGAAAAGTATATATGTTGGCGAACCGATAGAGGCTGTGGCATTGATCCCTTTTTGGATAGTTAAGCCTGTAGAAGGTATGGGGACGGCTAAATATACACGTGTTGGCGGATATATCGTATCGAAGAGAAATGGTGCTACAATAACGGAGGGAGATGGAACAGAATTTAGGCTATGGAACCCGACTACAAAGATGCTGGATGAACCTTTCACCACATTCCCTAATGCTGCGTGTTCAGTAGCCACACTTGTTTCGGATGATTTTAAGAAACAGGAGCTTTATGTATTGTTTGATGGTAGTCGGAATGGAAGGCTGATTTATGTATATGATTTACTAAAAGGTAGCTGGGAGTCATTATATCCAGGGGGCGGATTTCCTTATTCAGAAATCGTATTAGCTCGATAAGGTTATTACTCAGCTCTTCTCCGGGCTACTATGCACAAAGGCCCTTTTTCATGCTTATATGAAGCAATGGAGACAAAGCCGGACTGCAAGAGTATGGATTTCAATTCATCGCAAGAACGAATAATCATTCCGTCAATCAGATTTGTCCAAGTTTTGACTGACGGGTTATTCAGTTCGCAGCAAATCAGGAAATGTCCGTTTCGCTTTAATACCCGTGTTACTTCGGTGAATGCTTTCGGAAGATCGTTCCAAAAGTAAACCGTCTCGAAGGCAGTGACCACGTCGAACATTTCATCGGTATAAGGCAGCGTGTCTACCGTGCCTTGTTCTATAAAACAGCGGGTGGAAAGATATTTCTTGTTTTTCTTCTGTGCGAAAAGGACACTTTCCGGAGAAATGTCAATGCCGTATGCTTTTCCTTGCGGACAGCGATGCATCAGCTGTGTAAGATTGGCTCCGCCACCGCAACCAATGTCGAGCACATTCCATTCCTTATTCCATACTATATGTGACATTCCCCATTCGGAAAGCAAAGTGTGCCGTTTATTCATTTCCCGGAGAATGACTCTTCCCCAAAAGCCTTCAGGCTTTTTGAGATTGTGGAATAACTTATGGATGATATTCCTTTTGCCCATGTTATAAACTAACTTTGCACGATGGAATAGATGATAATGCCTGCTAAAGTCAGCAATCCGGTATAGATCATAACTTCCGTTTGTTTTATTCCGGCGCCTTTTCCAGGAGCAGAAATGTCTGACTGAAGTCGTGCCGTTAACTTGTGGGCGATAAAGTAGAACAGCCAACCTCCGAATCCACCGATAATGGCTCCTGCTACTAAATCACCGGGATAATGCAATCCCAGGTACAGGCGTGTATAAGAGTTGGTAAATGCCCAAAGTACGATAAATATGCTTAACCAGCGTTTACGGAACAGGCAAATCAGAAATATGGCAAGTCCGAAAGAATTGGCAGCATGACAGGAAGGGAAACCGAATCCTCCTCCTCGTCTTCCATTCACAATATAGACCAAATCCGCTATCGGATTTTCCGGATTGGAGGGACGCAGGCGACCTACCAGCGGACGAAGAAAACTATTGCACATCTGATCGGCAAACGTGATAGTGAGGGCGATCGCTACCACATAGCACAAAGCCACTTTCCAATGAAAATTCTTGAGCAGTATATATAAGATACTGGCATACATCGGGACCCATATAACTTTACCTGTGAATGCACTCATGAAGTAATCCCAGAAAGGCGAATGTATTCCGTTGAAGAACAAAAGCAGTTGGGTGTCTATATCCGAAAGAAATTCTATCATAAAATAAATCGTATTATTAAAAGGTGGATTTGTCTGATCTTATCGCTTAGCCAGGTCATCATATAGTTTCTGAAGGAAGGCTTTTCCTTTTTCCAGATTGGCCCCTTTCTCTGTCCCTTCATCTATCTGGACGGTGTTGGCATCCAGATTGTACACTAATTGATTTTCCGCAGTCACCATGCCAAACAGTGTCGGTTCCGTGAAATACCCGAAGTGGGGAGAAGACGGATTAAAGATATTCTTGCTGAAAGTAAAGTCATCATGCGGCAATCCGAGCTGAGAAAGCAGCGTAGCGGCAATATCGATCTGCGAAGCGTATGTGTCTACTACTCGTGGTTCTTTCACGGCTCCTCCGATCAGTATTAGCGGAATTGTATGCCCTTCCAGCGGATTTTCTACCGGACGCGGATAAGCTCCCAAATGATCCGGTACAAGTACGATCAGTGTATTCTTCCACATCGGGGTCTCCTTATACTGTCTCACAAAATCTCCTACGCAACTATCAGCATAGGCGAAAGCATTCAGCACTTTATCGTCTAATCGGTAGAACGGAACTTCAAACGGCTCGTGACTGCTTGATGTTTGCACGATTTTAAAGAAAGGTTCCTGCTGCTTCTCTTCTTTGAGGTCTTTCAGGAAACGTTGGAAAAGTGTATGATCCGGTGCTCCCCATTTACCCTGACGTTCGGACAAAGGAAAATCCGTCTCGGAGATAATCTTCTCAATACCCGATGAAACCAGATAAGAGCGCATATTGGTGAAGTCTGCATCCCCTCCGTAATAGTATTCCAAACTGTATCCGGCATTTTTCAGACTGCGAGGAATGGAAGGAAGTCCGTCCGTTTTCTCAGGATACTTCATTATGCTGGTACTCGGCTGACCGGGATAACCACTGATAATAGATGCCAGTCCTCGATCCGTCCGGAAACTGTTTGCGTAGAAATTAGTGAATAACACTCCTTCTTTTCCGAATTTATCCATATTCACCGCTACATTCGGCTGTCCCCCCATTGTTTCCATTAAGTGTGTAGAAAAACTTTCGAGGATAATAAAGATGATATTCGGGCGTTGAGTATTTAGAATTTGCGGGATACTGTCTGTTGCTGCCACAGGTTTATCCAGCATTTCGGCCAACAGGTCATCTGCAACTTTCGGGTCCATAAACCGATATTGCTTATCGAAATTGTTTTGATGGGTAGCAGAATACATAAAACTGAATGCCGGATTGATGGCTGCATGATTCATCCGTTGGTTTTGGCTATAGTATACTTTGCTCAGGTTCATTGTCGATACGGAAAAACCGCCACGGATAGGAATGAAGAGCGCAGCTGTCAGTAATAAAAGGACGAGAGATACATACTGCCGCTGATAAGGTATCTTCAACGGTGCTTTCTCCCGGATGAGTACGGCGTAGAAAATACCGTAGAGGATGGCTGCATAGATCAGCATAGCTAGGATTCCGAGTAATATGAACCAGAAGCTGACGCTTGCCATGGAATCTTTCGGAGATGAGAAGAAGTAGAAGATCGGGGTGGCATCCAGCCGGAATCCCCAGAAACCGTATAAGCCCAGATCGATGATGAAGATGCAGGACATCACAAAAGCGATGATTCCGAAGTAACCTTGCCGGATGCGGCGTAGTATGGAAGATTTTGTCCAGGCGGAAGCGATAAGCAGGAAGCCCGGGATGGCAGTCAGATATCCTGCCAGTGAGAAATCCAGCGGCAAGCCGTGCCACATCACGCTGAAATAATCGCCGATTGAGGCGTCTGTATAGAGTTCATGGTAGTAAGCCATGAAAATAGGTTTTTGAAGGACAAACAGAAGAACGAACAAAAAATAAGTCGTGAGAAATTGCAGGATTCTCTTTTTCATATCTATAAACTTAAAAATATTGAACGGAGACAAAGGTACAATTCTTTTCTGTATCTTTGCGCATCAACCTGATAAAACGAGGTGAATGATGGCAAAAATTGCGAATAAATTAACAGATTTAGTGGGTAATACACCTCTAATGGAACTTTCCGGATATAGTGGAAAGTATGGTCTTAATCAGAATATTATCGCTAAACTGGAAGCTTTTAATCCGGCGGGAAGCGTAAAAGACAGAGTCGCTCTTTCTATGATTGAAGATGCGGAAGCCCGCGGGGCACTGAAACCCGGTGCCACCATTATTGAACCGACCAGCGGAAATACGGGAGTCGGACTGGCGATGGTAGCTACCATTAAAGGGTATCACCTGATATTGACTATGCCCGAAACGATGAGTCTGGAACGGCGAAACCTGTTGAAAGCACTGGGGGCGCAGATTGTGCTGACAGATGGCTTGGGCGGGATGGCTGCTTCTATTGCCAAGGCGCAGGAGTTGCGCGATAGTATCCCCGGATCGGTGATCCTGCAACAGTTTGAAAATCCTTCGAACGCTGCTGTCCACGAGCGGACAACAGGAGAAGAAATCTGGCGGGATACGGATGGTGAAGTGGCAGTGTTCGTTGCCGGAGTAGGAACCGGAGGTACGATTTGCGGCGTGGCATGCGCCTTAAAAAAACATAATCCGGATGTTCATATCGTTGCGGTTGAACCTGCGTCGTCTCCCATATTGGCAGGAGGTCAGGCAGCATCACACCGCATACAGGGAATCGGGGCGAATTTTATTCCGAAACTTTATGATGCTTCTGTAGTGGATGAAGTGATCGGTGTGCCCGATGACGAAGCCATTCGTGCGGGGCGGGAATTGGCTGCAACAGAAGGTTTGCTGGCCGGAATCTCTTCGGGAGCGGCCGTATATGCAGCCCGTCAGTTGGCACAGCGTCCGGAGTTCAGGAACAAAAAAATCGTTGCGTTGTTACCTGATACGGGAGAACGTTATCTGTCGACCGAGTTGTTCGCTTTTGATGCCTATCCTTTGGATTAATATTTGAATCATGATAAGAATTATTTTAATTTTATTTCTTAGCTTTCCGGTTGCCCTGTGTGCGCAGACCTATCAGCAATTATCAGAAAAGGCAATTGAATATATCGAAATGGACAGTCTTTCCAAAGCCGAAGAACTACTGCTTCAGGCTTTGAAACTGGAGCCGAAGAATGCAAAGAATGCTATGCTTTTTTCCAATCTGGGATTGGTACAGCGTCGGTTGGGTGAATATGACAAGGCACTCGAATCTTATTCTTTTGCGCTGAACTTTGCTCCATTGGCAGTACCTATTCTGCTGGACCGAGCTGCGATTAATCTGGAAATGGGGAATACAGACCGTGCTTATACCGATTATTGTCAGGTACTTGACGAAGATAAACAGAATAAAGAAGCGCTGTTGATGCGGGCATATATCTATGTGCTCCGGAGGGATTACCCCGCGGCACGAATCGATTATAATCGCTTGTTGGAGATTGACCCGCAAAGTTATAGCGGTCGGCTTGGGCTGGCTACCTTGGAACAGAAAGAAGGAAAATTCAAGGAAGCGCTCGAAATTCTTAATAAGATGATTACGGCAACTCCCGAAGACGCGACTCTTTACATTGCCCGTGCAGATGTGGAACGGGAGATGAAGCATGAAGATCTGGCTTTGGTCGATTTGGAGGAAGCTATTCGTCTGAATCCTTCTTCGGCGGATGCCTATTTGTTGCGTGGCAATATTTATCTGACACAGAAAAAGAAAGCATTGGCTAAAATGGACTTTGAAAAAGCTATTTCGTTGGGCATACCTCCTGCTGATTTGCACGAGCAGCTGAAACAATGTAAATAAAAGACAAAACTTAAAACATATTACTACTAACTAATACCCAAACAGAAAATGAAACGTATTGTTTTTTTAGATTACGTGCGCGTGTTCGCATGTTTCCTCGTTATGGTGGTACACGCCAGTGAAAACTTTTATGGTGCTGCCGGATCTACGGACATGGCGGGACCGCAATCTTTTTTAGCCAGTGAAGCAGACCGATTGTGGGTGGCCGTGTACGACGGTTTCTCACGCATGGCAGTACCATTGTTTATGATTGTCTCTGCTTATCTGCTGGTACCGATGAAGGAGGGACAGACTTCATGGCAGTTCTACCGCCGACGCTTCACTCATATCCTGCCACCGTTTTTTATATTTATGATACTTTATAGTATCCTGCCGATGTTGTGGGGACAGATAGACAGCGAGACATCAATAAAGGATATGTCTCGAATATTCCTGAACTTCCCGACGCTTGCAGGACACCTTTGGTTCATGTATCCTCTGATAAGTCTTTACTTGTTTATACCTATTATATCTCCTTGGTTGAGTAAAGCCACTGCAAAAGAAGAACGTTTCTTTATAGGACTGTTCCTGTTATCAACGTGTATGCCGTACTTCAATCGCTGGTTTGGTGAAGTGTGGGGACAGTGTTTTTGGAACGAATACCATATGTTGTGGTATTTCTCAGGTTATCTTGGATATCTTGTGTTGGCACACTACATACGTGTACACTTAAAATGGGATCGCTCCAAACGTTTCATTGTAGGACTCATTTCAATGGTTGCCGGGGCTGCGCTGACTATTTACTCATTCTATATACAGGCTATTCCCGGAATTACTCATTCTACCCCTGTCATAGAAATAGGATGGGCTTTCTGTACGATTAACTGTGTACTTCTTACAGCGGGTACATTCCTTCTCTTCACTTGTATAAACCGGCCGGAAGCTCCGCGTTTCGTAACAGATATGTCGAAACTTAGCTATGGTATGTACCTTATGCATATATTCTGGCTCGGGGTATGGGCGACAGTATTCAAAAATACGCTGGAACTGCCTACTGTTGCCGCTATCCCATGTATTGCAGTGACTACATTTGTCTGCTGTTATATAACGACAAAGATTATCTCATTCATACCGGGCAGTAAATGGATTATAGGCTAAATAGATCGGATGTTCTTGAATTAAACAAAAAGGGAAGCGATTGCTTCCCTTTTTTTGTTTACTCATCTTAATTATATGGTCCTTCCTGATTACGCTTGAATAAGTTACTCTTTATTAAAGGTAAATCGATGGGACGGCTCAATACATTATTATACAAACTGCTTAATCAGATTCACAAACTCTTTTCCATATTTCTTCTTCTTAAACTCTCCGATACCACTGATTTCTCCGAATGCTTCGATGGTAGTCGGCCGTGAAATACTGAGCAGATGCAACACCTTATCCGATAGAATGATATATGCCGGAAGACCATCCTGATCGGCAATCTGTTTCCGCAATCCCCGTAGTGCTTCGAATAAATCTTCGTTTTCTCCACCGGGGATACCGAAAGGAAGTTCTTTTGCGATGACCACCTTCTTCTTTTTCCCTTTTCCTGTGACGATTTCTTCCCGATGAATCACGGCAAGCATTGCTTTCGCTTTTCCAAAAAGAATGTTACTTCCGCTTGGAGTGATTTTGAGATGGTTATTTTCATTGTAGGCTATTTCGAAATAGCCTAGTTGTAGCATTTGAAGTAAATAATCCTGCCAATCACGAGGTGGTATGTCTCTTCCTGCGCCAAACGTCTTTAATTCCTGATATCCTTTTGCCGTAACTTCTGCCGAATAACTTCCACGAAGAATATCAATTAATATCCCTGTACTTATTTGTTGTTCTGCACGAGCTATGGCGCTCAACGCTTTTTGTACGATGACTGTACCGTCAAAGCGTTGTGGAGGGTTTTTACAGACATCACAGTTGCCACAATCTTCTGTTGAGGTTTCTCCGAAATAGCTCAGCAGGATTCTTCTGCGGCAGATGTCCGCTTCTGCGTATTGCTGCATACGTTGCAACTTTTCCAGATTGATTGTCTGTTGGTTGCTTTCTGTGGCGAATTTAGTTAACAGGATCAGATCGCCCAGTGAATAGAACAATACAGTATCGCTTGGTAAGCCATCCCGTCCGGCACGCCCGATTTCCTGATAAAAACTTTCAATACTTTTAGGAAGATTATAATGAATAACCCATCGGACATTCGATTTGTCAATTCCCATACCAAAAGCAATGGTGGCGCATACTACCTGAATACGGTCATTAATGAAGTCATTCTGAGTCTCGTCCCGATGCTGCGGAGACAATCCGGCATGGTAGACACCGCATCGGATTCCCTGCTTTTGCAGCATTTGTGCTACAGTTTCCGTTTTATTACGGCTCATACAATAAATGATTCCACTTTCTTCTCTGTGGCGATGGATAAACTCCAGAATCGCTTTATTCTTCTCTTTTGCCTGAAAACCGCGTTTTACGTCCAGGCTGATGTTGGGACGGTCGAAAGAAGAAATAAACGTCCGGGGCTGTATCAGATGCAACTGTCGGATTATATCCTCACGGGTTATTTTATCGGCTGTTGCCGTTAATGCAATAATCGGTACCTGCGGAAATTGCTGATGGAGCATTCCCATTTGTGTATATTCAGGACGGAAGTCATGTCCCCATTGGGAAATACAGTGGGCTTCGTCAATTGCGAAGAGCGAAATACTCATATCCCGCAACAGATAGTCCTTTTCCGCTATCAGCTTCTCCGGTGAAATATAAAGCAGTTTCAGGCGTCCTTCGATACAGGCACGGCGGAGATTGGTATTTTCCGTTTCGTCATTGCTGCTATTGAGTGCTCCTGCTGCGATGCCGTTGGCTTGCAATGTTTCTACCTGGTCTTTCATCAGTGAGATAAGCGGGGAGACCACTACAGCCGTTCCTTCAGAAAGCAATGCAGGTAGTTGATAACAGATCGATTTACCTCCTCCGGTGGGCATCAGTACCAGTGAATCCTGCTTGTTCAACAGGTGGCGGATGATTTCTTCCTGTAAGGGTCGGAAGCTGTCATAACCGAAATATGATTTTAGAGTTTCTTTCATCAACATTTGTTTAAACTTTGTGGCAAAGGTACGCTTTTCCTTAGCAATCTTTATCATGTCTCGATTTCTGTTTTGATTTAAATGCTCCAAGAGTTAAAGTTTCTTATTATTCACCCTTAATTCCTCTTTTTCAAGGTTTTTGATTGTTTTATTAGAAAAAAAATGCACAAAATAATTGTGTGTTTAAAAAAAAAGTAAGACATTTGTAACATGTAACGTTGCGAATGAGCAATTAATAACAAATAAACAAACCCTAACCAGTTAATTCAATGAGTGATTTAGAGAACAAAAAAGCGGAGGAAGCTCCAAAGAAACGTCCCTACAATTTGAGGGAAAAGAAAGAAAAGAAGGCTGCATATCGGTCATTAATCAGACCGGAACTGGCAGACGAGTTGTATGACAAGATTCTGAACATTGTAGTAGTTCAGAAGAAGTATAAAGATCCTGACTATTCAGCTAAAGATTTGGCTAAAGAGTTGAAGACCAATACTCGCTACCTTTCTGCAGTAGTGAATTCTCGTTTTGGTATGAACTACTCTTGTTTGTTGAATGAGTACAGAGTGAAAGACGCTCTGCATTTGTTGACAGACAAGCGTTATGCCGACAAGAATGTGGAAGAAATCAGTGCAATGGTTGGCTTTGCAAATCGTCAATCTTTTTACGCTGCATTTTACAAGAACGTAGGTGAAACTCCTAACGGATATCGCAAGAAACACGCTGAAAGTAAGAAGTAATTGCGTTTTCCGATACTGACCAAAAGGAATTACCTCTGAATGAAAAGTTCGGGGATAATTCCTTTTCTTATTTAATTAATCAATATCAGTAATTATGAAAAAACATTTTATTTCGATGGCAGTTACCGCTACGATCCTTGCATCCTGCGGTGGGGCCAAAACAACAACTGCTGAGGCAGATAAATTTGATTATACAGTGGAACAATTTGCAGACTTACAAATATTGCGGTACAAGGTTCCCGAATTCGAAACCTTGACGCTGAAACAGAAAGAACTGGTTTATTACCTGACTCAGGCTGCGCTGGAAGGACGCGACATCCTGTTTGATCAGAACGGAAAGTATAACCTGAGAATCCGTCGGATGCTCGAAGCCGTTTACACCTGTCTCTTATACACATCTCCGAGCC
>ERZ1027100.1169-NODE-1169-length-10415-cov-5.798649_pt1 | contig 10415 bp, 5 predicted proteins | sample MGYA00519407_ERZ1027100 | MGnify/ENA primary metagenome ERZ1027100 (study PRJEB26926, sample SAMN06164645) | human gut metagenome | biome: ENVO:00009003; feature: ENVO:2100002; material: ENVO:00002003 | host: Homo sapiens | place: USA | collected 2012 ... | reverse complement strand
ATGTGTATAAGAGACAGGCATCGGAGTAAAAATTGGAATGTGTCAGTGCTATGATTTTTGGAAGAAGAATAAACCATGTGAGAATTGTACATCAATGAAAGCATACGCGGAGAAGAAACAAAAAACAAAACTGGAATTTTTGGATGCAGATGTTTTTTTGGTGATTTCAAGATATTTGGAAATAGATGATGAAGCATGTGTCATGGAACTTGTTAAGCATCTTGAGAATGATACGTTGATCGATACCGATGGAAGGGACAAACTTGTTGGCAAGTTAAAAGGGTATCAGGATAAATTATACATAGATCCGGTAACAGGCGTTTACAATCGAAGATATTTTGAAGATGAGATTCGTAATATGCAGAATTCAGCAGGGGTTGCGATGATCGATCTGGATGATTTTAAATTGTATAATGATATTTATGGACATGATATGGGAGATCAGGTTCTCTGTATTGTTGCGGATGTGATCAAGAATTGTATTCGCAAGACAGATAAGTTAATACGTTATGGCGGAGATGAATTTTTATTGATCTTGTCGGATATGGTAAGAGGTACTTTGCGTGGAAAACTGCTTCAGATTCAAGAGGCTATTGAGAATGCAACGATTCCAAACTGCCCTAGATTGAAGCTTACAGCAAGTATTGGAGGAGTGATATCGGAAGATGGGAAGATCGATGAGGCAATCGCGAAAGCAGACCAGTTGATGTATAAGGCAAAAGATCATAAGGCACAGGTCATAACAGAATGTGATAAAACGATATTTAAAAAGGAAAAAATTCAGAATAAACCTAGAATTTTGATCGTTGATGCTTCAGAATTTAACCGTGCGATCTTGAAAGAGATTTTAGAGGAAACCTACGAAATCATAGAAGCTGATGGTGGAAATGAAGCATTGCATAAGATCGATGAATATGGAATGAAAATTTCGCTTGTACTATTAGATATCATTATGCCAGAAAAGGATGGTTTTGAAGTTTTAAAATATATGGAAGAAGAGCGTTTAATCTCAGATATTCCAGTTATTATAATCTCAAGTGAGGATTCTGCGAATTATATCAGAAGAGCTTATGAGATGGGAGTTTCTGATTATATTAACCGCCCATTTGATGCCAATATTGTCTATCAGAGAGTATCTAATACAGTGAAATTATATGCAAAACAAAGAAGATTGATGGCAATGGTTACAAGAGTTTAGGACATTATTTACAAACAGATCATACGAGGTAAACTATGCAGTTAAAGAAGCTTATGATTGAAGTCATGGTCTTTTTCGTATTAGGCTGCTTTCTTTGTGCATGTGGAAAGACAAAAGATCAGACTAGAAAAACAACAAAAGATGCGAACAAAGAGATTATGATCGGTGGAGACAATTATCCGCCATTTAACTATACCGATGAGAATGGCAATATGGCAGGAATCGATGTAGAATTTGCCAGAGAAGCCTTTCATCGTATGGGTTATAAGCCGGTCTTTGTAAATATCGATTGGGAGAATAAGAAAAATCTTGTGGAACAAGGAAAAATAGATTGTATATGGGCGTGCTTTTCAGTGACAGGAAGAGAAAATGATTATCACTGGGCAGGTCCTTATATGCTGAGCCGTCAGGTGATCGCAGTGAACGACAGCAGCAAGATCAATAAGTTGTCTGATCTTAAGAATAAAATCATTGCGGTTCAGTCTACAACCAAACCAGAGGAATTATTTCTAAAACAAACAGATCCCAAAATACCAAAAGTAAAACAAGTCTACAGTATGGAAAACAGAGAATTGATCTATACTTCTCTGAGCAGAGGATATGTAGACGCTATTGCAGCACATGAGATCTCGATCAGACAGTATATGTCTGATTTTGAAGCAAAATACAGAATTCTTGATGAAGATATTCTTGAGACTGGAATTGGTGTTGCGTTTGCAAAAAATGATAAAAGAGGAATAGAAAAAGAACTGTCAAAGACATTAAAAGCAATGGTCAAAGATGGAAGTGCCAAAAAATTCTACAAAAATATGTTCCTGATGCAGAAAAATATCTGGAGGTGAACAGCCTTGAGAGATAAAGCTGATAAAAGATTATGGACATTGAGTATTGTTGGCTGTGTGATCGTTGTCTTGACAGTTCTTTTTGTGTCCGTAAAAATAGAAACAAACAATACCAAAAACAGGATTCATTCGACGATGGAATACATCAAGGATCAATATTCCATGTATAACAGTTTTAATGAAGCAGTTGAAGCAAGAAGTCTTGTCAGAATGGTTGAAAAAGTCCAGCAGACGGCGAGAAATTTCAAAACAGATAAACAGGCATTGGAAAAAGAATATTTAAAACAGTATGCAAGGGAACAAAGACTTACGGGGATTATTGTATTAAATGATAAGAATAAACAAATTGCACAATATCATACTGGACCAAGATTTAAAAAAGTTTTGGGTTATGTCATGGAGAAAGAAACACTTCGTGATGTAAAGAATTATCCACAAAAATCATATATGGCAAGAATTGAGCTGAAAAATGGAGGCTATATTGATCTGGCATCGTATGGAAGAAAGGATGCAAAAGGAACGGTTATAGGATATCAGTATGTAAAAACCGAATATGCGAAAAACAATAATCTTACAATCCAAAACGTGCTTGCTGGATATAAGCGGGAAAATGATGGAACGATCGTAATCACAAATGGAAATGATATTATAGCATCAAATGATGAAAAATTAATTGATACAAAGGTACAGGAAGATTCTATTATTAATGAGATCCGACAAAGTGTAAAAGTAGGACAGTTTGCAATCATTCGAAACGGTATCAAACAATATTTTACAAGTCTTGATAAGGGACGAAATTATTATATTTACGTGTATGCAGAAGACAGGAATCTTGTAAAAACATTGACGAGTAACATTGGAATAGCGGTTATTTTATATGGAATTTTTGTGGCAATCTTAATGATGATCAAAGCAAGATCCAATCAACAATATGAACGCATTCAGAAACAACGAGAAGAAGAGTATAAAAAAGAATTAGAAAAATCAGCAAAAGAAGCAAAGAAAGCCAATATTGCCAAAACAGAATTTCTGCAAAGAATGAGCCATGATATCCGGACACCGATCAATGGAATCTGCGGCATGATCAATGTGGCAGACCATTATGCAGACAATATGGAGAAACAGACGGAATGCAGGGCAAAGATCAAAAAGACATCCCATCTGCTGCTGGAACTGATAAACGAGGTTCTGGACATGAGCAAGCTGGAGTCAGATGAAGTGGTTCTGGAAGAAATCCCATTTAATCTGAACAGTATTTTTGAGGAAATACTGGGTGTGATCGAACATATGGCTGCGGAGCAGAACATCCGGATCATTTGGGAAGAGAAAGAAGTTACACACTGGAATCTTATTGGAAGTCCGGTGCATGTGAAACGGATTCTGATGAATATTTTGTCCAATGCGGTGAAATATAACAAAGAAAACGGATATGTCTATATCAGCTGTCGGGAAATCCCATCGAAACAGACAGCAATGCCCACATTGGAATTTGTCTGCAGAGACACCGGAATTGGAATGACAGAGGCATTCCAGAAACGCATTTTTGAACCATTTGCACAGGAACATGCAGGAAGCCGCACAAAATTCGCCGGAACAGGACTGGGAATGCCAATTACAAAAAAACTGGTGGAGAAAATGGGCGGAACCATTTCCTTTGAAAGTAAAGAAGGCACAGGGACTACATTTGTGATCCGGATTCCATTCCAGATTGATGCAGATATGAAGGACAGGAATGAAACGGAAGAAAAAACAGAAACTTCTATCCAGGGGCTCCATGTTCTTCTGACAGAGGATAATGAGCTGAATATGGAGATTGCAGAATTTGTGCTTCAGAATGAAGGCGCTGTGGTGACAAAAGCATGGAATGGACAGAAGGCTGTTGACATATTCAGAAAAAGCAGACCTGGAGAATTTGATGCTATTCTTATGGATATTATGATGCCTGTCATGAATGGATATGAAGCAGCAAAGATGATCCGCTCTCTGGACAGAGAGGATGCAAAAGTGATACCGATCATTGCCATGACAGCAAACGCGTTCACTGAGGACAAAATGAGAGCAAAGGAAGCAGGAATGGATGAACATATTGCCAAGCCTGTTGATGGGAAATTATTAGTAAAAGTGATCAATGAGTTAGTAAAACGCAATCAGAGGGAGAAGTTATAATGAAAAAGAAAAAATGGAACAAGTTAGTTTCTGTGCTTTTGGCGATGGTGACAGCCGTATCACTTCTGTCTGGCTGCGGCGGGAAAAGTGCGGAAAAAGAAGATGCAGAAACCATCACAGTGTATTTATGGAGCACAAAGCTGTATGAAAAATATGCGCCATACATCCAGGAACAGCTTCCGGATATCAACGTTGAATTTGTAGTAGGCAATAATGATCTGGATTTCTATCGTTTTCTGAATGAAAACGGCGGATTGCCGGATATTATAACCTGCTGCAGGTTTTCCCTCCATGATGCAAGCCCCCTGAAGGACAGTCTGATGGATCTTTCCACAACCAATGCTGCAGGTGCTGTCTATGATACCTACCTTAACAATTTCAAAAATCAGGATGGCAGTGTAAACTGGCTTCCTGTGTGTGCAGATGCCCATGGCTTTGTAGTGAACAAAGATCTTTTTGAAAAGTATGATATTCCTCTTCCAACGGATTATGAAAGCTTCGTTTCTGCCTGCCAGGCATTTGATGAGGTGGGTATCCGTGGGTTTACTGCAGACTATTACTATGATTATACCTGTATGGAAACACTGCAGGGTCTGTCTGCATCAGAGCTGTCTTCTGTGGATGGACGTAAGTGGCGTACCATCTACAGTGACCCGGACAATGCAAAGAGAGAAGGTCTGGACAGTATTGTCTGGCCGGAGGCTTTTGAACGTATGGAGCAGTTTATTCAGGATACAGGGCTGAGCCAGGATGATCTGGATATGAATTATGATGATGTGGTTGAGATGTACAAAAGTGGTAAGCTTGCCATGTATTTCGGCAGTTCTGCCGGTGTAAAAATGTTCCAGGATCAGGGCATTAACACAACATTCCTGCCATTCTTTCAGCAGAACGGCGAAAAGTGGCTGATGACTACACCATATTTCCAGATAGCTTTAAACCGTGACCTGACAAAGGATGAAACACGTCGGCAGAAAGCAATGAAGGTACTGAACACAATGCTTTCAGAGGATGCGCAGAACCGGATCATTTATGATGGGCAGGATCTGTTAAGCTATAGCCAGGATGTGGATTTCCGGCTTACGGAATATCTGAAGGATGTGAAACCTGTGATCGAAGAAAACCATATGTATATCCGTATTGCGTCAAATGACTTTTTTTCCATTTCCAGGGATGTGGTGTCTAAGATGATCTCAGGAGAATATAATGCAGAGCAGGCTTATCAGTCATTTAATTCCCAGCTTCTTGAAGAAAAATCCACTTCTGAGGATATTGTGTTGGATTCAAAGAAAACTTATTCCAATCGTTTCCATACCAGCGGAGGCAATGAAGCCTATTCTGTTATGGCAAACACTTTGCGCGGTATTTATGGGACGGATGTGCTGATTGCAACAGGAAACAGCTTTACAGGAAATGTACTGAAGGCCGGTTATACAGAAAAAATGGCAGGCAACATGATTATGCCAAACGAGCTTTCCGCTTACAGCAGTGAGATGAGCGGGGCAGAACTGAAGGAAACGGTCAGAAACTTCGTAGAAGGCTATCAGGGAGGCTTTATCCCCTTTAACCGCGGCTCTCTGCCTGTGTTCAGTGGTATTTCTGTAGAAATCAGGGAAACGGATAATGGTTATACATTGAGTAAAGTTTCAAAGAATGGAAAACAGATTCAGGACAAGGATACTTTTACTGTGACCTGCCTTGCAGCACCACAATATATGGAAGCTTATCCGGCAGAGGAAAATATTGTATTTGATGGAGGGGATACCTCTGTGGAAGATACCTGGACAACATATGTTTCAGATGGTAATGCCATTCTTGCAGAGCCTGAAGACTACATTACTCTGAGGTGAGAAGAATGGATGTTAAGAATCATAATACAAACAGAAAGAAACGGGTTGTGAGAAAACGATGGAATGCAGCAGTTCTTATTGCCCTATTTGTTGGAATCCTTTTGACTGTTTTCCAATATTTGGGGTTTGTATCGAAGACTGTTTATGAGGAAAGTGTTTCTCACCTGACAGAAATTTTTCATCAGTCTGATAATATGCTAAGTGAGCTGACAAATAAGAATCTGACTTATCTCCATATATGGGGGGAATATCTGCAGAACACTTCCGATGAAAGTGAAATTCGTGAGTATATAGAGAAAGCACAGGAAGATGCAGGCTTTTTAGATTTTTATTTCCTGTCAGCGGACGGGAACTATAAGATGGTAACAGGTGAAACCGGGTATCTGGGATTACAGGAAAATATTGAAGATGAGATCCGGCAGGGAAATGATGTGATAACCAATGCAACAGTTCCCGGAAAATCCCAGCTCCTTGTTTTTGCCACTCCCAGGCCTCATGGAAGTTATCAGGGCTTTGAATATGATGCCATTGCCATTGCCTATGAAAACTCTGATATCGTAAATGTGCTGAATATTTCTGCTTTCAATGGAAATGCCCAGAGTTATGTGGTTCATCCGGATGGCCGTGTTGTTGTGGATCATTCTTCTGAGGCATGGGGAGAGGTGTATAATTTCTTTGGGATTCTGAGAGAACATTCTACTCTGTCTGAAAAAGAGATCCTTAAGCTTTCAGAAGAGTTTAAGGAAGGACATACAGATGCAATGCTGATAAATCTGGATGGAGAGGATTACTATCTGGTCTATGAGAAATCCAAACCTCAGGACTGGATCTTTCTGGGACTTGTCCAGGCTGATATCGTCAATGCAAGTATGAATGTTCTGCAGCGTAGCACTGTGCTGCTTGTAAGTGCAGTAGCGGTGTGTATTGCCGGTCTTTTTATTGGAATTATTCTCCGGAAAAACAGGGTAAACCTGAAGAGAAAGGATACGGAGATCCTGTACAGGGACGAATTGTTTCAAAAGCTGTCAATGAATGTAGATGACGTTTTCCTGATGCTGGATGCAAAAACATATCAGGCAGATTACGTCAGTCCCAATGTGGAAAAACTGCTGGGAATTACAGTAGAACAGATTCGTAAAGATATTTGTGTCCTTGGGAAACTGCATCCCGGGGACGTTGAAGATCCGGAGAAGAAGTATCTGGAAGAAATCCAGGTTCATGAGCAGCAGGAATGGGATCTTGAATATGTTCATCAGAAAACAGGAGAACACCGCTGGTTTCATAACGTTGCAATGGGCAGCGAGGTAAACGGAAAAAAGAAATATATCCTGGTTCTGTCAGATCGTACCTCTGATAGAAAAATGAATCAGGCCCTTTCTGAGGCGGTCCGCGCTGCGGAGACTGCAAACAAGGCAAAGAGCACCTTCCTTTCCAATATGTCTCACGATATCCGTACACCAATGAATGCGATCATTGGTTTTACTACACTGGCTGTAAGCAACATTGATGATAAAGAAAGGGTTCGGGATTATCTGGGTAAGATTCTTTCCTCCAGTAATCATCTGCTCTCACTGATCAATGATATCCTGGATATGAGCCGTATTGAGAGCGGGAAAATCCATCTGGAAGAGACGGAAGTCAGTCTGTCAGAGGTTCTTCATGATCTGAAAACCATTATCAGCGGACAAATCCATGCGAAACAGTTAGAGCTTTACATGGATGTCATGGATGTTACCAATGAGGATGTTTATTGCGACAAGACCAGGCTGAATCAGGTGCTGCTGAATCTTTTGTCCAATGCGATCAAGTTTACTCCTGCAGGCGGAACCGTTTCTGTCCGGCTGAGAGAGTATCCGGGTACACAGAGAGGCTGTGAACTGTACGAAATCCGGGTAAAGGATAACGGAATCGGCATGAGTCAGAAATTTGTACAGAAGATCTTTTCTCCTTTTGAGAGAGAGCGGACTTCCACTGTAAGCAGGACTCAGGGTACAGGACTGGGCATGGCTATTACCAAGAACATCGTGGATATGATGGGTGGAACCATTGAAGTTCAGACAGAACAGGGAAAAGGTACTGAATTTATTATCCGTCTGCCATTGCGGATCCAGCCTGAGAATCACCGTATAGAGAAAATCGCAGAACTGGAAGGTCTGAAGGCATTGGTAGTAGACGATGATTTCAATACCTGTGACAGTGTGACTAAGATGCTTGTAAAGGTTGGAATGCGTTCGGAATGGACACTTTCCGGTAAGGAGGCTGTTCTTCGTGCTCGTCAGTCTATGGAACTTGGAGATGCATTCCATGCTTATATCATTGACTGGCGTCTGCCGGATATGAACGGTATTGAAGTTACACGCCAGATCCGCAGCCTTGGCGATGATACACCGATCATTATCCTGACTGCATATGACTGGTCAGATATCGAAGTGGAAGCCAGGGCAGCAGGGGTAACTGCATTCTGTGCGAAACCTATGTTTATGTCAGATATCAGAGAGACATTGATGACTGCCATCGGTCAGAAGCAGGCAGAGACAGAAGATACAATCCTCCCGGAAGCTGGTTTGGATTTCAGGGGAAAGAGTTTATTGCTTGTAGAAGACAATGAGCTAAACAGTGAAATTGCGGTGGAGATCCTGAATGAATATGGTTTCCTTGTTGATACCGCAGAAAATGGATCAGAAGCAGTGGAAAAAGTTAAGAATTCAAAACCGGGCAGCTATGATCTTGTGTTGATGGATGTACAGATGCCGGTAATGAACGGATATGAGGCTACGAAACAGATTCGTGCCCTGAAAAATCCGGCGCTGGCGAAAATTACCATCCTTGCCATGACGGCCAATGCTTTTGACGAAGACAGAAAAAAAGCACAGGAATGCGGTATGGATGGATTCTTATCCAAGCCAATCATTATAGATGAATTGATTGATACATTACAGAATAATCTGAAGTGAGTTTTTGGAATTTCATAAAACCCGAATGGACAAAGGTAAAAATATGGATAAAAGACAAATGCTATACTTGATGGGACAGAATATTTCTATGTTCTAAAAAGAATGGATAGTGCAGCATGGACCCTGATCTTTCTGGTGCCGGCAAAATATGTAGCAACGAATACGGTAAGGCTTGTGCACCTGATCATGTGCTTTATCATTCTGTTTGCAGTTGTTGCGGCAGTTTGTGTAATTACAGCTATCGTAACAGTGCTTAGAAAAAAACAGAGTGAAGCAATTGAGGTTGAAAGAGAAAATAACGCAAAACTGGAAACAATCAATACAGAACTTACACAGGCAAAACAGGCAGCTGAACAGGCATTAGAAGTAGCCAGTTATGCCAGCCAGTCCAAAAGTGATTTTCTGGCAAATATGTCCCATGATATCCGTACACCAATGAATGCAATTACCGGTATTACATCATTGCTTGAACATGATGCAGGAAATGAAGAAAAAGTAAGAGAATATGCTAAAAAAATAGATGTTTCTGCACGGCATCTGTTGGGGATTATCAATGATGTTCTGGATATGAGCAAGATTGAAGCTGGAAAAACAGTTTTCAAATATTCTGATTTTTCTATTTTGGATTCTATAGAAGAACTCAATACAATATTTCGTTCACAGGCAAACGAGAAAAATCAGAGTTTTATAATCACAAAAGAAAACCTTAAACATGAGTGGGTAAATGGCGACAAGGTTCATCTGATGCAGATTTTCAGTAATCTGTTGTCTAATGCAATAAAGTACACACAGGAAGGTGGAATAATCCAGTTTATAGCAGAAGAAAGTGAGACAAACTCTTCTACATATGGAAAATATCATTTTATAGTCAGTGACAATGGTATGGGAATGTCTGCTGATTTTAAAGAAACTATCTTTGACGCGTTTACTCGTGCAGAAAGTTCCGTAACAAACAAAATACAGGGAACTGGTCTGGGAATGGCAATCACTAAAAATCTGGTTGAATCGATGGGGGGAACGATTGAGGTTGAAAGCGAACCAAATCGCGGAAGTAGTTTTGAAGTAATCTTAAATCTAAAAATTGTGGAGAACAGAGTAGTTTCTTCGACAGAACAGATAGAAATGCATGAGACAGATAGTGATATTCTGGATGGAATGCGCATCCTTTGTGCAGAGGATAATGAGTTGAATGCAGAAATCCTAATGGAATTATTAAAACTTGAAGGTGCAGAGTGTACTATTTGTGAAAATGGCAAAAGGATTTTGGAAGCATTTGAACAGTCCGTGCCCGGTGAGTATGATATGATCTTGATGGATGTACAAATGCCTGTTATGAATGGTTATGAGGCAACAGCGGCAATCAGGAGTCTTTCGGGTGAAAAGGGAAAACTGCCTATTGTTGCCA
>ERZ1027100.1167-NODE-1167-length-10433-cov-3.577857_pt1 | contig 10433 bp, 9 predicted proteins | sample MGYA00519407_ERZ1027100 | MGnify/ENA primary metagenome ERZ1027100 (study PRJEB26926, sample SAMN06164645) | human gut metagenome | biome: ENVO:00009003; feature: ENVO:2100002; material: ENVO:00002003 | host: Homo sapiens | place: USA | collected 2012 ... | reverse complement strand
ACGAGATGCTCAGGAGTCTCGTGGGCTCGGAGATGTGTATAAGAGACAGACCTGAGGTTTAAGTATATATCCTGTTGGGTAGTTTACCAATGTAAGTCTTGGATTACCTGGTTCAGAAAGCAGGTGTAACGACAGTTTCTTCTGTACACCCGGAACCGTATACCCCTTGTTTATACTTTCCTCTGCAAGAACTTTTAGTTTCTGATCATCTATATCTATGTCTGGCAGCTTAGTCGTCATAAAAAATCTCTTCACACAAGCTTTATGCCAGCCTGTTCCGTCGTCATTTTTCAAAGTTTTTCCACAGCACAAACAATTCATATGCGATCCTCCCTGACACTTACATTGCCTATCGCATCGCGGCATGCAACAAGCAGCAATCCAAACCTGTCCCTTACATCTATTTTCCAATTTCTACTGACCACATCAAGCAGCCAGCCCTCGGGGATGAGTCCATCAAAAAAAGAAAATAAAGTCTTGGATCGATACATGTCCTTCGACAATGGCATGGTAAGTGATACAGCACTGGCATTTTCTCTATCAAGATATTCTTCATCGTAAGAAAATGTATATCCCTCGTCGGTCTCACATAAAATTCCCGCAAATTCATTTCTTATATATACATAAGCCGTTCTAAAAGTATTATCCACCATCAATCATCCTTTCTCCCTGGAACCGCCTCCATGCCGAACATTGCAAGAGCTTCATTGACCTTGTCCATACGCACAGTTTCTTTCCCCTGTTCAAGTTCGCGGACAAATCTGAGTCCGAGGCCTGATCTTATTGCGAATTCTTCCTGTGTAAGACCCGCTTCTTTTCTGTTAGTCTTTATAAATTCAGCTATCTTATTCATCGTTATTACCTCTTATATGTGATTCCTCCTACACGTGATTCCTCTTACACGTGATTCTTCTTATACGCTATTCTCCTTATATATTACACCCGATAAGGTATAATTTCAATCAAATATAATATTTTTTATACCATAACGGGTATAAAAAATATTATATAAAGCAAAACTACACCCGATGGGGTATAATAGCCGCAATAAGCAACAAACTTATACCCTATCGGGTGCAGTAAAACTATTTTATGAGCACAGGCTGTATCTGTCTTCCCTCAAGAGCCTCCTCTATGGTGGCTGGGATGAGATCAAGTCTGCTTATGAGCGAATTTGGCTTCTTCACACAGTTATCCTGTTCAAATGGAACAAAATAAATATTTTTCATATTCATGAGCTGACCGATGTTCTTGAAGTTCATGCCCATGGCATCATTTGTCGAAACAGATATGATGAGCGGCTTGTTGTTCCTCAGATGTGCCTTCGCAGCCATGAGAACCGATGTGTCTGTTATTCCATTTGTCAGCTTGGCGATGGTGTTTCCGGTACAAGGTGCTATGACCAGCGCATCAAGATAGGCCTTGGGACCTATAGGCTCAGCCTCCTGTATAGTGTAAATACCCTTTCGCCCTGCTATCGTCTCAACGTCATTTACGAATTTGTCAGCTTTTCCAAATCTTGTGTCGTACTCTGCGGAGTGAGGCGAGAATATCGGATACACATTTATTCCCATCTCAACCATTTTCTTTATTTCTATCTTAATCTTATCAAAGGTACAAAATGAACCGGTTATAGCCATACCTACATTGCACTTTGATAAATCCATGTTATATACACTCCTATTTATTAAGCGTCAGTTCATACAAATCCATTTCAGCGGTGAGCCGACACTGCCTCTATCACTGCATCGGCAAGAATCATCCCCGAGGTCTTTGGAGACAGCTTACCCGGGATTCCCAGGCTGTGTTTATAAGGAATATCATGTTCCTTGCAATAATCAAAATCCACCCCTCCCGGCATAGATGCTATATCTATTACAACCGCATGTCTGCTGAGCAGAGACAGGATATCTTCACATACAACTCTCGCAGGTACTGTATTGAAGCAAAAATCCACTTCTGACAGTATATGCTTATATATCGGAATATCCTCAAATGACATAACCTTGTAGCCTATGAGCGCCGCATCACTCCTCTGCTTTGGACGTCTTGCCATAACTATTACATCTGCTCCCCAGGATGCAAGCCTTTCGGCAAGAACCCTGGCACATTTGCCAAATCCCGTCACCAGACATACGCTTCCGTCTATATTAATATCAGACAGCTCCTCCGCATCGCAGACTGCCCCCTCCGCGGTTGCAACTGCATTTCTCTCGGCCACAACATCATCTGCAAGAAAATCAAATACATAAGGACTATTTTCGTTTGTATCAGACATATATTTGCCTATCCCGCCTCCAAACACAATGTCAAATTCCTTGCTGCATTCCAGAATGCTGTTCACGGTGAGAAGGGTTCTGCCGTTGACAAATTCACCATCCCTCGTAACAGGCACAGGAAGAATGATAGCTTTCAGCATTTCTACAGATGGAGACGCACATTCGCCCTCTATCAGTCTGCGAAAGCCCACTCCTGAAGCCCCCGAAATAATGGTGACCGGCGAATGTCTCAGCAGATCGGCATCATATGGATCGAAATGAAACACATTACTGCCTTTCTCCGCCAGACTGAGAGACATATAGCAGCTTCTCCTGTCACCGCCTACCACGTAGTATACACAATCCATATCCATACCTCAGTGCACCGCCCTTATATTATTGATAATTTAGGATATGCCTGTGCCAGGCAAATGTTACATTGCAGCACGATATAAAACTTTTATTATCTCATCCTTAAATGTCACATCTGCTATCTCCTCGGACACAATAACATTCTCAACATCTATAAGTTCATCGTCCAGGTACACTTCAAGCGAACCGGCCACAGCGCCTTTATGCACAGGTGCCTTTAATGTATCCGCGACTTTGTATACATACTGTATACTACCTTCAGATGCTGTCACAGTCCTGTTCAGCCTGCATTTTGTCGCTGTGCTTCCATCTGCCGACGAGCCCGATGAATATGTTATCCTGATGTCAGGCGAAGCAGGCGCCTTAAGCTCCGTGTATATGGTGTGTTCCTGCGCAAATGCCACAAGCGCCCTGGAATCTTTCCATTTATAAGTCTTATTATTCGGCCATCCGCAGCCAAGGAGAGCCCATATATATGTATGTCCCTCAACCTCCGCAGCTCCTATATAGCAATATCCAGCATCGCAGGTAAAGCCGGTCTTTCCTGACAATGCGCATGGCATCATATCGAGAAATGCATTGTGATTAATGCATGCAAATGTTCTATTTCCGGTATTATCAGTGAATGTGTATGATTTTGTTCTGGTAATCTTCAGAAATTCATCCTTTTGGGGTGAAATAAGAATACAATACCTCATGATCCTGACAAGATCCTCCGCAGAGGTGCCATGGACGCCATTTTCGTCCTGGGCATCCAGACCATTTGGCGTGATAAAATATGTAGAATGGCAGCCTATCTCCTCAGCCTTTGCGTTCATCATCTCCGCAAAGTGCTGTACACTGCCACCGATATGTTCCGCTATGACTACAGCGGCGTCGTTGTAGCTCTCGAGCATCATGGCGTACAACATGTCTTCAAGTGTGTACTTCTCGCCGTCACGAACCCCAAGTCTGACCTCAGGCATCTTGGATGCATAGGATGAAGCTGTCACATCATCCGCCAGATTCCCGCACTCGATTGCAAGTATACATGTAAGTATCTTGGTCGTGCTGGCGTTGGGTCTGTGCTCATCACTACATTTGTCATATAGTATATCTCCAGTCTCCCCATCCAGCAGAATCGCATTTCTGGCAAATAGCTGTACATCCGCTGTATTGTCTTCCTCAGCATACGCTTTTATAAATATATTGTTACCAACGAGAAACTGTATTACCAGACTTGCTGCAGTCCAGGCTGCAACAAGCAACATAAACCGCCTTATGCGTGATCTTTTTCCTGTAGAAAACATATACATATACCGTCATATCCTCATAATATTGGTCATGATATTATATTACAGGAACATGTCTGTTATTCTTCGGATGTCGTATCTACACTGAGCGTGAAATCTGCTTCCTCCAGCGCTTCTTTCTTGAAGTCCTCTATCTTATCAGGGCTTATCATCGGAAGATCATTTGTCGATGACACTCCAAAGCATCTGAGGAATTCCTCTGTTGTTCCAAACATGATAGGTCGTCCAGGAGCATCAAGTCTTCCAACCTCCTGCACGAGATTGTACTCTATGAGCTTGTTTATGGCATGTACACATGAAACTCCTCTTATAGCCTCGATCTCGGGCCTTGTTATCGGCTGTTTGTATGCAATTATAGACAAAGTCTCAAGAACAACATCCGTGAGGGAAAGCTTCTTCGGTGTATTGACAACCTTGGCGAGAATTCCATAGTATTCGTTGCGCGTACAGAGCTGAAGCGAACCGTCAAGATCTATGATCCTGATACCCCTGTCGTTGTTGTTGTAATTATATATGATACCCTCAAGCTGCTTTGTAAGCTTCCTCTTGTCCATCTCAAGAGCTGAGGCAAGTCTGTCGATCGATACAGACTCACCCACTGAGAAAAGTATAGCCTCGATGGCGGATGTGAGATAATCGTCACTGTACTCCTTGTCCGTCCTGGCCTCCTCATTCTCTTCTGAAGGGGTATTTACTTCATCTATTTCCTCATTCTGTAAATCTTCGTTATTCATCGTTACCTCATCTCTATATAGTATCCAGAGAATCAATGATTATCTCTCCGAATATATCTTCCTGTCTGATCGCTATTGCGCCTATCTTCATAAGCTCAAGTATGGCAAGGAATGTGACTATGATATTCATCTTTGATGCCTGCATCTCAAGCAGTGTCCTGAAGTTTATGCCCTCCAGTCCTCTGACTTCTTCTCTTACCTCCGCCATCTTCTCCTCAAGGGAAATCTCCTCCCTCTCGATCTCTTTGAATTTGCTTCGTATCGGATCTACCTTGTCGACCTGCTTACGCATAACCGATTTGAATATCTCATTGAGCTTCTGGAGATCCACATCAGCCTTGGAGATCAACTCATAAGGATCGACCTCCTGCTTGACATTCTTCACCTCAGCCGGTATGGTCGCCTTCTTGAAAAATGCCTTGTTTCCCTCAATCTCCAGATCCTTCAGTTCACCGGCAGCATACTTGTACATCTTGTACTCAAGCAGTCGTCTGACGAGCTCTTCTCTAGGATCCTCTTCATCCTCAGGATCCTCCTCATCCTTCGGCAGGAGCATCTTGGACTTGATCTTGATCAGAGTCGCCGCCATGACCAGAAATTCGCTCATGACGTCAAGATCTTCTTCCTCCATATTGTTCACATATTCCAGATACTGCTCTGTGATAGTGACGATCGGAATATCGTATATATTGACTTTGTTTTTCTCTATCAAATGCAAAAGAAGATCCAGTGGGCCCTCAAATACATTAAGCTTTACATCTATCGCAGACATATGTACGTCTCCATCCTGAATTGATAACCACCATAATGTTCCATGCCCGGACAATCAAATGTCTAAGGCATCCACCAGAACACCTTAGACATTTTAACATAGCCTGCCATAAATATGCAATCTTATATTATTATGCACACCATTCCGCCATTTCCGTCATTTACGATCTTCTCCATGGTATTCTGAAGCTTCTGCTGACTCTCCGCACCTATCTTGCTGACCTTGTTGTTAAGTCCATCGTCAACGAGTTGTTCTATGGTCTTGCCAAATATATTAACTCCCCACATATCTCCATCATCGCTGTTGTCAGATATGTATGTGACAAGATCATCCGCCTGCTCCTTGCTTCCCACAAGCGGCATGATCTCGGTGGTGATATTCGCCTTGATCATATGTACCGATGGCGCGCTTGCCGATATCTTCACTCCAAATTTTCCTCCGGTCTTTATAACCTCAGGACTTCCGAGCTGGACATTCGACTTATCCGGCATAACGAGGCCATAACCTCCATTGTTCACCTGCTCAAGCGCTCCCATGACACTCCCACAATACTTACGATTATCTGCCATGGATTTGAGCTCAGTGATAAAATCGTACTCGTTTGTTATATCTGCGCCCATCATATCTGACAGCATTGCGTAATAATAATTATCGTAGATATCGACGTCTATATTCACACATCCATCCGCCATATTTATGCTGGAACACTTATACCTCTTGACGTATTCATTCTCAGGGTAGTCCATATGATCGATATCCCTCAGGCTGTCTGCAGCCGCCATTATCTGGGCTGCATCACATATAACGCTGCTCTTGATCTCATTGTCATCATCGACAACCTCAAGCCATTTCGGTATCTCAAAATATATAGATGTGACAGGGAAGCTCATAAGAAGTTCTGTAAAAATATATGTAATATCCGATTCTCTGAGCTGCTCCACGTTTACCGGAATAACACTTGCACCATATGTATCGCTCATTTCTGCCGAGAGCGCGGCCGTCTGACTGCTGGATGGTTTGTCGGTGTTGAGAAGAATGACAAATGGCTTCCCAATGGCCTTCAGCTCATCAACAGTCTTCTGCTCAGCTTCAAGATAGCTCTCCCTCGGAAGCTCACCAAAGCTGCCATCCGTGGTCACAACAATCCCAACAGTTGAATGGTTATTTATAACCTTGTTTGTGCCTATCTCCGCCGCCTTGGAAAACGGAATGTCATAGTCAAACCACGGCGTTCTCACCATTCTCTCCTTGCCATCCTCAAACTGACCCTCGGCATCCTTGACGACATATCCCACGCAATCGATCATCTTTACCTTCATATCCAGATTGTCAGTAACATTGATTGATACAGCTTCCTTTGGTATAAATTTCGGCTCAGTCGTCATTATGGTCTTTCCTGATGCCGACTGCGGCAGTTCATCCTGTGCAAGCTGCCTGTCATTTTCCCCTGAAATGTTAGGAATAACCATCTGGTTCATAAATCTTTTTATAAATGTGGATTTTCCTGTTCTCACCGGACCGACAACTCCTATGTATATCTCTCCATTTGTTCTGGCGTTGATATCCTGATATACCTGATACTCCTCCATACATCCTCCTGACATGCTATTTATTTACATAATTGTATTACTGTAAACATAATAGATCTACGGTCATTTTCTATATATAGCATATGAATGTAACTGCTGTTTTATGAACAAAAAAATCCCCCAGAATACCACCATATAAGGTGATATTCCCAGGGGACATGTCACAGCTTTGTATTACTTGCTGCTCTGATTATCTTTTCTCTTTTTAGATGCCACAATAACACCGCATCCGGCAAGACTTATTAAGAGCACAACTGCTATTGGTACAACAGGAGCTCTGTCACCAGTATCCGGCTTGTTCTTGTCCTCTGTTGTTATTTCAGTTGTCTGTGTTGTCTCGGTTGTCTCTGTGGTTTCCGTAGTCTCGGTCGTTGTTGTCTTCTTATCAACCATTGTGATAGTCACTACAATATCCTCACCGGCTGCAACCTTATCATCAGAAACTGTGAACAGTATATCATCAGCCTTGTCATAGCCCGAAGGAGCCTTAACCTCTATGAGTGCATAGATCTTGCCAATTACAAGTACATTGTTGACTTCATGCGCACTGCCATCTGTTACCCACTCATCAATGAGTTTTCCATCAGCATCCTCGAGTCGAAGTGTTGCGCCCTTTACAGGAACACCATCCTCATCTACTTTCTCAAAGCTGTATTTTACTGAAGGTTCAAGCCATGTAATGTTTCCATTCTCATCAACTCTGGCTGTGACTTTACCTGTGTCAGTATTAAAACCACCGTCAAATGATTCAACTGTAATCTTTCCGTTCTCATCTTTCTTGAACTTGATTGATATTGGCTGTTCAGATACATAGTATCCATCCGGCGCCTGTATCTCTCTGATCGTATACTCTGTGCCGATCAAAATACCGTCAAACTTGAGAACTCCGTTGCTGTCTGTTGTAGCCTTAGCGACAAACTCTTCCTCACCATTCTCGTTCTCCTTGTAGAGTCCGTATACTGAATTTGGAAGCTTTATGCCATTGTTCTCCTCTGCAACCTTCTCTATCTTGAGATCTGTTCTAGGAAGATCATTTATCAGTGTGTTATCCTGAACACCATTTAACACTGCATAAGTGTCAATGTTTGCCTCTGTTACCTCTGCTGTGTAGACTGTGTTATCGATAATATAATCTCCGATAGTCTTACTCTCTTTTACAAGATACGTACCAATCTTAAGATCCTTGAATGTCACAACACCATTTACACTTGTTGCTGTCATTACAGGATTCTCACACTCTGTATCTGTACCCTCATAGAGCGCAAACTCTACACCATCAAGCATTTTTACATCATCAGGGTCTTCAGCACATGACTCCTTATAAAGTCCAGCCTTAGTGAACTTGACAGTGCCAAGCTTGTAGGTATCAACGAACTCTACATCGGCTGTATTTCCACCAATAAGTGTTATTCCGGATGCCTCTGTTCCTTCACCGTCTATTCCATCCACAGTATAGCTGACTGTTACCGCTGCTCCATCATATGCATATGATGTTTCCTCAACTGTATATGTACCATCCGGCACATTTACAAGAGTTATCTCATACTTGCCATTTCCAAGCTTTGCCACCTCAGAGTCTGTAAGCTTTATGATCTTACTGTAGCCTGCATTGTTTGTAACATTGAACGTTACATTTGCCGCTGCATCATCTGCTGTAATATCTCCATTTATGGTCTTGGTAAGTTTTATAACATTTGGCTTGTATGTGTTTGTTATGTCATATCCAGTAACAAATGCCTTGTATCCCGAAACAGCATTCTCTGATACAGAATACTTGATCAGGGTTCCATTATCTTTGTACTTTGGTAAATCTGTAAAGCTGTAATTCCAATCAGTATCTGCTGTAACCACGAGGCTCTTTATAACAGTACCATCTGCAAGAAGCTTAACTGTTATTGAATCTGGTCTCTGACCATCGTGATCATGGTCATCAACCCACGTCTTAGTACCTGATACATTGATCGTCTCAGGTGTGTGCTGATTGTCAACCACATATCCATCAGCTGCATTTCCTGTTATGACTGTTGTGTAACCATCTATAGTTGTAGTCTCCTCAACTGTGTAGTCGATGGTCTGTCCATTTTTCTTCTCGTCAAGAGCATTCCATGTATGTGTCCAGTTATTTGCCTTGCTGAGTGTTACCCCAGAGCCAGCTACAACCTGTCCATCAGCCAGAAGACGAACCATTACGCTAGGTGTTCTCTTGCCGTCCTGGTTATCATTATCACTCCACTTCTTTGTAACTGATACACTTGTCTTTCCCGGTGTGTAACTGTTCGTGATATTATAACCTGTAACCTCACCTGTATATTCTGGTACATCAACCTCAGATACAGAATACTTGATCTGAATTCCACCATCTCTATACTTTGGAAGATTTGTAAAACTATACTCCCAGTTTTCTGCTTCGGTTACCGTCTTTGTAGCATATACACTGCCATCTGCAAGAAGGTTTACCTTGATATTTCCAGGTCTCTTGCCATCCTGATCGTCCGCATCATTCCATGTCTTGCTGCCGCTCACTGATGTCGTCTCTGGTGTATAGCTGTTCTTTATTGTGAATCCTGTCTCAGCATCGCCTGTGACTGTGGTTGTATATCCATCAATTGCTGTTATCTCTCTTACACTGTAGACGATATTCACACCGCTCTTCTTGACATCAAGTCCTGCCCATGTATATGTCCAGTTGTTGTCTGCACTGAGAGTTGTTTCTGATCCAACGACAGGAGTTCCATCAGCAAGAAGTTCAACCTTTACTGAACTCTCTCTCTTGCCATCCTGATTGTCTGCATCATCCCATGCCTTTGTAACTGATACACTTGTCTTTCCCGGTGTATAACTGTTGGTGATATCATATCCGTTGACAAGTGTCTGATAATCCTCAACAGCATTTTCTGTGACACTGTATGTGATCTCGTTGCCACCTGCGTACTTTGGAAGGTCTGTAAAGCTGTAATTCCAGTCGTTCGCAGCTGTAACTTCCTTATCATCCACCTTCACTCCGTTTGCAAGAAGATTTACCGTGATCTTTCCTGGTCTCTTGCCATCCTGATCATTTGCATCATTCCATATCTTCTTACCACTTATTGAAGTTGTCTCTGGTGTGTAACTGTTCTTAATGATATAACCGGTCTTCGCAGTTCCTGTGATAACTGTTGTATATCCTTCAACCGCTGTAATCTCTTCAACAGTATATTCAATTGGTGAGCCACTCTTGTTGATATCAAGATCACTCCATGTATAGTTCCAGTTGTTAGCATCGCTGAGATCCACCTCGGAGCCTGCCACAACACTACCATCAGCAAGAAGTCTTACTTTTATGCTCGTAGCTCTCTTGCCATCCTGGTTATCCGCATCGTCCCAAGACCTGTCTCTTATACACATCTGACGCTGCCGACGAAGCTAGAAGTGTAGAT
>ERZ1027100.1161-NODE-1161-length-10479-cov-3.860418_pt1 | contig 10479 bp, 9 predicted proteins | sample MGYA00519407_ERZ1027100 | MGnify/ENA primary metagenome ERZ1027100 (study PRJEB26926, sample SAMN06164645) | human gut metagenome | biome: ENVO:00009003; feature: ENVO:2100002; material: ENVO:00002003 | host: Homo sapiens | place: USA | collected 2012 ... | reverse complement strand
ACTTCTAGCTTCGTCGGCAGCGTCAGATGTGTATAAGAGACAGGTTATCAGGTGGCGGACGATGTGGATGTTACAAATAAAAACTGTACACTTCCCTGTCTGCAGATCACAGGAAAGGTGGTGAACCCGGATGCTTAAGATTGAAAGTCTGACCAGAAGGTATCCTCACGTAACGGCGTTGGACGGACTGAATATGGAAATCGGGCATGGACAGCTGTATGGGTTTGTAGGACCAAACGGTGCCGGAAAAACGACCACGATCCGAATCATATCCGGATTACTGCGGCCGACTTCAGGGAAAGTCTGGATCGATGGTATCCGGGCAGAAAAGGAGACTCGCGTCTTAAAAAGCAAGATTGGCTATGTGCCGGATTTTTTCGGTGTTTATGATAATCTGACGGTAATGGAATATCTGGAATTTTATTCGGCTGCCTATGGGATCGATGAAAAAGAAGGGCGCTTAAGGGCTTCGGAGGTACTGGAAAGGGTACAGCTGTTTCATATTGAAGAACGTATGGTAGATGAATTATCCAGAGGAATGCAGCAAAGACTCTGTCTTGCCCGTGCCATGATTCACCGGCCACAGCTTCTGGTGATGGACGAGCCGGCATCCGGACTGGATCCGGGTGCAAGGAGGATCTTTAAAGAAGTCTTGCGGAGTCTGTGTGAAGAGGGATATACGGTGCTGATCAGTTCGCATATTCTGTCTGATCTGGCAGATATGTGCAGCAATATCGGAGTTATCCATCAGGGGAAAATGGTACTGGAAGGTCCCATCGATGAAATCATGACCTCTATCGACAGTTCCAATCCGATCCTGATCGAGGTATATCAGAATCTGGAGAATGCCGTTCATCTGCTGAACCGGCACCCGCTGGTATCCAGAATAGCAATCGATAAAAATATGATTTCCATTCTTTTTACCGGAAGCAGGGAAGAAGAGGCACAGCTTTTGAGACAACTGGTGGAGCAGAAGGTGCTGGTAACTTCTTTCCGCAGAGAACATAATAGTCTGGAATCTGTATTTTTCCATCTTACAGATCTGGCACAGGGAGGAACAACAGTATGAGGAAGAATCCGGTTCTGGAAAATGAAATGAAACGTTACACAAGAAATATGAAATGTGCCTGGATTATTCTTGGTGTGAATCTGGTTCTGGCATTGTTTGCCCTGATCGCACAGATGGGATTGAGCGGAAGAGAAAATTATATGACGATCCTGCAGTACCGTTTTCCGATCCAGTGTTATGTCCTGATGGGATATGGTCTGTTCCTTGCCATCTGTATACTGATCCCGGGACTGGCAGGAGGTGCCATTGCGGGGGAACGTGAGAGAAAGACCCTGGATCTGCTTCTCACCACCCATCTGAGTCCCTGGAAAATTATTCTGGGAAAACTGGAATCTTCTCTCTGCCTGATTTTCCTTATTTCCTTTTCAACACTTCCTGTAATAGGACTGGTGCTGATCTATGGAGGAATTACTCTGGTAAATCTGTTTCAGCTGATCCTGAATCTTGTCATCACCGGTATATTTATAGGAAGTATCGCTATCTTTTATTCGGCGATCATACGCAAAACTACGGTTGCGGTGATTTTAAGTTATGTGACAGTGGTACTTCTGGTGTTCGGAACGATGGGTATCCTGTTTGGAACCGGCTATATTCAGCAGATGCGGGGAATGTACCAGGAAGGCTTTACAGGCATCCGGCTTGGCGGGCTGGTTTATCTTCTGTATTTTAATCCGGCAGTCACGCTGTATGGACTGATCGGACAGCAGACAACCAACGCCTACGGACTGGTACGGCTGTGTGATTATTTTGGAGATTACAGCCATTCTTTTGGGGTGGAGCATATGGTAGAACTGTCGATTCTGGTACAGCTGGGCTGTTCCGCTCTTCTCCTGATCGCTGCAGGACAGCATATTAACCCGATGCGGAAATGAAGAAACCATGCGAACTTGTGGTGATCGCATACATTTTGGCTTGTATGTCTCAGGATTTTGGCATATTCATGCCAAGACACCTCGTGGGGTAGTGGCTGCTGAATAGTTACACAACCTTTTCTTCCTGTATATTCTTTTCCGGTCCCTGTGCCTTTTTCTTTCCAAACCAGAAAAACAGTACCACGCCGGCAATCGCAGTGAAAATAGCGATAAACTGGGATGTGGACAGACTTCCCACATTTCCCCTTTCCAGATCCCCACGGAAGAATTCCAGGACAAATCTTCCCACACTGTAACAAACCAGATACAGCCCTGCCACCTGTCCGTCACCTTTTTTCTTTCCTGCAAACCACATCAGGAAGATACAGTTCAGAAAATCCAGCCCGCTGGAGATCAGCTGCGTCGGAATCAACGGCACGTTGTTCGGCGCATAAGCAGAATCGTGGAAAAGAATATGAAATGCACTGTTCGTCTCTTTTCCATAGCAACATCCTGCCAGAAAACACCCGATTCTTCCAAATCCCTGTGCCAGTGCCACCGACGGCATAACCAGATCGAAATATTTTATAAATTTTAGTTTTGCCACCTTACAGTAGAGCCATGCGGCAAGGATTCCTCCGATGATTCCTCCATAAACCACAAAACCGTTCCGTGCATCTTTCAAAAGGGAAGGATCTTTAAGAATCGCCGGAAGCTGTGTGATCAGATATAGAAGCTTTGCTCCTCCAAATCCACCGATCACCGCCCAGACCGTCACATAGAAGACTTTGTCCGGATCCAGCGCATATTTTTTCGACCGGTACGTGGCACTGAAGTATGCCGCCAGCACACCAATGGCAATCATCAGTCCATATCCGTAGATTGTGATCGGACCAATGGAAAACAATTCATTTTTCATGGATATCTCCTTTTATGTTTTATCTTTTCGCGTCCCCCTTATTATATCAGCATGACCCGTCCGGTACAATCATATTTTTGACTCGTTGTTCACGTAAATTATAATCCACATCTTCCAGTTCCCTGGCATCTGCCACCGGATACCAGAAGATCCTCTCCGAATATTTTTTCAGGACTCTCCGTCCTCCCTGATCCCCGGAGAGTGCCAGAAGTTCCGGAAGATATTCCCGTGAAAACCAGACCGGATTGCCGGGTATCTCTCCCAGACAGACACTTCCCAGATCCGCATGGTTTTGCTCCATTTTGCTTACAAATTCTTCAATGGTTACCTCAGAAAGCCACGGCTGATCTGCGGTAAAAAATACAAACGCGTCTGCGTCACCTGCAGCCTTCAGCCCGTTTTTGATCGTCCAGGACGCACCGTCCCTGCTCTCGGGAGAATATACGGTTCGATGTGCCAGCTGCTTTCCCTGTTCAAGAAGTTCTTCATACTGGCTGACCAGCACGATCTCCCAATCCCTGTGCCTCTTACATACCGCAGACAATCGTTCAAGCACATGCAGATACATCGGTTTTCCATCAATCAGGTAAAGAAGTTTATTACTGCCAAAACGGCGGCTGTTTCCAGCCGCCATATAAATCATTCGAATTCTCATTTTTTCAGGAGTCCCATCGCAATCTTTTCGCTTGTGATCGGCAGTTCCCTGAACCACAGACCGGTTGCATTATAGATTGCATGCGCCAGTGCCGGTGATGGCGTATTAATAACGATCTCACCGATAGATTTGGCCCCAAACGGTCCTGTCGGTTCGTAACTGCTCTCAAACTCCACACGCAGTTTTCCCATATCCAGACGGGTCGGAACCTTATACTGCATTAAGGAATTATTTCTCAGCTGTCCTTTCGGGCTGTACTGAATATTCTCATACAGTGCCATACCGATTCCCTGTACAATGCCTCCTTCCACCTGAACCCGTGCCAGGTTCGGATTGATGACCGTACCACAGTCCACAACTGCCACATAATCAAGTACCTCTACATGACCAGTCTCTTTATCCAGTTCAATCTCTACCATACCTGCCATAAACGGAGGCGGGGACACCGGTGAGCTGCTGTCTTCCACAGCTTCCAGGGCATTGATACTTCCGCACATGGAACTGGTACCGATCTGAGTAAGAGAAACTTCCTCACCGGTAGCCAGACGTTTTACACTGTCTCCCGCGAATTCCAGTTCCTCACTTTCACAGTTCAGGATCTTTGCAGCTTCCTGCACGATCCGTTCCTGTAATTTTCTGCAGGCCTTTTCTACCGCACGTCCGGTAATATACGTGGTACTGGATGCATAAGATCCGGAATCATACGGAGATGTATCCGTATCCGCACCGCTGACGATCACATTTTCAATCGGGCACATCATACATTCTGCTACCATCTGTGCCAGAATCGTATCACAGCCGGTTCCCATATCTGCAGCACCGATCGCAAGGGTGTAGATACCGTCTTCGTTCAGTTTGATATCCGCAGACCCCACATCCACACCGGAGATACCGGAACCCTGCATGGACATGGCCATTCCCACGCTTCGCACTTTACCGTTTCCCATATCTCTTGCCGGATATTTGTCTTCCCAGCCGATCATCTTTGCTGCACGCTCCAGACAACGATCCAGTGCACAGCTGTTACTTACCTCATCGTAATAAGAATGCATCTGCACCCCTTCACGTACCATGTTCATCTCACGAACCTTCAGAGGATCTATGCCGATCTTTGCCGCCAGCTGATTGACTGCGGATTCTACCGCAAACTGCCCCTGCGTTGCTCCGTATCCACGGTATGCACCTGCAGACATCACATTACTGTAAACTACGTCATAGGAAAAACGATGAGCCTCCAGAGATCCTTCGTATAACGGAATGGATTTGTGTCCGGACAGACCAACCGTTGTCGGACCATGTTCCCCATACGCACCGGAATTGGATAACGTATATACATCGATCGCGCGGATCTTACCATTTTTCATTGCTCCCAGCCGTACGGTCACTTCCATCTCATGCCGTGGGGAAGATGCAGTCTGGGATTCCTGTCTGCTGTAAATGATCATAGACGGTTTTCCGGTCTTCCAGGTGACAAAAGCCGGGAAAACTTCCGCTACCACCGACTGTTTTGCCCCGAATCCACCACCGATTCTCGGTTTGCTGACACGGATCTTTGATTTTGGTATTCCCAGGGCATTGGACAGGATCCTTCGTACATGAAAGACGATCTGTGTGGAACTCACCACATTCAGTCTGCCATAAGCATCCATAAAGCAGCAGGTACGGAAAGTCTCCATCATCGCCTGCTGATCTGCATTTACATGATAGGTCTCTTCCACCATCACTTCACAGTCTTTGAAAACGGCTTCCACGTCCCCGTAACCGCTGGTTCCTGTTGCCACCAGATTGCGCTTATTATCTGCTCCCACCGGACATAATGCTTTCCAGTTTTCTTCCGGATGAACCAGAATCTCATTATCTTTGGCTTTGTGAAAATCCAGAATGGCCGGTAGAACTTCGTACTGTACTTTAATGATTTTCAGTGCTTTGTCTACGCACTCCTCATTCTCTCCCGCTACGATGGCCACCGGATCCCCCACATAGCGTACATGCCGATCCAGGATCTGACGGTCATAGGGACTTGGCTCCGGATAGGTCTGTCCGGCCATGGTAAAACGCTGGGTCGGTACATCTTCCCAGGTATACACAGCTTCGATTCCCGGAACCTTCTTTGCTGCATCTGTTTTTATTGACAGAATATTTGCGTTGGCATGCGGGCTTCGAAGTACTTTTACCACCAGACAGTCAGCCGGAGCCACATCCTGTGTAAAGACCGGTTTTCCTGTTACCAGCGCCATTGCATCTTTTTTCATCACCGGTTGTCCTACTACCTGCATACTGCACCTTCTTTCTCTTTTTTATAAGCAAGAAACTGCTGGATTCCCCGGAGCTGTCCTTCGTATCCGGAACAACGGCATAGATTTCCTGCCAGATATTCTTTGATTTCTTCCTCGGATGGATCCGGATTCTCACGAAACAGTGCCAGTGCGTTCATGATCATGCCCGGATTACAGAAACCGCACTGTTCTGCTCCCTGATTGGCGATAAATGCACCGAACTCCGCCGCTTCCTCCTGCAGTCCTTCCAGAGTATCTACTTTATGGCCGGATACTCTCGCCACCAGAGTGGAACAGGAAAGTACCGGTTTGTCATCTACAAATACTGTACACAACCCACAGTTTGCAGTCTCACATCCTCTTTTTACACTTTTACACCCATGGGCACGCACAAAATCCAGCAGGAGCATCCCCGGCTGAATCTCTTCTGTGATTTTTTTACCATTTAACGTCATCTGGATCTTCATACCGTTATACCTCCTGCATCTTTTCTATCTGTTTGAGCCCTCTGCCGATCAGAACTTCTGCCAGATGGCTTCGGAATTCTTTTCCCGCACGCATATTTCCTTCTGTCGGAAACTGTGCAGCCAGTTCTCCGGCCAGTGCTTCACTGCCCTTTTTCTTCCAGTCAGCCTCTGACACACACAGACAGACTGCTCTCGACGGGCGGGCACCGACTGCCGTATAGATCTGTCCATCCCGTAACGAAATACCACAGGTCAGTACCGGAAAATCTGTTTTTGAATTTCTGTGAGACAGATAGACACTTTTATCCCCATGTTTTTTCACGATCAGGCGCACCAGAATATCCCGGTTCGGTTTTTGCTTTGTAAATTCGGCAAGTGGGATACAGCCGCCTTTGTACAGTTCCACCCAGGTATCCAGTGCCAGGAAACAGGTCAGTACATCCGAGAAACCAAATCTTCCGAAAATACTTCCGCCAACGGTTGCCAGATTCCGGAACTGTACACCGACTATACTTCTTACGCTCTCACTGACTGCACCGTTTGTGTAGCTATTCAGTCCCTCATGCTGCTCCAGCTGCCGCAGAGTTGTCATACAGCCAATGGAAAATTCTTCCTCATTTTCCTCGATGGTATTCAGTCCCAGATTGGACAGATCGATGGCTGTCGGAACCATCCGGCTTCCCATCTTCAGCCACAGCATGCCGCCGATGATACAGTTTCGCTTCTTCTGATTCAATTCATATGCCTGCTCCAGGCTTTCTGCCATCACGTATTCTTTTATTTTAATCATGTATTTCAATCACCTCTTTATTCTTGATGTTTACAATATTGGACATAATTCACCTATCATAAACAGTATACATGAAAATGCAGAAAGGGTAAAGAAAAAAATGTCATGAAAAATGCTTTGCTTTTTTCATGACATTTCCTATTATAATGTGCCCTGTAAACACTTTAAACCCGCGCTCCTGTATGCAGCAGCTGATTTGCATTTTTGATTCTCTCCTGAGTCGGCGGATCGATGCCTTCCAGCGGATACTCATAACCGAGTTCTTTCCATTTGTACGCGCCCAGTGTGTGATACGGCAGTACTTCTACTTTCTGTACATTGTGAAGAGACTGGATAAATGCATCCAGACGAATCAGATATTCGTCTTTGTCGCTTCGTTCCGGTACCAGTACATGTCGGATCCACATTGGTTTTCCGATTTCATCAAGGTATCTTGCCATATCCAGAATGTTCCGGTTGGTCTGACCGGTGAGGATCTTATGCTGTTCGTCATCGATGTGTTTGATATCCAGCATCACAAGATCGGTCACTTCCAGAAGTTTTTTGATCTTCTCAAAGCGCTCGCCCTCTCTGGTAAATGGATTGCCGCTGGTATCCAGTGTGGTGTGGATGCCCTGGGCTTTGGCTTTCCGGAAAAGTTCTGTCAGAAAATCGATCTGCAGCATCGGTTCGCCGCCGGAGACGGTGATTCCGCCTTCTTTTCCCCAGTATCCTTTGTAGCGGACTGCTTTTTTCAGCAGTTCATCTGCGGTGTAAGGCGTTCCAACTTTCATATCCCAGGTATCCGGGTTATGGCAAAACTGGCAGCGCATCGCACATCCGGACACAAAGATCACATATCGTACTCCCGGTCCGTCTACGGAACCGAAACTTTCCAGTGAATGAATATATCCTGTCAGTTCTTTCTTTTCTTCTGACATAAGCTCCTCCATTTTTTCTTTTATATTTTACCATAGAAAACATTTGGCGATACAGTTTTTCACTGCACCGCCAAACGATTTTATTTTATATTACTGTTTATTCACCTGAATCTGTCAGACAAATTACATTGTTTTGTGGCAGGTTCTTGCGATAACATCCAGCTGCTGTTCACGAGTCAGGTCGATGAACTTAACAGCATATCCGGATACACGGATTGTGAAGTTTGCGTATTCCGGTTTCTCCGGATGTTCCATAGCGTCGATCAGTTTTTCTGTACCGAATACGTTTACGTTCAGGTGATGTGCACCCTGATCGAAGTAACCATCCAGGATATGTACCAGGTTGTTGACTCTTTCGTCATCGTCATGACCCAGTGCGCTCGGGCTGATGGTCTGTGTATTGGAGATACCATCCAGTGCCAGTTCGTATGGCAGTTTTGCTACAGAGTTCAGGGAAGCCAGCAGGCCACTCTTCTCTGCGCCGTAAGATGGGTTAGCTCCTGGTGCCAGAGGCTCGCCCAGTTTTCTTCCATCCGGCAGAGTACCGGTAGCTTTACCGTATACTACGTTGGATGTGATTGTCAGGATAGAAGTTGTCGGCTCGGAATCTCTGTAAGTATGGCATTTGTTCAGTTTGTGCATGAATGTTTTCAGCAGCCAGATTGCGATATCGTCTGCACGGTCATCATCGTTACCGTATCTCGGGAATTCGCCTTCTGTCTCGAAATCAACTACCACACCGTCTTCGTCACGGATTGCTTTTACTTTTGCGTATTTGATTGCGCTCAGAGAGTCTACTACGTGAGAGAAACCAGCGATACCGGTTGCGAATGTACGTCTTACATCAGTATCGATCAGAGCCATCTCTGCTGCTTCGTAGTAATATTTGTCATGCATGTAGTGGATCATGTTCAGAGTATCTACATACAGTTTAGCCAGCCAGTCCATCATGGTGTCGTAATGTTTCATTACTTCGTCATAATCCAGATATTCAGCTGTGATCGGTCTGTAAGCAGGTCCTACCTGAACTTTTGTCTTCTCATCGATACCACCGTTGATTGCGTACAGTAAGCATTTTGCCAGGTTCGCACGTGCACCGAAGAACTGGATCTCTTTACCGGTCTGAGTAGCGGATACACAGCAGCAGATGCTGTAGTCATCGCCCCATACCGGACGCATAACATCGTCGTTTTCGTACTGGATAGAACTTGTTGTTACAGAAATTCTTGCTGCGTAATCTTTGAAAGATTCCGGCAGTCTGGAAGAATAAAGAACAGTCAGGTTCGGTTCCGGAGACGGTCCCATGTTTTCCAGAGTATGCAGGAAACGGTAATCGTTCTTTGTTACCATGGAACGTCCGTCCTGTCCCATACCACCAACTTCCAGAGTAGCCCATACCGGGTCACCGGAGAACAGTTCTGTATAGGAAGTAATTCTTGCGAATTTTACCATTCTGAACTTCATAACCATATGGTCGATCAGTTCCTGTGCTTCTTTCTCTGTCAGAACGCCTGCTTTCAGGTCTCTCTCGATATAGATATCCAGGAATGTGGATACACGACCAACACTCATTGCTGCTCCGTTCTGAGTCTTGATTGCTGCCAGATATCCGAAGTACAGCCACTGTGCTGCTTCTTTTGCGTTTTTCGCCGGTACGGAAATATCGAATCCGTAAGATGCAGCCATTTCTTTCATTTCGTTCAGAGCTTTCATCTGATCTGCAAGTTCTTCACGAAGACGGAAATCAGTTCCTTTCATTCCATGTCTTTCGTAACGTTTCATATCGTAGTGTTTTTTCTCCAGCAGGAAATCGATACCGTACAGAGCTACACGACGGTAATCGCCTACGATACGTCCACGACCGTAAGTATCCGGCAGACCGGTGATGATTTTATTGTGACGAGCAACTTTCATCTCGTCAGTATAGATATCGAATACACCCTGGTTATGTGTTTTATGATATTTTGTGAAGATTTCATGCAGTTTCTCACTCGGTGTATATCCGTGTGTTGTGCAGGCTTTCTCAGCCATCTTGATTCCACCGTAAGGCATGAATGCTCTCTTCAGCGGTTTGTCTGTCTGCAGACCAACGACTGCTTCCAGATCTTTCATGCTTTCATCGATATATCCCGGGCCATATGCTGTGATACCGGAAACTACTTCTGTTTCCATATCCAGAACGCCGCCTTTTGCACGTTCTTCTTTCTGCAGCTCCTGCAGTTTTCCCCACAGTTTATCTGTTGCCTCTGTAGGTCCCTCCAGGAAAGTTTCATCTCCGTCATATGGTGTGTAGTTGCACTGAATGAAGTCACGTACATCTACGGAATTAACCCAGTTTTTACCCTGGAAGCCTTCCCACTGTTCAAACTTAGCCATTGCATATCCTCCTGTGTTTGTGTGTATTTACATTGTTATCTTTTTGTCAGGTGTAGTATAACATCACTTTTTTCAAAAAACAAATAGAAAATAATCCCAAATCCATGAAATATAGGCTGTCTCTTATACACATCTCCGAGCCCACGAGACTCCTGA
>ERZ1027100.1149-NODE-1149-length-10565-cov-4.992959_pt1 | contig 10565 bp, 8 predicted proteins | sample MGYA00519407_ERZ1027100 | MGnify/ENA primary metagenome ERZ1027100 (study PRJEB26926, sample SAMN06164645) | human gut metagenome | biome: ENVO:00009003; feature: ENVO:2100002; material: ENVO:00002003 | host: Homo sapiens | place: USA | collected 2012 ... | reverse complement strand
TGTATAAGAGACAGCCTATAATGACCCTATTATAACAACTAATTATACCATATTTTTCGGTCAAATGCAAGCAAAACGCTGAGTTTTCACCTATTTCTCACAAGGCGAAAATGTAGAAATGCCACTTTGTGAAAAGTCTGTTTTTGGCTAAACTGACTATAGAACAAAACAGCGGTCATCAGGTATGCCCCTGACACCGCTGTTATCTTTTTATGCTGTATTTTCTAAGTGGCGACTTCCACAATCTTTGAAGGATAAGACCATTGAGCGTGCCAGTGAGAATGCCACTTATTATGAGATAAGGCAAAAGGCTGAACACCGCCCATGTGCCTGATATTACTGCCGCCGCACAAAGCTGACCTATGTTATGGAAAAAGCCACCAAAAACTGATGTCACCCAAAGCTGGTTTTCACCAACTCTCGAAACCGCAATGCACATGGCGAGATACGCTAAAATTCCGCCTGTGAGTGAGAACGCAAAGCTTACCACAGTCCCGTAAAGTCCTGCCGCAATAACTATTCGCAGGAGAAGCACCAAGCCTGCCTCTTTTCTTCCGATAAAAAGCATTGCTGCCATTGTGACGATATTGGCAAGCCCAAGCTTCATGCCGCCTATGGGCATAACAGGAAACTGTGCCTCCACCATGAAAATGATAAGTGACAAGGCGGTAAAAATTCCTATAAGGGTGATTTTTTGTACTGATATCTTCATGCTTCCACCCCTATATCACAGCGTCAGCAGAGGTCTCACCGACTATTTTTATCACAAGCTTGTGCGGTGCACAAATGACGGTCTGTCCAGCGTGGGATATCTTTCCTGCATGAACACAGGTCTGGTTCGAGCAATCTGCGACAGACACCCAAATACTTCCCTCGCCAACGGTTATGGTATTAGTGCCGTTTTCTGTTTTTATCTCAAAGGAATACTCCTTATCGGGGGAAAGGTCGGAAACAGTCTTTATGAGCTTGCCGTTCTCATATATCTCGGCAGAATTTTCTCCGCTCTTTCCACCTGTGAGGAAAATAAATATCAGGCACGCAGCGATAACAGCCGCAAAAACTGCCGCCCATATGAGATTCTTTCTTTTTACCACTGCCGCACTCCCCTTTTTACAGTATATCTGTTGTTATGAGTATACCACAGCCGTTCTTTTTCGTCAAGACAAACGGCAAGTGTCTGATTTTTTGTACTTAAATATTACAGCAAGGTTACAATAAGGTACAAGATTCCGTACAGTTGTAACATTGCTGTAATTTTCACCGAAAAAGCCGAAAAAATTGTCGAAAATTTATCAAAATATCCTTATTCACTATTGATTTTTTGAATGGGGTGTGTTAAAATATAAGAGTTGAATATTCTATTGTTAAGAGTATGTGAACATTTGTTCTTTTTATAGACCGCCATAGCCTGCATTATATGGGCAGATTTAACGATTGCTTGGGTGTATGTTAAATGATTTTAACCAAATCGTTGAAATTCTTGCTTTTTGCTTTTATTTTGCCTGTGGCTGTGGTATAATAATCTGAGCGTCGGCAGAGAGAGAAGCCGACAATCTCGTTAAGGAGTGTGTAAACTTGGAGAAGTTTGTTATACATGGAGGTAAGCCGCTGCATGGTACTGTGCAGATAAGCGGTGCAAAAAACGCTGCTGTTGCATTGGTTGCGGCAACTATCCTGTGCGACGAGCCGTGCGTTCTTGAGAACGTGCCTGAGATAAGCGATATAACTAAGTGCATGAAGATCCTGCGTGAAATGGGCGCAGAGGTCAGACTTTTAGATAAAAATACTATATATTTTGACACAAAGGGCATTGAAAAGCCTGAAGTGCCATATGAGCTTGCAAGAACCATGAGAGCGTCATGCTATTTTCTTGGCACACTGCTTGGAAGATTTCACGAGGCTTTTGTTCCGATGCCGGGCGGCTGTGACCTTGGCGACAGACCTATAGATCAGCATTTGAAAGCTTTCAAGGCGCTTGGTGCGTCTGACGAGATAGTGAACGGAGCTAATCATGTCACAGCAGACGAGCTTGTGGGCAATCAGATATACTTTGACTTTGTTACAGTTGGCGCAACTATGAATGCAATATTTGCCGCTGTAAAGGCAAAGGGGCTTACTATAATCGAAAATGCGGCGAAAGAGCCTCATATCGTTGACCTTGCGAACTTCCTTAACTCAATGGGTGCTGATATCAGAGGCGCAGGTACAGACGTTATCAAGATAAGAGGCGTTGATTACCTCAAAGGCGTTACCTATGCGACTATCCCTGACCAGATAGAGGCAGGCACTTATATGGTAGCGGCGGCTGCCACAAAGGGCGACGTTGTTATCGCAAACGTTATTCCTAAACACCTTGAGTCTATCACGGCAAAGCTACGCAAGGTAGGCGTAAACGTTGAGGAAAGCGACGAGAGCGTTCATGTATGGGTGGACGGTCCTCTTATGAAAACTTCTATAAAAACTATGCCGCACCCTGGCTTCCCTACTGATATGCAGCCGCAGTTCTCAACACTGCTGACGCTTGCAGAGGGTACGAGCATCGTTACAGACGATATTTTTGACAACAGATTCAGATATGTGGCTGAGCTTAGAAGAATGGGCGCTGACATTTCTGTTGACGGCAAGGTGGCTGTTATACAGGGCGTCGGCAAGCTCAAAGGTGCTCCTGTTGTGGCAACTGACCTGAGAGCAGGCGCGGCAATGGTCATTGCCGGTCTTGCGGCTGAGGGAACAACTGAGATAGACAATATTTTCTACATCGAAAGAGGATATGAAAAGATAGATGAGAAGCTCAGAGGGCTTGGAGCTGACATTCAGCGTGTTTACAAGCCTGACGCTAACGAAATGGAGCTTAGCGGCTGATAAATATTGATAACACTGCGGCGGCATATTATTTGCCGCCGTTTTTTACAGCATTTGAGAGGACATGATATGGAGCTTTTTATTTCCGACCTTGACGGTACGCTGCTTAACGGCAATGCAGAGGTGACGGAGTTCACAAGAGACACTTTGAACAGGCTCATGGCAAAGGGGCTTAACTTCACTGCCGCCACTGCAAGGACGCTTGCTTCCGCAGGAAAAATACTTTTGGGGCTTGACCTGAAGCTTCCCGTTATACTTATGAACGGCGTGCTTATTTATGATATGGCGGAGAAAAAATACGTCAAGATAAACAGCCTTTCCAGGGAGCTTTGCGGTCTTATCATAGGTCTTTCAAAAGGACTTGGTTTAGAACCTTTTATGTACTCGGTTTCAGATAACCAGCTTTCCACAAGATATGAGAGGCTTATTTCTCCTGCAATGAAGAGCTTTTACAACGAGCGCAGAGAGAAATATTACAAGTCTTTCACGCAGGTCAGTGACCTTTCTCAGTACATCGACAATGTGATATACTTCACATTTATTGCAGAAAAAGAAAAACTTGTACCGCTGTATGACGCTCTTAAAGATAATGAAAAGCTGAACATCACATACTATTATGATGTTTATGACCCCAAGCTTTGGTATCTTGAAGTGTTCTCTTCGGTGGCTTCTAAGGAGCAGGGCGTGAGGTATCTTCGTGAGAATTACGGCTTTGACTTTGTCACGGTTTTTGGGGACAACACCAACGATCTGCCTATGTTCAAGGCGGCTGATAAAAGAGTGGCGGTAAAAAACGCCTGCAAAGAGGTGCTTGAAGGCTGTGACGAGGTGACAGGCACAAATGACGAAGACGGTGTTGCAGAGTATCTTCTGAAAACTTTTGAAAGGAATTAGTTATGGCAAGGATATATCCACTTTTTTCATCAAGCAAGGGCAACAGCTCTTTTATCGGCAACAGCGACGGCGGGATACTTGTTGACGCAGGAGTATCCTGCAAACGTCTTTGTGAGGCTTTGAAAGCTAACGAGATCGACCCTGCTGTGATACAGGGAATTTTTATCACACACACACATTCAGACCATGTTTCGGGGCTTAAAGTTCTCACTAAGAAATATCATATCCCTGTATTTGCCCAAAAGACCAATCTTGAGATACTAGTATCTGACGGCAAAATAGACCCTGCCTGTGATGTCAACGAGGTGGACGGCAATGAAGTGTGCATAGGAGATTATGCCGTAAAAGGTTTTGCCACATTTCATGATACCCCTGCAAGCTGTGGATATCAGATAAAGACCCCTGACGGCAAGCAGGTATGCGTATGCACCGACCTTGGAACTGTTACAAATGAGGTGGATATGCACCTGAGCGGTTCTGACCTTGTTTTGCTGGAGTCAAATTATGATGAGTCAATGTTGAAAAATGGGCCTTATCCATACGAGCTGAAAAGGCGCATCGCTTCAGACCACGGGCACCTTTCAAACTCTGCCTGCGGAGAACAGCTAAAAAAGCTTATGACAGCAGGTACATATAAATTTATTTTAGGGCATTTAAGTCAGGAAAACAACACGCCTTTGCAGGCTGAAAACTCGGCTGTGGGAGCACTTGGGGATTACGAGCGCAACAGCGACTATATTTTACATATAGCAAAGCCTGAGGGCAGCGGAATGGCGGTGGCATTTTGATAAGGATAAATCTTATTACAGTTGGAAAGCTGAAAGAAAAATACTGGCGTGACGCTGCGGCGGAATACTCAAAGCGGCTGGGGGCGTTCTGCAAGCTTGAAATAGTTGAGCTGAACGAGTCGAGGTTATCTGACAACCCCTCCGAAAAGGAGATAGCGGCGGCGCTTGAAAACGAGGCAAAAGCCATGAAAGGCTACACTGACATCAAGGGCGCATACAATATTGCAATGTGCATTGAGGGCAAGCAGCTTTCAAGTGAAAAGCTGTCCAAAAAGCTCAGCGAATGCGGTCTGAACGGATTCAGCACAGTGAATTTCATAATAGGCTCGTCATTCGGCATTGCCCCTGAGATAAAGGCGAAAGCTGACCTGCGCTTATCAATGTCGGAGATGACGTTCCCACACCAGCTTGCAAGGATAATGCTTTTGGAGCAGGTTTACAGGGCGTTTCAGATAAGTGCTAATACTAGGTATCATAAGTGAATTTCGGATATGACAAAACCGCCCTTTGTGCCTGTCATGTAGTGATGAACATCAAGATCGATCATCTTATTGTAAAGTTCAAACAGCTCACTTTCGGTCTTGCTGGTCAAAAAAATCATTGGCATTGATAATTTCAAGGACAGGCTTAAAACGGCTGATAAAAATATCGTTCAGCTTGTATGCACAGCTTTTGCTGTCCATAGAATCATCTGTAATTGAAATATGAGGATTCCTTGACTTAGTATAATAATATTTAATATTATAAGTCATTGCAATACCAAAGTAAATGGCTTAAACTAATAATATAATAATTCAGTATGCGGCGGAGGTATAACATGAAAAAAATATCAATGGTAATAAATGCAAACGACAGACTCGGACATATCTCTCCCGAGATATACGGACATTTTTCCGAGCATCTCGGAAGATGTATCTACAATGGTATATATGTGGGTGAAAATTCACCTATTCCGAATACAGACGGAATAAGGAATGATATCATCGAGGCGCTCAGAAATATAAAAGCTCCCGTTTTCCGCTGGCCCGGCGGCTGCTTTGCAGAAGAATATCACTGGCAGGACGGTATCGGCGAAAAATCTCAGCGCCGAAAGATCGTGAACACGAACTGTGGCGGAGTTACGGAGGATAATTCTTTTGGCACGCACGAATTTATGCGCTTCTGTGAGCTTGTTGGCTGCAAGCCTTATATAAACGGCAATGTCGGCAGCGGCAGTGTTCGTGAATTATCCGAATGGATAGAATATATGACCTCAGATGCGGAATCACCTCTCACAGAGCAGAGAAAGAAGAACGGCAGAGCCGAGCCATGGAAACTCGAATACCTCGGTATCGGCAATGAAAACTGGGGCTGCGGAGGAAATATGCGTCCCGAATATTACGCCGACGTTTATAAAAGGTATCAGACGTTCTGTCGCAATTATTCGGGAAACAGACTTTACAGAATAGCCTGCGGTCCAAGCTCTGCCGACTATAACTGGACAGAAGTCATGATGAAAAATCTTGAGAGCAATAATGTTGATGCTATCGACCTGCATTATTATACGATGCCTGTATGGCCCGAAATGGAATCAGCCACCGATTTTGACGATGAGCTTTATTATAAAACTATCGCTGCAGCGAACTTTTCCGATGAGCTTATCACAAGACATTCGGAGATAATGAACCGCTATGATCCCGAAAAGAAAATAGGACTTGTAATAGGAGAGTGGGGCTGTTGGCATAAGGTAGAAGAGGGTACGAACCCGGGATTTTTATATCAGCAGAATACAATGCGTGATGCTATCGTTGCTGCAATAGAGCTGAATGTTTTTAACAGACACAGCGACCGTGTTGTAATGGCAAACCTTGCGCAGGCGGTGAATGTTCTCCAATCGGTCATTCTTACAGAGGGCGATAAGATGATAAAAACGCCTACATATCACGTTTTCGACCTTTTTAAAACACACCAAAACAACGAGGCAGTTTACTGCTATACGCAGAACGAAAATATGTCGGAAGGTAAAAATGCTCCGATGATCTCGGTTTCCGCATCGGTGAACGAAAAGAGTATGACCATTACCGCCGCAAACTGTTCGCTTACGGAAGAGGCTGCTGTTGAATGCAGCATTTTCGGATTTAAAGCATCATCAGTTTCTTGCAGGATACTTACAAACGAGGCGCACAGCTATAACGACTTCGACTGTCCCGACAGAGTGAGCATTACCGAGCATACGGCAGTCATCAAGGACAATGTGTTAAAGCTGAATATTCCGCCTTGTGCTGTTGTGGAATGTGTTGTTGACTAAATATTGGGGCATATTCACAGTGCATTTCGTCTTTATAATAAAAATATAAGCATAAGAGCTGCGTTTCATTAAAGAAGCGCAGCTCTTTGTTTTATAAAGCCATAATATGTTGGGCATTGTGCTCGCAAAAAAAATAATGCATAAAAGTGGCTTCTGTTGATAAAATGTGAATGTGTTCACATTTTGGGATTTTCTCCTTATGTGCTACAATTGGGCAAGGATGAAACTGAAGGATTTGTCAACATGACAAAACCGCCGCAACCAAACTCGGTTGCGGCGGTAATTTTATCTGCTATGAATTATTGTTCTTGCTGTAATACTCTGTCTGCTTATCGTAGACCACTTTCGGTGTGTAACGCTTTATGGCCTTGTTGTTCACCTTGATGTCAAGCTTTTCTACCCAGCTTGTTAATTTCTTCTGAAATTCATCGCTCTTCATTTCTTTTAGAAGATCTTCATGATTGTCCTTGGCATATTCTGTATCTCTGTCCTTAACATCGCCCTTGATAAGAATGTAATATGCGTTATCGTCCTCATAAGCTGTTGCAACGTCTGTGCTCATACCGCTTACTTCTTTGAGTATCTTGCCGTTTGTAGTGTCTTTCTGTGAATCGTCCATTGTGCCGTAATTCATCATCTTTTCATTTGCATACGGGTCAGGTGCAGAAGAAGAACTGTCTGCGGAAGAATCTGTGTCTGACGCTGCTGTGCTTGAATCTGCTGTGCTGTCAGATACAGAAGATGTGTCATCGCTTGCTGTGGAGCTTGTGTCGCTCTCTGCTACAGAAGAAGTGTCGTCAGAAGTCGTGCTGCTGTCTGCGGCTGATGAATCGCTGTCAGCGGCAGAGCTTGAATCTGCGGCTTTCTTTGAAGCAACATAGTCGTTGTACTCGTCTATAATGCTGTCGAAATCGTCAAACGAAACGCCCTGAGCCTTTTCAAGGAACTCATCTCTTTTTGCCTTGGCTTCCTCATTTACAGCGTCTGCTGAGTCTGTAGAAGAATCGGTGGCTGATGATGAAGAATCATTTGATGCTTTAGTTTTTGCAAAGGAAATGGATTTATATCTCAGGTAGTTATCATCAAGATACTTCACCATTTCATCGTCTGAAACGGCTTCCTCGCCGCCCTCTGCATAGTAGTGATCAAAAAGCTCTTCCCTCATTTTCGAGCCTTTGAGTGCAAGCTTTACAGATTCCTTTGAGATACCCTCTGACTCGTAAAACTCGCCCTGAGAATCCCATGTGCTGCTTATGCTGTCATTAATGGACTTTATATCCTCATCTGAAAGAGTAAGTCCAAGCTCGTTGAACTTGTCAACTACAGCCGCATACTCCTTAGTTGCAGTGAGAGCATAATCTGAAAGATACTCGTCAAATGCCTTTCCGTCTACCTTCTGATCGAAATAGTCCTTTTTGATGCCTTTCTGATAATACATCATCGTCATTTGATATGACATTTCTGTAAGCTCATTATAAATGTAGATTCCTGCGTTTATCTTGCTGTCACCTGCTGTCATCACATAGCTTGTGTCCGAGCAAGCGGTGAGACTCGCAGTACAAAGCAATGCGGCAGTAAGAGCAGCCGTTATTTTTTTAGCTTTAGCCATTTTATTATCCATTTCCTTTCCGAGAAAATCGTCTTACTAACAGGCAGAAAACCGCCTTAACTTTTACATTATACTACATTTGAGCCTATAAGTCAAGTGGATATGTGTCTCTCACACGCAAAAACGGACGATCACTGACCGTCCGTTGTAATGCACTGATATTTTATCTATTGCTATTTCCTGTTTTTATGTCTTTCCAATTTACTTGCGTACATTATCTTATCCGCCTGTGTAAACATATCTTCAAGCTCGTGGATATCTGTTATATGTTTACAAATACCGCCTATACTAACGCTGACCTCAAACTCGTTACCTGCAAACTTGTTATATACTCTAAGACGGTCGTTGACCCTTGCAGAAAATCGTTCAGGATAGTTGTCGTTATAGTCGTTACAGCCTATCACCACAAACTCATCGCCGCCTACCCTTGCACATATCTCGTTATTTTTTGTCGATGCCAAAACTGCGTCTGCGATCGCTTTTATTGCAATATCACCGCAGTTATGGCCAAAATTATCATTTATCTTTTTAAGGCAGTCCAGATCGCAGACAGCGATAAAAGCCTTATTTTTCGGATCTGACATTCTGTCAATAACAAACTGGATATTTTTCTCAATACCTATTCTCGAATAAACACCTGTCATAGCGTCACGGACTGCAAGATTAGCTATGGAGTTTCGTATCCGCATTGATTCCAGAGCATTGCTTACATGATTTGTCCAATTACGATAAGTGATATCTATCGATTTTATTTCGTCACCGTAAGACAATACAGCATAGCCATAGCACCGATCTATAAAATGTACCGGAGTGATAAAGAATGCACAAGGGCTTTCTCGTTCTTCATCCAGATCAGGAAATATCTCTTTGAGTTCAAAAGGATCATGAAGAGTTCTGTTTTTGCCGTAAACGCTTCTTATATAAAGCACCATATTTTCTGTATATTCCTTTGGAACAGTGGAGATCTCACCTACTATCTCATGCTCTCCAAGGCAATCCTCATTAAGGCAGAGATAATACATCTTCTGACCAATGATAAGATAGAGAAAATATTGTATCCTAGCCATCAGATCATCGGGATCTTTAGAGCAAGCCATTATATCGGTCATACTGCTGTCCAAAAAGTCATGATAATTCATCTTGTTCTGAGACGATAAAAGATCACGCTTTGTATAGCTGTAATCCTCATGACAGCCGCAGGAAGCACCTATCTCCACCTTGCCGCCGTCCTCTATAAGGCCCTGAGGTTCAACGCCTTTGATCCTTGCCTCAATGGTCATTACTGCGTTCACGCCAGTTTCAAAGATCGGCGGTGAGCACGAGGTTATAGCTGGCACGCAATGGATAGCCTCGTCTATTGCGTCATAACCTGCAACTATCATATCCTCAGGCACGCTCAAACCGTTTTTCTGATATTCATGTACAACGCCTATAGCCATATAATCTCCACAGCAAACGATAGCGTCAGGCTTTTTACGTCTGCCATAGATGATATTATTTGCCACCTCTGCCGCTTTATCATACCAGAAGCCTCCGTCAAAGCAGACAAAGTCCGGATCATACTCTATGCCATGCTTTTCAAGGGCACGCTTATATCCCGCAAGCCGTTCACGAGTGGTGGCAGTCTCCAGCGGACCGCTCAAAAAAAGTATCTTCCTGCATCCATGGACCTCGATAAGATGTTCTGTCAATTGCATAAAGGGTATTTCGTCACGGGTATAAATACTTTCATAGTCCTTATAGCCTCCATCTATAAAAACCACAGGAACATGACATTTCTCATCTATATCCCTGCATATTTTGTCAAAAAGCCCAGGCATTTTTAATGTATCTGCCAAAACGATAACGCCATCGAGCTTATCATAATTTATAACGTCATATATCTGCATTTCTCCAACAGACACTGCTTTTAAGAATGACTCTTTGACAAAGCTTGTGAAGATAAGCACATCATAGTCAAGCTGAAAAGCCTTTGTCATTACGCCTCTCAGCAATCTTTCCTGATAATAGCTTTCTGCCTCAGACAATATCACTCCAATGCGTTTTCTTCCCAAAATGTCTCACCTTCTCTATAATGTCTGTCTCTTATACACATCTCCGAGCCCACGAGACTCCTGAGCATCTC
>ERZ1027100.1140-NODE-1140-length-10625-cov-6.657427_pt1 | contig 10625 bp, 8 predicted proteins | sample MGYA00519407_ERZ1027100 | MGnify/ENA primary metagenome ERZ1027100 (study PRJEB26926, sample SAMN06164645) | human gut metagenome | biome: ENVO:00009003; feature: ENVO:2100002; material: ENVO:00002003 | host: Homo sapiens | place: USA | collected 2012 ... | reverse complement strand
AGCAACAGCAACAGCAACAGCAACAGCAACAGCAACAGCAACAGCAACAGCAACAGCAACAAGTATAGGAGGCATGAGTATGTTAAAGAATATTCTGGTAGGTCAGTCAGGCGGACCGACAGCGGTTATTAATTCATCATTATATGGAGTGATTGAGGAAGGACTTAGGAATAAGGAAAAGATTGGCACTGTGTACGGCATGGTGCATGGAATTGAGGGATTTCTGGCAGGCAATTTCATTAATCTTTCTGAAGTGGCAGATAATGAGCCGATTGATAGATTAAAGATAACACCGGCTTCTTTTCTTGGAAGCTGCAGGTATATGCTTCCAGAAGATTTAGGGGATAAGGTGTATGATAAATTGTTTGATACATTTGCACAGATGAACATTGGATATGTGTTCTATATTGGTGGCAATGATTCAATGGATACAGTTTCAAAATTATCAAGAGTGGCATTGTTGAAGAAATCGGACATCAGATTTATAGGTGTACCTAAGACAATTGATAATGATCTTGTAATGACAGATCATACTCCAGGGTATGGTTCAACTGCAAAATATGTTGCTTCAACATTAAAAGAAATTATACTTGACGCAACATGTTATGCACATCCGTCTGTGACAATTGTTGAACTTATGGGAAGGCATGCAGGCTGGGTTACAGCGGCATCAGTACTTGCTAGAACAGAGTATAGCAGAAATCCTTATCTTATATATATGCCTGAGCATGCATTTGATATGGAAGAATTCAAGAAGTCACTTAAGGCGGCACTTGAACAGGAAACTGCAGTTGTTGTGTGCGTATCAGAAGGAATTGCGGACAAAGACGGCAGATTCATATGTGAATATGCAGATGCAGCATCGGTTGATGGTTTTGGACATAAGATGCTTACAGGCTGTGGAAAGTATCTTGAAAATTATGTTAAAGCAGAATTTGGAATTAAATGCAGAAGTATTGAGCTTAATCTTCCACAGAGATGCTCATCACTTCTTGCTTCAGCAACAGATATTGATGAAGCTGAAAAAGCAGGAAAGGCAGCGGTTGTAGCAGCTCTTGATGGTGAAACTGGAAAAATGATTACATTTGTAAGAGATGATACTAACGGATATGAGGTTAATTACGGACTTGCAGATGTGAACGATATATGCAATAAGGAAAAGAAGTTCCCAGCAGAGTGGATAACCGCAGATGGAACAGATATTTCTGATGAGTATATTAAGTATGTAAGACCACTTATTCAGGGAACTAATATTGCGGAGTATTCAGATGGGGTGCCGGTTCATCTGAAGCCTGCTTATTACAGATAACATTAAATATTAAATAAAAATAAAAATGACAGCACGCTATTGACAGCGTGCTGTCATTTTTGTAATATATCAAAGCTACTTAAGAATTTTATTAAAAGAATGGCAGGTTCTGATGCCGTTTTGTTACGAAGGGAGCAGATATGCAGCGAGAGTCACTCCATTGTGGAGAACTTATAAAGCGTCTTAATGATATTCTTGGAAGATGTGCCAATGAGGAGTTAAGAGCAGATGACATGACATCTTCACAGGTTAAGATGCTTATGATAATTAATGAAACTAAAGATGAATGTATTACGCTTAAGGAGCTAGAGAAGCACTTTGGCGTAGCCCAGGCGACAATAGCGGGAACAGCAGCAAGGCTTGAAAAGAAGGGGATGATAGAAAGCTTCTATGACCCTTCAGATAAGAGAGTCAAGCATGTGAGAATAACAGACAAGGGCAGAGCCATGTGCGTTCATGCAGGCAAGGCAATGCATGACAAAGAAAAATGGTTTCTTTCAGCGCTTTCTGCTGATGAAAAAGAAGAATTACACCGTCTGTTACAAAAAGTATACGATGATGTGAATAACTGTGAAAGGAAGTGTAAGAAATGTTAAAAACTTTATCGGCATATATTGGTGAGTATAAAAGAGTCTCGATAAAGACGCCAATATATATAATTGTTGAAGTTCTTATGGAGATACTTATTCCGTTTGTTACGGCAAGTATTATCGATAAGGGTATTCAGGCGGGAGACATGAGCAAGGTGTTGATGTACGGTGGACTTATGCTTGTGCTTGCATTTATAAGTCTATTTGCTGGAATTCAGGCGGGAAAATATTCGGCTTTGGCATCTACCGGCTTTGCATGTAATTTAAGAGAGGGAATCTATTCGAATATCCAGAATTTCGCATTCTCTAATATAGACAAATACAGCACAGCAGGTCTTATTACCCGTATGACTACTGATGTTACAAATGTGCAGAATGCATATCAGATGATTTTAAGAATTGCAGTAAGAGCACCCCTTATGATGATATGCAGTATGGTTATGTGTTTTGTTATCAATCCTACATTAAGTCTTATATTCTTAGGTGCGCTTATTCTTCTTGGGTTTGTACTGTTCTTTATTATATATAAGGTGACTCCAATATTCACAGAAGGTTTTGCTAAATATGATGATTTAAATGCAAGTGTTCAGGAGAATGTTACAGGAATCAGAGTTGTCAAAGCATTTGTAAGAGAAGACCATGAGAATAAGAAATTCAGTAAGGCTGCCGAGAATCTTTATAAGATATTTGTTAAGGCAGAATCATGGCTTGCTTTCAACAATCCTATTATGATGTTTGTTATATATGGAAGTATTATTGCGCTTTCGTGGTTTGCGGCACATTTTATTACAGATGGAACTATGACAACGGGTAATCTGACATCAATGTTCAGCTATGTAATGAGCATGATGATGGCACTTATGATGCTTTCTATGATATTTGTTATGGTATCAATGAGTGCAGCGAGTGCAAGACGAATTGCTGAGGTTCTTAACGAGAAGGCAGATATAACTAATCCTGAGAATCCGGTGATGGAAGTACCTGATGGAAGAATTGATTTCAACCATGTGAACTTCACATACAAGAAGGACAGCGACAAGGATGCCCTTGAAGATATAGATATCCATATAAATGCGGGTGAGACAATCGGTATTATCGGCGGAACTGGTTGTGGTAAATCAAGCTTCGTTAATCTGATAAGCCGTCTGTATGATGTTAAGGACGGTTCCGTATGTGTAGGCGGAATTGATGTAAGAGACTATGACCTTGAAACCCTTCGTAATGAGGTTTCAGTTGTTCTTCAGAAAAATGTGCTTTTCTCAGGAACTATTCTTGATAATTTGAGATGGGGCGATGAAAATGCGTCTGAGGAGGATTGCATAGAAGCCTGCCGTCAGGCCTGTGCAGATGAATTCATTGAGAGAATGCCTGATAAATACAATACATGGATTGAGCAGGGTGGAAGCAATGTTTCCGGTGGTCAGAGACAGAGACTCTGTATCGCAAGAGCGCTACTTAAACGCCCTAAGGTTCTTATTCTTGATGATTCAACAAGTGCTGTTGATACAGCCACAGACGCTAAGATTAAGAAAGCATTTGCAACAAAGATACCAGGAACTACCAAGATTATCGTATCACAGAGAATTTCAAGTATTCAGGACGCAGACAGAATATTGGTGCTTGAGAATGGCTGTGTGAGTGGTTTTGATACTCATGAAAATCTTGTTGAGAACAATAAGGTTTACCGCGAAATCTACGAGGTCCAGACACAGGGCGGCGGTGATTTTGACGAGGCAGGAGAATAGGAGGCAGCATATGGATAAGAATATTGATATGAAGAATAAAAAGAATAAAGAAAATCCACTTCCTCTTATGAAGAGGCTGCTTGGATATATTTTAAAGAATTACAAGTTTTCGTGTATAGCAGTGCTTGTGTGTATTCTTGTTTCAGCGCTTACAACACTGATAGCAACGCTGTTTATCCAGAAGCTTATTGACAGTTATATTATTCCGCTGACACAGTCAGCAGTACATGATTATGCACCGCTTGCAGGCGCACTTATCAAGCTCGCTGCAGTTCTTATGGTCGGTGTATTATGTTCATATTGCTACAACAGAATTATGGTAAATGTTGGTCAGGGAACTTTAAAGAAGTTGAGATTAGAGCTGTTTACTAATATGGAGTCACTTCCTATTAAGTATTTTGATACTCATGCACACGGCGATATCATGTCAGTATATACTAACGATATCGACACATTAAGACAGCTTATAAGTCAGAGTATACCTCAGGTTATCAATTCATGTATTACACTTATATCTACATTTGTAAGCATGATTGTGCTTGATATTCCGCTTACAATCGTATCGGTTGTGATGGTTGTTATCATGCTTTATGTAACTTCCAAGCTGAGTGCGCTTTCTGGAAAATATTTCATTGAGCAGCAGAAAGATATCGGTAAGGTTAATGCTTATATTGAGGAAATGATGGAAGGACAGAAGGTTGTCAAGGTGTTCTGCCACGAGGATAAGAGTATTGAGCAGTTTAAGGAGATTAACAACAGGCTTCGTGAGAGTGCCAATAACGCTAACATGGTTGCTAATATCACAATGCCTGTTAATGGTAATATAGGTAATATCAGCTATGTATTATGTGCAATAGTTGGTGGTATTCTTGCTCTGAGTGATTTTTCAGGACTTACTATTGGTACACTTGTTGCTTTCTTAAGTCTTAACAAGAGCTTTACACAGCCTGTAACTCAGATAAGCCAGCAGGTGAGCAGTATTGTTATGGCTATGGCTGGTGCTGGAAGAGTATTTGAATTATGTGATGAGAAGCCGGAGGTTGACGAAGGTTTCGTTGAGCTTGTAAATGTAAGATACAATAAGAACAATGAGCTTATCGAGACTAAAGAAAATACTGAGATGTGGGCATGGAAGAAGCCGGCAAAGAACGGCAGTAGTGCAGAGTACACAAGACTTGCAGGAGATGTAACATTTGACGGAGTTGACTTTGGCTACAATCCTGACAAGATGGTGCTTCATGATATTAAAATGTATGCAACTCCTGGACAGAAGATTGCATTTGTTGGAAGCACAGGTGCCGGAAAGACTACAATTACTAATCTTATCAACAGATTTTATGATATTCAGGATGGTAAGATAAGATATGACGGAATTAATATCAACAATATTAAGAAGGATGATTTAAGACGAAGCCTTGGTATTGTTCTTCAGGATACTAACCTCTTTACAGGAACTATCATGGATAATATAAGATATGGAAGACTTGAGGCGAGTGATGAGGAATGTATTGCAGCAGCAAGACTTGCTAATGCGGATGGATTCATAAAGAGACTTCCTGACGGCTATAACACTGTACTTCATGGCGGAGGTGCTAATTTAAGCCAGGGACAGAGACAGCTTCTTGCAATTGCAAGAGCAGCGGTAGCAGACCCACCTGTACTTATTCTTGATGAAGCTACTTCATCTATTGATACAAGAACAGAGCGACTTGTTCAGAAGGGTATGGATGCGCTTATGTCAGGAAGAACATCATTTGTTATTGCACACAGACTTTCTACAGTCCGCAATGCAGACTGTATTATGGTTATGGAACAGGGAAGAATTATCGAGCGTGGAACGCACGACCAGCTCATGGAAGAGAAGGGCAGATATTATCAGTTGTATACTGGTAAGAGTATATCAGCGTAGAGACAGAAACAAAAAAGCAGGTGAGGAAAATTCCTACCTGCTTTTTATTATGTAATAAGATTATTATTATGCATTAATATTAAGATGTCTTGGAAGACCGTCTACCATGATTGGCGAAAGCTCAGCCTGGATAAGTGGTCTGATGTAGTGGATGAGGTCGTCTGTTACGAAGTCATCATCTGTAATCCACTCAAGAGGAACTTTCTTCTCGATGTTAGCAATCTGGTGAACATCATTAGTCTCTGTGATGCACATATATGGATCATCAGAAACTCTCTTAAGAACAACAACCTTACCTGTCTCGCCTTCAAATGCAGCCTTAACAGCAGCACCACCAACGTTGTATGCTTCTGTGATATCTGTACGGCTTGTCATATGAGCTGCACAACGCTGAAGTGTTGAAAGCTCGATAGCACGAGTCTTGATGCCAAGTTCAGCACCAATCTTGTTAGCAAGGAATTTAGCTGAACCAGCAAGCTGCTTGTGGCCAAATGCATCTACGAACTCTACATGCTCTGAAAGCTCGAATACATATCTTCCGTCAGCAACCTTAATACCTTCCGAAACAGCAATAACCATTGAACGGCCCTTAGCTGCAATTTCTTTAACTCTTGCCATGAAATGGTCGATATCAAATACTTTCTCTGGAAGGTAGATAAGGTCTACACCTTCGCAGTCATCACTCTTTGCAAGAGCAGCAGCGGCTGTAAGCCATCCGGCGTTACGTCCCATAATCTCTACAATAGTAACTGTAGGATAATCATATACAAGACCATCTCTGATGATTTCCTTCATAGTAGCTGCAATAAACTTGGCAGCTGAACCAAATCCTGGTGTGTGGTCTGTAACAGCTAAGTCATTATCAATAGTCTTAGGTACGCCCATAAACTTAATGTCACTTCCAGTAACAATTGCGTAATCAGATAACTTCTTGATAGTATCCATTGAGTCGTTACCACCAATATAGAAGAAATACTTGATATCAAGATCGTTAAGAATCTTGAAAATCTTGTCAAATGTTTCTCTGTCTTCGCTTATCTCAGGAAGCTTGTATCTGCATGAACCAAGATAAGATGAAGGTGTTCTCTTTAATAAATCAATATCCATTGTTGAGTTAATCTTCTCTGAAAGGTCAACATACTGACCATCAAGAAGTCCCTTAATACCGTGGAGCATACCATAAACTTTCTTAGCTCCTCTGTCTATGGCTGTCTTATATACCCCAGCAAGACTTGAGTTGATAACAGAAGTAGGTCCTCCTGACTGTCCAACTATAACATTACCATCCATATTATATTCTCCTCCGAATCATATTTCTGCATAAAAATGCAAGTGATTATGTGCATAGTTTAGCACAATTTCTATAATCATACAACTTAAATGTTGAATATATTAATAATTATATTTATGCAAATTTACAGGCATTTATGATATAATTCTTTCCGGGTATTTTTAATTTCGTATACACAAGTTTGCGTGCCTGTGTGGGCAGGCAGGAATGGAGAACTATATGTCAGTTAAGATTAATTCTTACAAAGGAAGAAGCATTAGACCGGTATACAAGGCGAGAATTAAGAAGGATGAATATTCTAATGCGATAGACAGAATATGTAATAGATATAAGTTAGGACACATTAAGCAGAATGAGTCTGGCAGGGAATATAAGAACAGGATGAATAAGCTGTTTTCAGATGATGTGATACAGAGTATGAAGAAATATTCGCATCATGGACGTACAAGCCTTTTCGGGCACAGCGTACATGTTTCTTATTATAATTATCTTGTGTGTAAGAAATTACATCTTGATGAGAGGGCAGGAGCTAAGGCAGGACTTTTACATGATTTGTTCCTGTATGACTGGCACAAGTATTCGCCAGAGAAGGGTGAGAGACTTCATGGTTTTGAGCATCCTACAAAGGCACTTAAGAATGCAGGAAAGTATTTTGATATAACAGAAAAAGAGGGAGACATGATTGCAAAGCATATGTTTCCATTGACAGTTACACCACCAAAATATAAAGAAACATTTGTTATTGTACTTGTAGATAAATTCTGCAGCTTTAATGAGGTGCTGGATGATTTCATACACAGGAAGTTCTGTGGAGCAAAGGATACAAGAATTAAATGGTTTGGTGCAGGTAAGGGAGAGAAACGATGAAATATTTAAGTGAAGAGCAGAATAAATGTTTTGTGGGAACGGGAGAACTTAATAAAGCTGGTGATAGTCTGGCTGTTTTCCTTGACAAATACGACCCTGATAAATATCAGAACCCATGCAACACGGTGGATACGCTTGTATTTACAAAGAAAGATTCACAGGTTAAGAGGATTCTGCTTATAAAGAGAGGCAATCATCCGTGTATTGGATTGTGGGCGTGTCCGGGAGGCTTTGTTGAGTTTAAAGAGAATCTATATGATGCGGCTTTAAGAGAGCTTCAGGAGGAAACTGGTCTGCATGATATTGAAGCAGAACAGCTTAAATCATATGGCGATTATGACCGTGACCCAAGAACAAGGATTATTACAACAGCATTTGTTGCATTGATAGATGAAGGCAGCCAGAAAGCACAGGCTGGTGATGACGCAAGAGAGGCCGGATGGTTTGATATATCAGATGAGCTGGTTAATAAGACGGAGGATAAGTCACTTGTTAAGGAAGAATGGCTGTGCAGGCTGTCCAATGCAGATAAGAATATTAATATCTGTGCAAGAGTGGGAGTTACCTATAGAAGAGGTATTCTTAAGAACCGCACATATAAGGTTGTTGACGGCGATGGGCTGGCAGCAGACCATGCGGCTATTATACTGGAAGGATACCATCATGTTAAGGAGGCACTTAACGCATGAGCGAGAAGATAAAGAAGAACGAGAAAGCTAAGAAGCAGACATGGAGGGCTGGCAATATGCTCTATCCTGTGCCGGCTGTTATGGTAAGCTGTGCAAGAAAAGGAGAGAAGCCTAATATTATCACGGTTGCATGGGCAGGAACTGTATGCTCTGATCCGGCGATGGTTTCGATATCTGTAAGAAAAGAACGCTACAGCCATGACATTATTAAGGAAACAGGAGAATTCGTTATTAATCTTACAACAAGAAAGCTTGCGAGAGCCACTGATTATTGTGGAGTAAAATCTGGCAGGGACGTTGACAAATTTGCAGATATGCATCTTACAGCAGCACCGTCAGTTAAGATTGAAGCTCCCGCAATTGCAGAAAGCCCTGTTAATATCGAATGTAAGGTTAAGCAGGTGTTAGAGCTTGGAAGCCACGATATGTTTATAGCAGAGGTTATGGCTGTAAATGTAGATGAAAGCCTGTTAGATGAGAAGGGAACACTGCATTTGTCAGACGCAGACCTTATTGCATATTCGCATGGAAGATATTATGGACTTGGTGATTTCATAGGTAAGTTCGGATATTCCGTACAGAAGCCTTCTAAGCCAAAATCTTCCAGAAAGAAAAAATAGGGTTTACAAACCAAATATCATATGTTAGTATAAATGTTACGAAATTGTTACAAAGATATTACAAGAAGATGACTATATATTAATATAATATTTGGAGGACATTATGGAACGCTTGTCAAGATATGGCAGACGAATGAGAATAACACTCATTAAGACAATGACGGTTGCCTGTTTTGTATGTATTATTGCTATTCCATTTTTATCAAAGAATTTATTAAAGACGGAAGCTAATTATTACAGTATTACAATTAACGGAATCAAGGTTGGAGCAGCTAATACGGAAGAAGAAGTTATTGTTGCTCTGGCATCAGCAAGGCAGGAGCTGAGTGCACAGTATGAAGAAATCGTGTACATGGATCCTGATATAGAGATTGCCAAAGAGAATAAAACAGTTGCACAGAGAATGAGTGTGGACGAGCTGTCTGGTGCAATATACAGTTACATGTTTGATAATGTTATGGATGTTGATTTCCATATGAATTATACAGTAAGACTTGGTGATTTCGTTGTAACATTGGAATCGAAGGATGCAGTTGTTTCTTTATTTGAGAAGCTTATTGCCAAATATGATCCCAACAATGCTTTTACAGTATCACTTGATACAGTTGATGCAGCGACAGGTACTTATGGAATAAGTGTAAATGAAAAGGCCACAGAAACTACAGCAGCAGAGATTGTATCCTCAGCAATTAGTGGTACAGCGATTTCACAGGACGGAGAGACAGTGGTTAATGGAGATGGTCTTACTGGAATTGGATTTGATGTTGACGTAGTTGTTGTGGAAGTTCCTACGGATAATGCAACTGTAACATCAGTAAATGACGCTTATGAGAGCATTACTAAAGAACACGAAGAAAAGACAGTATATACAGTTGAAGCTGGAGATACATTATCTGTTATTGCACAGAATAATGGACTTACAATGTCACAGCTTCTTGAGCTTAATTCTAATCTTACAGAGGACAGCGTAATTGCACCGGGGGATTCAATTGTTGTTACAGTTCCTAAATCAGAGATATCTGTTCTTACAACTTATCAGATGACTTATGAAGAAGATTATGAAGCAGAGCCTGATTATGAGGATGACAACACTAATTACAGAGGAACTAATACAGTTATTTCTGAAGGAACCATTGGTCACAGATCTGTTATAGCAGAAGTTACCTACACTAATGGTAACGAAACAGGCAGAACATATGTTAAGGAGACTATTATTAAAGAATCCGTTCCGAAGACTATTGCAGTCGGAACGCTAACACCTCCAACATATTTAAGACCAATATCAGGAGGAACCTTATCATCCGAATTTGGTTATAGATGGGGAAGTTTCCACAAGGGTGTTGACTGGTATGTTGCGCAGGGTACAACAGTTACAGCCGCCGCTGCAGGAACGGTTACCAGAGCCGGATGGTATGGCGATTACGGATATTGTGTTGATATTACACATAGTAATGGCACTATGACAAGATATGGTCACTTAAGTTCAGTGAAAGTAAGCGTTGGTCAGAGTGTTTCTCAGGGACAGGCTATTGCAGCATCAGGTAATACAGGCTATAGTACCTGTCTCTTATACACATCTCCGAGCCCACGAGACTCCTGAGCATC
>ERZ1027100.1131-NODE-1131-length-10696-cov-4.781130_pt1 | contig 10696 bp, 6 predicted proteins | sample MGYA00519407_ERZ1027100 | MGnify/ENA primary metagenome ERZ1027100 (study PRJEB26926, sample SAMN06164645) | human gut metagenome | biome: ENVO:00009003; feature: ENVO:2100002; material: ENVO:00002003 | host: Homo sapiens | place: USA | collected 2012 ... | reverse complement strand
CTTCGTCGGCAGCGTCAGATGTGTATAAGAGACAGCCATTACTTCTACTACAACATAAATCCAATTGTCACTAGCAATTATTTGATTTACATTTGCATTCTTGTATGGCAGCGCAATATTTTTGATTATCTTTGGCTTATCATTTACCATTTCCCCATAACAAATATTTCCACTCTCTGAATTATAAACAACAATATGATTTCCAATTTTAACCGAATCAGCTCTATTTAACACGTCAAATAAATCTGTCTCTTGATTATTTGTGTCCGAATTTGAACAGCCGGCAAGCAGCATCACCAAAAGCAAACACACACATGCAATATGTATCTTTCGTTCCTTGAAAATGTTCTTCACAAATTAACCTCCTGCTCTAAATACTTTCATCCGCAAATACCTGCCAAACTTACACTACAAAAAGGCAAGCTGACCAAAGCCAACCTGCCTTTCTGGTTTTACGCTTTTAACACATTATAACATTCGCCAAGAATTACTTCCTCTAACACCGCTCTCATACCACTATGAATCGGATGTGCAACATCACGGTATTCACCATTTGGCATTTTCTTGTTCGGCATTGCAACAAATAAGCCCCGCTCTCCTTCAATTACCTTAATATCATGAATGGCAAATGCCTCATCCAAAGTAATCGAAGCAACCGCTTTCATTTTCGCATTCCCGTCCACAATCCGGACGCGAACATCTGTTATCTGCATCGTATCCTCCCTTCATCTGTACGCTACATTACATAACGCTCATTCCTCTCCTGAATGATTTTAACGTCATCCGGACTTCCGACATAGTTGGAATTTGCCCGAATGGTTCCATGACTCTCTACGATGCAATTTTCAATATAAGTGTTATCCCCAATGTAGACTTCATTTAAAATTATCGAGTTTCGTATTGTACAATTGTTGCCTATATAAACTTCCTTAAACAAAACGGAATCTTCAACCTCACCATTGATGATACAACCACTTGACACAAGGCTGTTCTTAACTTTTGCGCCAACATTGTATTTAGCCGGAGGTAAATCCTCAATTCTTGATGCAATCTGTGGGTATTCATTAAAGAAATACTCTCTTGTTTTGCGGTCTAAGAAATCCATATTTGTCTTAAAATAGGAATCAACCGTTGTTACATTGCTCCAATAGGAGTCCAACGGATAGGCATAAAATTTCTTGATTCCTTTGTAACGGATAAAAATATCCTTTACCAAATCGAATCCATCTTCCGCCCCTGCACGCTCAATCATCTCAATCAACTGTCTGCGGCGGATTACATAGATTCCGGTAGAAACCAGCGTTTTCGAAGTCACAAGCGGCTTCTCTTCAAACTCGGTCACCCTGCCTTCGATGTCAACCGATACGACACCAAACCGGCTCGGGTCATCTACCGTTCCCAAGTCCTTCGTCACGATGGTAACATCAGCATTTTTCTCAATGTGATATTCCAAAAGTTTATTCATATCCATCTTGTATACACAGTCACCGGATGCAATAATTACATACGGCTCATGACTTGATTTCAAGAAATCAATGTTTTGCGCAATGGCATCTGCGGTTCCGCGGTACCAATAACTATTGTCATGGGTCTGTGTCGGTGTGAATACAAACAAACCGCCTTTTTTACGTCCAAAGTCCCACCATTTTGATGAGTTCAAGTGCTGTGTCAACGACTTTGAATTGTACTGCGTAATGACACCAACTTTGTTAATCCGGGAACTGGACATGCTGCTAAGTACAAAATCGATGCTGCGGTATCCACCGGCAATCGGCAGTGCTGCTGTCGCACGATTTTTTGTCAGTTCTTTCATGCGGGCACTGGACCCACCTGCTAAAATCAATCCTATTGCTCTCATTACATGTCACCTGCCTTTATCAAAGTTTCGCCACCTGCTAAGGTGTTATCCGGGTAATCTTCAATGGTTGTCTTACCCGCTATGGCAGTGTTTTTACCGATGGTAACGCCATCCGGAATCACGGTTTTTTCGCCAACCGTAACCAAGTTAAAGGCATAGACATCCGGCTTTAGTTTGTTTGGAATGTTGTCTTCGCCCGCACCGAGCACGCAATTTTCTCCAATTATCGAACCCTCTGCAATAATTGCACGGTCAAGAACGGTATTTTTACCAATTCTCGCAGAATTCATAATAATCGAATCACGCACTACAGCGCCTTCCTCAATGACAACATCCGAACCAATCACAGAGCTATGTACTTCTCCGTAAATCTCACAGCCGTCACCCATAATGGCTTTGTCAATCACAGCATCTCCTGCAATATACTGTGGACGAATCCATTCGTTACTTGTGTAAATCTTCCAAAACTCTTCGTACAGGTTAAATACCGGAATCAAGTCAATCAATTCCATATTTGATTCCCAGTACGAACCAAGCGTACCAACATCCTTCCAGTATCCATTGTACTCAAAGGCAAAAATGCGGTCGCCCCTTTCGTGGCAGTAAGGTAAAATATGTTTACCAAAGTCACAGCCCTTCTGGTCTTTCAACTGAATCAGGGCTTCTTTTAACACCGGCCATGAGAATATGTAAATACCCATAGATGCCAGATTACTGCGTGGATGCTCCGGTTTTTCCTCAAATTCCAAAATACGATGGGTATCATCTGTAATACAGACGCCAAACCGGCTTGCCTCTTCAATCGGCACCGGTATCGTCGCCATCGTAATGTCCGCGTGATTTGCCTTATGGAAATCAAGCATTACCTGATAATCCATCTTGTAAATATGGTCACCACCAAGAATTAATACATAATCCGGGTTGTAATACTCCATATAATTCAAGTTCTGGTAAATCGCATTTGCGGTTCCGGTGTACCACTCGCTGCTTGTGCTTCTCTCATACGGCGGCAGGATTGACACGCCCCCAATATTGCGGTCAAGGTCCCATGGAATTCCAATGCCGATATGAGTATTCAGCTTCAACGGCTGATACTGTGTCAGCACTCCAACGGTATCGACTTCCGAGTTGATACAATTACTCAACGGAAAATCAATGATTCGATACTTTCCCCCAAAAGCAACAGCAGGTTTTGCTACATTTGCAGTCAAGACCCCCAGTCTTGACCCTTGCCCCCCAGCAAGTAACATGGCTATCATTTCTTTTTTGATCATGTTATCACCCCTGTTGTTAATATTGTAAAATAAGTATACCACATTGTTTAAGTTTTGTGAATATTTTTCACAAAATATTTTCTTATGATTCTTTGATTTTGTACATTTTGCACAAATATCGTGTGAAAATCTTAAGCATATTCACCTTTTTCCTTGTATTTTCTCCCCTGTCTATATATAATGAATCTGAGGAAACATAATTTTGTTTCCAAATAATAGAAGGAAGGGTGTCATTTATGTACGAAATCGACTTTACACATCCGGGAAAGATTCATTTTATTGGAATTGGCGGCATTAGTATGAGCGGGTTCGCCGAGCTGCTTCATTCCATGGGCTTTACCATTACCGGTTCCGACTGGCATGAAAGCAAAATCACAAAACATTTGGAATCTCTCGGCATACAAGTAGTATATGGACAAAAAGAAGAGAATATTACAAAAGATATCGATTTGGTTGTCTATACCGCAGCAGTTAAAAAGACCAATCCGGAATATCAGGCGGCTGAAAAATTAAATCTTCCGCTGATGGAGCGCGCAGTTATGGTTGGGCAGGTAATGAAAAATTATTCTTCCGCCATTGCCATTGCAGGAACACACGGAAAAACAACGACCACTTCGATTGCTTCCCACATCTTTTTGGCAGCAAACCTTGACCCGACAATTTCCGTCGGCGGTATTTTAGAAGCAATCGGCGGCAACATCCGCATCGGTCACTCCAAGCATTTCATTACGGAAGCTTGTGAATACACGAATAGTTTTCTTCACTTTTTCCCTACTGTGGGAATGATACTTAATATAGAAGAAGACCATATGGACTTTTTCCATGACCTTTCTGATATCCGTCACTCTTTCCATTTATTTGCGAAACGGATTCCGGAGCATGGTACATTAATTATCAATGCGGATATTGAAAATTATGAAGAAATTACAGAGGGACTTTCCTGCCGTGTTATCACATACGGATTAGAAAATAAAGACGCTGATTTTACAGCTGAAAACATCACTTACAATGACCTTGGATGCGGCACCTTTGACGCAGTTGTACAAGGAGAAGTAAAGGGGCATTTCCATCTGTCCGTAGTCGGCAGACACAACGTTTCCAATACCCTTGCCTGCTTAGCGTTAGCCTCTCTCTATGGCATTGATGACGGCACCGTCCAGAAAGCATTGACTACATTCCACGGCGCAGACCGCCGCTTTGAATACAAAGGTGAGAAAAACGGATTTACCATTATTGATGACTATGCTCATCACCCGACGGAAATCCGAGCAACACTCACAGCAGCGAAAAATTATCCGCACAAAACGTTATGGTGTGCCTTCCAGCCGCATACCTACACACGCACCCGCGCCTTTTTAAAGGATTTTGCCTCTGCTCTTTCTCTGGCAGATAAAGTAATCTTAGCAGACATTTATGCGGCGCGTGAAAAAGACCCGGGAGATATTTCTTCTGCTGACCTTGCAAGAGAATTGGAAAAACTCGGAAAGGAAGTTCACTATTTACGCAGTTTTGACGAAATCGAAAAATTTATTTTAAAAAATTTAGTCAACGGCGACCTGTTGATAACTATGGGTGCCGGAAACATAGTAGAAATTGGTGAAAATCTTCTGAATAACTAAGTTATGAACGTTATCCACAACCTTATCAACATTCAGTCGAAAGATACGGTTGTGGATATTTTTTTGTTCAAAAAAAAATGTGAATAAATTGCATTTTTTACTTGACAAGCTCAACCAACGTAATTTCGGCACATTGACCCACTCTTTCTACCAGAATAGTCTGTTTGTGGTTTTGTTATGAACATTATGCACATTATCAACAGATAAATTCTACATGAAATGTATGCACATTTGCAATTTGCAACTGTTTTTTCTTTGTGATATACTCATCCTTGCTGACAGGTAAAAAATACCTGATGGAGAAAGGGAATGAGTTTTATTATGGGATTTACAATTTCCACAACATCGAATTGCGGACTCACTTTGATTTCCAATTCATTTATTCAAAATCATATGCCATCTGCAAATGGCAATTTCGTGAAAATATATTTGTATCTGGTTATGCTCTGCCAGCATGCCGACACCGCAGGTAATTCATCCATTGATGCTCTTGCCGATTGTTTCGAATGCACAGAAAGTGACATTTTGCGTGCACTGCGTTACTGGCAGAAAGAAGGACTTCTTTCTTTCACAGAGCAAAATGGCGAGATTACTTCGATTGTTCTTTCTACTGATGCCACAGACACTGCGTCAGCAGTTACGGCAGAAAGAGAACCGGATATCGATGCTTCACCGGTAGCGGAAGAAACCGTTGTACCCGACGGCATCTCCATTCCGAACCGCCAGGAGTATACTCCTTTACAAGCGGAAGCACTGATGAAAGATATTGAAATCAGCGAGGCGATTTCGCAGGCAGAAAAGATACTTGGCACGACCCTTTCCACCACACATCTGCAAATGATTTTATATTTTATGTGTGACATCGGATTTTCACAGGAGATGATTGCTACCCTGTACCGCACGGCACACAGCCGCGGAAAGACTTCACCAAAGTATATGGAGGCAATTGGTCTTACATGGGCGAAAAAGGGGATTACAACGCCGGAGGAAGCAAAGGATGAATCTTCTGCTTTTTCAGGTCTTTATCATGTCGTAAGCAAAGCACTTGGCTTAAATCGCTCCCTTGCTCCGGCAGAACGTGAAATCATTGATACATGGAGTGATTACGGCTTCTCGGATGAAATTATTGAGCAGGCATGTAAGCGTACGGTTTTGCAGACCGGTGGCACAAATTTAAATTACATAACAAGTATATTAAAGGACTGGCACAAGAAAGGTGTCCTCACCCTTGCGGACATAGAAAAATGCGACAAGTCATTTCAGCAGAAGAAAAAAACCGGAGAGCAGAAAAACTCTGCCACACAGCAAAAAAGAAACCAATTCCAGAGTTTTCCTCAAAGAGAGTATTCAAAAGAGGATTACAGTTCACTGGAAAAACAGTTACTGCGCAATGTGCAGGCATAAAACAAACGAAAGGATTCATTTATTATGCTTTTGACCAACAGTCAGTACGAGCATCTGATGTCCCACTACTATCATCAGCAGCTCAAGGACAATTTCATCCTGAAAAAGCGCATGAAGGAAGTCTATGATGCGATTCCCCAAATGAACGAATTGGAAAATCGGATTCGTACACTTTCGGTGCAGCACGCTGCCTCTCGTTTGAAAGGACAAACCGATTCGATTGACCTAGATGCCGAGATTGATAAAATCACAAAACAAAAAGAAGCCCTGCTTTTGCAGCACGGTTACCCGGCGGACTACCTGAAACCGGTCTACGAGTGCGCTGACTGTAAGGATACCGGCTATATTGACGGCAGGAAATGCCATTGTTTTGAAAAACTGATTGTTCAGTATTTGTACTCACAGTCAAATTTGAAAGACGTTTTGGAACATGAGAATTTTTCTCATTTTAATTTGGATTTTTACCCGGATGACTACACCGAAGAGGCAACCGGCGAAACACCGCGTGACAATATGCGGCATGTCTTAGAAACCGTGAAATCCTATTTATCCGGTTTTTCGGACACACCGGGAAATCTTCTGTTATACGGCAACACCGGTGTCGGTAAAACTTTTTTAACAAACTGTATTGCAAAAGAGCTTTTAGACAAGTCTCATACCGTTGTGTACTTGACTTCTCTAAAACTATTTGATATTTTAGAATCGTGCAAATTTGACCGGGACTTATCACAGACCCAAAAAAATGCTTCGCTTTCTTATTTATTAAGCAGCGATTTACTGATTATCGATGATTTGGGAACAGAATTAAACAATAGTTTTACTTCCTCTCAGCTTTACCACTGTATCGATACACGATTAACAAACCACCGTTCCACGATTATTTCAACAAACTTGTCGTTTGATGATTTACGGGAACGCTACAGCGAGCGGATTTTCTCCCGGATTACAAGTAATTATACATTATTAAAAATCACCGGCGATGACATTCGTTTGAAAAAGGCAATTATGCAACATTAAGTATGTTTTTCTTTCTGTTGCTGCAAACTATAAACCTACAACACAATATTTACACGGAGGACTTTAATCATGAGTCAAAAAGATTTGTCGAAAACAATCCCTTATGGAGACCTTGGTATTATTCCATTGGAGAGCAGCAAAGCAATCGGAAAAAAAGTGGATGATTACATTGTTGGCTGGAGAAATGAAGCCGATGTAGATTCTTCCATTCATTTTACCAATTACAAAAGGGATTCTTACATCATCGATGCCGTATGCCCACGTTTTGGGTCCGGTGAAGCAAAGGGTATCTTAAATGAATCCGTCCGCGGAAAAGATGTATACCTTCTTGTTGATGTATGTAACCACAGTTTAGCTTACACAGTATGTGGACAGGTTAATCATATGTCACCGGATGACCATTTTCAGGATTTGAAACGTATGATTGCCGCAATCAGCGGAAAAGCAAGACGAATCACTGTTATTATGCCTTTCTTATATGAGAGCCGCCAGCACAGAAGAAGTGCACGCGAATCACTCGATTGTGCCCTTGCACTTCAGGAACTTACACAGATGGGTGTTGAGAGTATTATCACTTTTGATGCACATGACCCTCGTGTTCAAAATGCCATTCCTTTAAAGAGTTTTGAAACGGTTCAGCCGACATACCAGTTTATAAAAGCTCTCCTTAAAAATGTCGATGACCTCAAGATTGATACTGACCACCTTATGGTTATCAGCCCGGACGAAGGTGCTATGGGACGTGCAATTTACTTTGGTAACGTAGCCGGTGTTGATGTAGGAACCTTCTACAAACGCCGTGATTACACAAAAATTGTTGAAGGACGTAACCCGATTATTGCACATGAATTCCTCGGTGCTGATGTTTCCGGTAAGGACGTTGTCGTGATTGACGATATGATTTCCTCCGGTGAAAGCATGATTGACGTTGCAACTGAATTGAAGCGCCGCAATGCAAACCGTATTTTCGTTGCTTCTACTTTTGGTCTGTTCACAAACGGTCTGGAGAAGTTTGATGAAGCTTATAAGAGTGGTCTGATTTACCGTGTCATGACGACAAACTTAGTATATCAGCCGGAAGAACTGTTACAGCGTGAGTATTACATCAATGTTGATATGAGCAAATACATTGCTCTCCTTATCGATACTTTAAATCATGATTCCTCGATTGCGGAATACTTAAATCCAACCGAGCGTATCGAGCGCATCCTGAAGAAATATCATCAGTAACACTAATAGAAACGTGTGTCGCAAGGCGCACCTATCAAAAAGCCTGTCAAGCATTTGCCTGACAGGCTTTTTTAACCCTTATTATTTATTCTGTACCCTCCGTTGCCGGGTCTGCTGCCGGGTCTGCCGGAGGCTCTGTCGCAGCCGGTTCCGCTGTTGCCGGAACTTGTGTCGCCGGTGCCTGCGTGGCCGGTGGTTCCGTAACTTGTGTATCCGTTCCATCATCCGGGTCCACATCAACGTCATTATCATTCGAATCTGCCGGGTCCGTATCTACACTTCCACCACTTCCGGTATCTTCCTGTGGTGTCGTATAATCACTACTGCTGCCACCACCGGAACTTCCCGATGATAACTCACCCAAATCAAATTCTTTTACATCTAAGTCTTTATGAATCTCATTCATGTACTCATGCCAGATTCGTCCCGGATAAGTCGAACCATACAAATCGGCAACTGTTTTCGGCGAATCATAGCCAACCCAGACTGCCGTTGTATAATATGGTGTAAAACCACAGAACCAGCCGTCTTTTTTATCATTGGTTGTTCCGGTCTTACCGGCACTTGGCTGTCCATTATCAAGGCCAAGACCACGTGCCGTACCACGTTTGATTACACCGGTCAGGATATCAACCATCGCATGTGCTGAATCCTTCTTGTAAACACTCTTTTGCTCGACTTTATCGGAAACAATTTCATTTCCATCGGAATCTAAAATTTTCACAATGCACGTTGGTTCCCGGTACTTTCCGTCATTTTCCAGTGTTGCATAACCGGATGCCATCTCCAACGTACTGGTACCGTATGTCAATCCGCCAAGGGATGCCGACAAGTAGTAATCCGACTTCACGATTTTGGAATAATTCATATCCAATAAATACTGCAAGCCAACTTCCGGTTTTAACTTCTCAAACAGCTGCCATGCAACCGTATTCAAGGACTGCTCCACCGCAAAACGAAGCGAAACATAACCGTAGTAACGTCCACTACTATTTGACGGACCGCCCTTAAACTTATAATCATGTACGGTCGTGCTTGCCGTTGAACCACGCTCCAAAGTCGGTGTATAAACAATCAACGGCTTAATTGAACTACCCGGCTGACGGTAAGACTGGTACGCACGGTTTAGGGAAAGTCCTTCCGTCTCCTGGCTTCGTCCGCCCACCAGTGCAACAACACGTCCGGTCTTATTATCGATACATACTGCCGAACCCTGCATTTTGTAGGTTCCGTTTGTCTCTTTATCCTTAAATCCGGACAAATTATGATTGACTGCTTTTTGCAGTTTTTTCTGTTTCTTCAAGTCAAAAGATGTATAAATCTTATATCCTTTATTCAAAAGCATCTGCTGAGCCGTCGAGTACGCATCATCATACTCCGTCTCATAGGTCTCTCTTTCTTCCTTATCCGCAAATGAATTTTTAAACTCAAATCCATTCTTTTTCATCAACTCGCGAATCGCACAGTAAGAAACAAACGTCTGGATGTAATCTCGTTTCTGCACTTCCTGAATATTCAGTTTAATTTCTTCCTGGTACGCCTCATCGTAATCCACCTTCGTAATCACGCCATCATCTAACATCTGGTCCAAAATACGATTTTTACGTTTGACCGTGTTATCAAAATTTTTCAATGGGTTATAAAGGGTTGGATTATTTGGAATAGAACACAAAAAGCATAACTGCCCAAGTGACAATTCCTGACAGCTCTTTCCGAAATATCCGCGTGCCGCCGCCTCAATTCCATAGTAACCATTTGCATAATAAATGGTATTTAAGTAAAATTCCAGAATCTGGCTTTTGGTGTACTTCTTTTCCAGCTCAAGCGCAATAAAAATTTCCTTTATTTTACGCTCATACGTCTTCTCCGTCGAGAGGAAAACACCGCGTGCTAACTGCTGGGTAATTGTCGATGCTCCCTGTGTTTTCTCACCGTTGTTCTTAATCAATGCAAAAACCGCACGCATAATACCTTTGGCATCAATTCCGTTATGTGAGTAAAACTTTTTGTCTTCGGTAACAATTGCTGCATCCTTTACCGCCTTTGGTATTTTGTCCAAGGTAAGGTAATAGGAGTCTTTTTCTCCCTTTAATTTCGCTATCTCTTTGCCCTTATTGTTATACACAATCGACGTCTCGGATGAACGGAATGTATCTATGGACGACTCTTTCACAAGCGCAACCGCGTCATCCTGCATTGCGAAGATATCTTTTCCATATTTGAAATAAAAGATAATTCCGCCGACTAATATTGTGAGCAGAAACAAAAGCTGTCTCTTATACACATCTGACGCT
>ERZ1027100.1121-NODE-1121-length-10787-cov-8.610790_pt1 | contig 10787 bp, 14 predicted proteins | sample MGYA00519407_ERZ1027100 | MGnify/ENA primary metagenome ERZ1027100 (study PRJEB26926, sample SAMN06164645) | human gut metagenome | biome: ENVO:00009003; feature: ENVO:2100002; material: ENVO:00002003 | host: Homo sapiens | place: USA | collected 2012 ... | reverse complement strand
CAAGGTAAAAGCTATCAATGACCGCTTTTACAAGAAACAAGCTGAAAAGCTTGCAAGTCAAGCACAAAAAGAAACCGTCTGAACGCTACCAACATTCAGACGGCAAAGCAGGCTTTAATGCCCGCATATGAAAACACACACGTTTCCGCTCCTATTATACCACATTCGAGGGCGGAAATGCAAGTCTTGAAATGTGGCAGATAGGAGAATATGTTGAATAAACAGAACACAAGTGCATTGCCGAAAATGCTCACCATAAGGGAAACCGCACAAGTAACAGGGCTGCACGAATACTTTGTGAGACAGCTTGTCAAGCAAAATCGTGTTACATACGTCAAGGCAGGCTGCAAAACGCTCATAAACCTTGACAGGCTGGTTGAGTTTCTTAACGAGGGTGAGGGGGCAAGCATATGACAGCAGCCGAAAGGATATCAAACGCCCTTAGAAAAGGCGAGAGCAACGCTGTAAGCCTTGCGGATATGTGTATCATATCGGGGCTTGACAACCGCCACACAAGGCTTGTGATTGAGGATATGCGGCGTAAAGGTGCAGTGATATGCTCAAGCGAGTGCGGCTATTTTTATCCTGCTGACCGCTCAGAGCTAAGCCGATACGTCAACAGGGAGCGTTCAAGAGCAAACTCTATTTCTCAGACGTTACGCTCTGCGGAAAGACTTCTTGAGGAGTGGAAAGGACAAGAATAATGAGTGAAGAAAGCAAAATACCGCCTTACTTTTACTTTAATACAAAATATTGTGATTGGTTTCAAATGCTCAATAATGAACAAGCTGGAGCTGTAATAAAATATATCTGCTCATATGTAAAACAAGCAGAGCTGCCAACAATAGAAGATCAAGCAGCCGCAATGCTTATTGAATTTATAAAAACAGATATAGACCATTCTTTTCGCAAATATCATGCACAATGTGAAAACGGCAAAAAAGGCGGTGCTCCAAAAGGTAATAAAAACGCCGCTAAGAAAAAGGCAACAGAAGAGCCGCCAATAAACGAGCTTTTCGGGGATATAGCTTATGTAATAATGGATATAATCTTCTTCGAGGCACAAAAAGAAAATTTCGCAATATTGGACTATCTGAACAAATCTCAAATAGCTACTATTGCGGCTTGTTGCAACATACTTAATATAGATGACTTGTCATATTTTTGTGACGCCACGATGAAAGAGTGTATAATGAATACGAGTGCACAGCAATTTTGCAAAGTTGTTAAGGAAATTTCAAAATGTAATTTCGAAGGAGATGGCACATTTGAAAAAGCATTTGCTGAAAACAAGCAGGCAGCAGACCAAATACTAAAAATGCCGCTTGATGAAATACGCCATTTTTGTGACAAGTGGTTTCTAATTAGTCAAAATGGTGCAGATATTCCAGAAACTACAATCAGAGAGAATTATAATTTTTCAGAAGATGAAATACGGCAAATCATAACTTTAAGAAAACAACAAAACAACCCAAAAACAACCCAAAACAACCAAATATAATATATTATATTTCAATTAAAATAATTTAAAGTTAAGTAAAGTAAGAAACTAAACTTACTTTAATATAACTTAAATTATTATGCTTGTTACATTTCTTGAAATTGCTTTGCTTATCGCAATTTCAGAAAGTAACAGTATAACGTTTAACTCGAACCGAGAGTGAAGCGAGAATAAAGCTCGAATAAAGCTCGAACAAAGCCGTAAATGTAAGAGAATGTGAGAGGGTGACACAATGACAAATGAACAGCTTGCGGAATTTATCAAGCAAGGCGGTGCAGACGATCTAAAGCCTGCTTTGTGGGACAGGGTAAAGCACTTGATGTTCAAGCTTGCAGGGCAATATTACAGCAGCTATGAGGAGCGTTTCACAGCTTGCGGAGCTGAGCTTGCAGACTTTCGGCAAGAGTGCTATCCTGCTTTTATAAAGGCTCTTGAGGCGTACAGTCCCGAAAAAGGTTATGCTTTCACAAGCTATCTTGAATATCACATACGCAATGCAGGTGCGGAGCTGTTGGGCATACGCAACGCTGACCGAGAGAATAACAAGCCCCTAGACAACTGCACAAGCCTTGATAAGCCCCTTGATACAGGCGACAGCAAAGAGCTTTGCTTAGCTGATATTATCCCCGACAGCAACTCACAAGAGGGCTTTGAACAGGCTTTACAGACCATTGCAGACGAACACACAAGAGAGGTATTGCACAAGGCTCTTGGCCGCTTAGACAAGCCCCTGCGTGATGTGATAGTGCTTTATTACTTTGAGGATATGACACAAGAGCAGATAGCAAAGCGTGAGGGCGTGAGCGGCGAGCGTATCAGACAACGCAAGGCAAAAGCTCTTAGAAAGCTCCGTTGTATGGCTGAACTGAGAATACTGCGAGAAGAGCAGAACATTGAAAGCCGCCTGCATTTTGACAGCCGCACCAACACGAGGGCTTACTTCAAAGCTCAACAGCGTATCTCAGAGATAATAAAGCGTGGCTCATACCTCAGCTACGGACAGCGGCAGGCTATAATATATGATTGCGAGATAGAACAGCTTGCAGAGGACAATGCAGAGTATCAAGCAATGACGATCTTTGAGGAGCTTGTTTTGCAGCAATACGGGGCATATCACCCACTTTGAGGGGCAATTTCACGTTCACGTCTTCATTGCTTATATTTCTCGCACATTTGCAGAATGTGGCAAATCCTAGTTATTCCTAGAGTAAAAAAAGGGCAAGCATGAGGCTTGCCCTTTGGCGTTTATGCGGTCTGTGGTGGGTAAATAAGCTTTGAAAGCTCTGTCTTGCTCTGCTCTATTATGTCAAAGCAAGCTCTTAGGACGGCTTGAAACATATCCGTGCGTGAGGCATACACAACCGCCGCAAGGCTCTCTTTCTTTGTGTCCCTGTTCTCGATAGCAGGGCACTCATCATCAATGAACTCAAGGTACACGTTAAGCAGGTTTTCAGCTTGCTCAAGATTTATTACAAAGTCCTCAAGATCAAGGGCAGATACGCTTTTGACGTTGTTTTGTGGTGTGGTCATTTTTGGTTACTCCTTTATGTTTTATATATTCGCCCTTTATTGCAGAATTCGGGTCAAAATGTTGGTGTGGTGTTTGGTCTATACCGCAAGCATAAGCCTTGCACCGAGCTTAAAGCCTGCTATGTTGGTATCTATGATGTTGAGGCGGTCAAGGCTGAGAGTTTCGCCCTTGTCCAGCAGAGGGGCTATAACATAGGCGACAGCTTTCGGCAGATAGCCAATTCGGTAAAAGCCCCTTGCACCCTCTGGGAACGCCCACAGGCTCACGGCGTTGCGGTCTGCGGCGTTGTTGGTGCTTTCGTGCTTGAGTTTCAGCACAGCAGGCTTGCTCTCCATAGCCTTGAGAACGCTCTGACGGCGGTTGAATGAAGTCCCTGCTATCCTTACGGACAGCCTTTCGGCTTTAGCTATCACCCACGCCTTGAGCATTGCTGTGCGGCGGTTATAGCCCTTGCCTACGAGCTTGTTTGCTATTGTCATAAGTCTTGATTTTGTGGTTTTTGTCATTGTTTTCAGCTCCTTGAATTATCTCAGTATTAAGAACGCTACTGCAAGTATCAATCCGCCAAGCTTGAGCAGCTCTTTGCAAAGTTTGAAAATATCATTTTTCATATTGACACCCTTTCGTTTTTGTGGTATAATTCAAGCAGTTGGGAGAGCGGTCAACTCTCCTTTCTGCCGAATTTACTTATTTAAGTAAATCTTTTATGATCAAGATGTAGCCAATCAAGCCGATTATCTCGATCATTAGCTTGTTAAGTTGTTGGACCAGCTTAACAAGCTTTTTTATTTTCTTGTCCAATTTAACCGCCCCCTTTCGTTCTTCGTTGATATTATTATAACACGTATTACGCAATACGTCAATGCTTTTGAACAACAAACATACACAAATATTACGTAATATCTTTGTACAAACTGCATATTGCGTAATACAGTTTATAGATGTATAATATACTTGGGGGTGGAATGTATGGATAAGCAAAAACAAATCATTAGACAAAACAAGTATGTGGCTGAAAAATATGACCGATTTACAGCAACCTTTCCAAAAGGCAAGAAAGAAGAATACAGAGTTCACGCTGAGAAAAAGGGGTTGAGCCTTAACGGCTTGATCAATGAGCTTATCGAGGACGATATTTCAAAAGACAAAACCGAATAACAAAACAGCAGGCGTTATTATACTCCACAGCACTAATGCTCATTAAATGATACTGCATAATATTGAACAAAAAAGAAAAGCAAAGTTTGTGCATATTGCGAATGGCATTTTTACTCAATTTTGAGTATAATAACAGTAACAGAACCTCACGCACCTCTTAACAATGTGTCCCAGTGAGGGCTTTTTTTTAGGTGGTGATTATGGTATGAATACAAAAGAGCCTGAGTTATTTTGCAGACAGGTAAATAAGCTTATAGAGCACGGCTGTGAAATAACCGACTATGAGCAAGCCATAATGATACTTAACAAAATCAATTATTATAAATTATCAGCTTACTTTTTGCCGTTTAGAGATAATGACGGAAATTATAAGCAGGGCACAACGCTTTTGCAAGTTTATAAGATATATGAATTTGACAGAAAGCTAAGTGCGTTTCTTTATGGGATAATTCAAAAGATAGAGGTTTTTGTAAAAACACAGATAGCTTACTATCATTCAAACAAATATGGTGCTTTAGGTTATTTAGATCATTCCAACGTTGCCGATAAAATGATAGAAAAACATAAAAAGCTTATTGATAATTTCAACACTGAGGTAAAACGCAACAAAGAATTACTTTTCGTGAAACATCATATAGACAATTATGACGGCAAATTTCCGTTGTGGGTAGCTGTTGAATTATTTACTTTGGGCAATACATCACAGTTTTACTCACAAATGAAAACAGCAGATAAAAAAGTTATAGCAAGGTCTATTTCGTACATAACACAAACAGAATGTACATATTCGCAGCTTGAAAGCTGTCTGCGGTGTCTTACTACACTTAGAAATAAATGTGCTCACTTTGGAAGAATTTATTATTCAAGGTTTAAATGGTTTCCGTCATTGCCTTATGAGGAAGAATACAAGGCGTATGCTCGTGGACGCAATTTTATTTATCTTTACCCATATTTATACATTATGAAAGTGTTGTACCCGTCCCCTGAAAGCTGGAATGGCGTTGTTACAGAGCTTGCCGCACTTATAGAAGAATATAGCAACTATATTGATATAAACTGCATTGGCTTTCCCGATAATTGGGAAGAACAATTATCAAGAGAATAAATCAAGCAGGCGTTACACCCTCTCGACACTTTATCGACAGTTTAAAGGTGCAAAGCCTGCGATTATTTTGTATGCGCAGCTGTTAAAACGCTCTACAATGCCCCTAGCGTGTGCTGTATGGCGTTCTGCGTGTTTTGTGGTTAAGTTATGTTCTTGAAATTGCAACGGCTTATACGGCTTTCTGATAGATTTAGCGATGATTGCACTTTTAAGGGGCTTGTTTTACTGAACGTGTGGGCTTTAGCTCAAATATGAGCGATAGCAACCAGCTCAAAAATGAGCAAGTACAAAGTCTATTGATACTACTAATTTTTATCAATTTGCAACTAAAAGCAACTAATGTACAATTATTCGTACTCGTTTCTGGGTGTTATTTGGGTGTTATGAGCCGCAATAACACCCAAAAACAGACTTGACAATGTTAAACGATAATTCACGCAAAAGCCCTATTTACCGACGTTTGCGAGGATTTACAAAAAGCCGCTAAACGCATTTTTGAGTGTTCAAGTCCCGTTTGCCGCACCATATTGGTGCAATAGAATAGATGCACACCTCGAAAAGCTCGTATTTACGAGCTTTTTTTGCGTTTTGAGGGTAAAAATTTCAGGTGTAAAACCGTGGATGCTTTTTCGTAAAAAAAGGATCTGAACCCTCAACAATTAAACATCGTCAAACAAAACGGCAGACTTTGAGCAGATTTTGCTCTGAGCCTGCCGTTTTGTTATGAAAAAAAATTCACAAAGTTTTAAAGGCTGTTTTGTCTATTGTCACGAATTTAAGTGACGATGATAGAACAGCCTTTTTTTCATTTGTAGAAAAAGGAGGAATGTGTAATGTATTACAATAAAGAAAACGTTGAAAGGCTGCGACAGAGATATCCGGAAGGAACTCGCATCTGCCTTGACCAAATGAACGATGACCCGTTCCCTGTTGAGTCGGGTACTCTTGGCAGGGTCGATCACGTTGATGACATCGGCACTTTGCATTGTATCTTTGACAACGGAAGAACGCTTGGAGTGATCCCAGGCGTGGACGATTTTCACGTTATCAGAGAAGGATCGGAACAAACTGAGGAAGAAGAAATGAATATGTCAATGTAACGGTCAAGTTAAGACAACTTGGCCGTTTTTTTATTGCAAAAAGGAAAGGATCGGTGATAAATGATAAAATATTTCGATATCTTTGCAGGCATTGGCGGATTTCGCTCAGGACTTGAAAAAGCAGGAGGCTTTGAGTGCGTCGGGTACTGCGAAATTGACCGATATGCTAAAAAGGCATACGAAACAATGTACGATACAGAAGGTGAGGTGTATTACGATGACGCAAGAAAAATTGACCCAAACGAGTTACCCGATTTCGACCTTATATGCGGAGGATTCCCTTGCCAAAGCTTTTCAATCGCTGGAAAACGGAAAGGATTCAGCGATACCCGAGGAACTCTCTTCTTTGAGATCGCCAGGATTGCCGCCATTAAAAAACCTAAATATCTGCTCCTTGAAAATGTTCCCGGTCTCCTATCGCACGACCAAGGCAGGACGTTTGCGGCCATCCTCAGTACGTTGGATGAATTGGGGTACGATGTCGTATGGGAAGTGCTTAACAGCGCAGATTTTGGTGTGCCCCAATCCAGAAAAAGAGTGTATATTATCGGATTTCATAGAGAAAAGTGTGCCGGAAAAGTATTGTCTTTCACGGACGCAAATCCAAAAACTCTTGTCAAAAGAATTTCAGGCAGAGAGGGAAACAGGGTATATTCAGCCGACGGACTGAGCATAACCCTTACAAGTCAGGCTGGCGGTTTTGGAGGAAAAACAGGTCTTTACGAGATAATCGGCCTGCCGATAAAATCAAAAACTAAGTCAGGCTATCAGATAGCTCTGCCCGGTGACAGCATCGACCTTGCATATCCAAATATGAATTCAAGGCGTGGGAGAGTAGGAAAGGAGATAGCTCATACCCTTACAACAAGCTGTAATCAGGGATATTACGCATTGGGGATAGATATGAATCCCGAGCCGAAGATCACAGAGCTTGCAAGATGCATCACCGCAAGACAGGACAGCGGTATCGGTCATCACAAAGGCGAAAAATCCGGAGTTGTCCTCATAACAGACCCGATAGCTGTGCTTGATCCTGCAAAAGCAGAAACAAGACAGCAGGGTCGAAGATTTAAACTTCCAAATGAGCCGATGTTTACGTTGACCGTTACCGACAGACACGGGGTTGTGTACTGCGGATATATCAGAAAGCTTATGCCGTTGGAGTGCTGGCGGCTACAGGGGTTTACAGATGAGCAGTTTGAAAGGGTCAAAGCCACAGGAATGTCTGATGCACAGCTTTACAAACAGGCAGGAAATGCGGTGACAACTAATGTTATCGAGGCTCTGGCAAAGTATATTTTAGGTATCGAAAAGGAGAATACAAATGGATAATATGGTAAAAACATTTGTGAATGAGGAGTTTGGCTCGGTGAGAACTATCGAGGAAAATGGTAAAGTACTTTTCTGCGGGTCCGATATTGCAAAGGCTAAGCGTGAGGTGTTTATTGATGAGATCATTCCGAGGGGGATATGAAGATCGTGGGGTTGTATTGAGTTAGAAGATGTGGTATAATGGTTTTATGAGGGCAGTTGGTCTGCCCGACAAATCTGGATATATTTATAAGGGGTATTTTTATATGGAATTAAAAAAAGCGGAAATCAAAGATCTAGATACCGTTGTTAGGCTGAAAATGGCTATGTTCAAGGAAGTAGGTTCAATAGCTTTGTTACAGGATAACGCCGAAGAAAAGATATATGCAAAATATCAAGAATTGTACAAAAAGGACATGGGCTGTCATTATTTGATATATGAAAATGATACCGTTATTGCGTGTGGCGGTGCAATAATCAAAGATGATGTTCCTTTTTGTTTTTTCAAAACTCCAATGTATGGATATATTATTGATGTATATTGTATTCCTGAAAAAAGGAGAAACGGTTATTCATCAAGAATAATTGAAGAACTGCTGAAATGGATTATGGGTAAGGGTGTTCATAACATAAAACTTAAACCATCGGCAGCAGGAAAGCATTTATATGAAAAGTTCGGTTTTTGTGATTCCGAAGAAATGGAATTATGGATTTAATAATTATTTGACTTTCATCTTCTTATTTGTCGGACACATTTCGTGCGTGTGACAACTGCCGCAAAAATTGCACATACAGCCGTACTGACCGTGGGGATACCCCGCAAATTCCCATTTATCGAGCAGTTTAACACACTAAAGGAGCAACCGCCAAGGCTGCTCCTTTTTTCATACCTAGAGCCAAACGGCTCTTTTTTTATGCACCAAAACAAGGAGATGATGTAAATGACGTAATAACTAAAGACTAAAAACACAATTAAATAAAAACTAAGGTCGTTTTGAACTGACCCCAAAAAGTTAGACAAAGATTCAAAAGAAAATTTATGCAAAGCGACTAAGAGGAATCTTGGTCGCTTTTGTTATGCAGCTTCCTGTCTGAAATCTATAGGAGATAGACCATTAAGCTTAAGCTTGATGCGTTTGTTGTTGTACCATTCTATGTATTCATGAAGCTCTTCAATAAAATGCTCGACAGAATGAAATTCCTGCAAATAGAGAAGCTCTGTTTTCAGCAAGCCAAAGAAGTTTTCTGCACAGGCGTTGTCAAGACAATTCCCCTTTCGGGACATACTCTGCCTGATGCCTTTCTCTTTCAGCATTTTCTGATAGTGCTTGTGTTGATACTGCCAGCCTTGGTCTGAATGAAGAATCAGATTTGTGTTGTCCGGTATTTTTGTAAATGCTTTCTCAAGCATATCCGTTACCTGATTCAAATTCGGATGACGGCTTAGATTGTATGAAATCACTTCGCCATTATATAGATCAATGATCGGTGACAGATATAGCTTAATTCCAAACAAAGCAAATTCAGTAACGTCAGTTACCCACTTTTGATTTGGCTGATCTGCTTTGAAATTACGTTCCAGAAGATTCGGTGCGATTCTGCCGACATCACCCTTGTATGAGTTGTACTTGTGCATACGAACACGGCAAAATATGCCCATTTTACGCATCAGTTTCTGTACTGTCTTGTGATTGACAACAAATTTCTTCTTTAATTCTTTGGTGATTCTCCGATATCCGTAACGACCTTTGCTTTCATCGTAAATGCGGCGTATTTCAGTTTTGATTTCAGCATATCGATCCGGCTTTGGATGATCAAATTGCTTACTGTAATAGTAGTAGGTACTGCGGGGAATATCAGCAATCTCAATGAGCAGCCCTATCTTATGTTCATGCCTCAGTTCCCATATCACTTGTGCTTTTTCTCTTGCCGTACCCGCTCGGCAACCAAGGCATTCAATTTTTTTAAGTATGCATTCTCCGCACGAAGACGCTGTACTTCTGCAATCAGATCTTCTTCTTTCTTAATTTTCGGAGGTCGCCCTGTGGATTTCCTTCCTCTGCGTTCTGCGTAAAGTCCATCCGCTCCTTCTTCAATATAGATTCGTTCCCATGCTGTTACTCTGCTATTCGATATGTCAAATTGACGTGCAGTTTCACGATAGCTTAACTTTTCTCTGTGCATGGTTTCCACTACTTTGATTTTGAATTCCGGTGTATATCTTTTGTTTGGTTTTCCTTTTGGCATAAAAATGCCCCCTTTCGTTAGATTTTTTATTGGTATATTTCTATTATACCACATTGTCTAACAAAAGGGGAGCATTTCACTCAGGCTATAGATGGTGTATATCACTATAGGAAGCTACTGGATAGGATATCGTCAGATTTAAGTGATCGCTTTCCTATAGAAGCAGCTGTCTGGTTTTCAACGTGTGATATAAAGGAAAAGATTAATAGCTTCCCCTTGAAATATCGTGAGATATCAGGTGCAATAATGGGAAATGAAGATTTCGCAAAAAAAGGGCAAGCGATCTATGATATTTTTGATTTTTACAATTCACACAGTAAGGTAAACATATCAGAAGATGAGTATAATAAAATTGTAAATGCAATAGCAAGCAGTTTTGAACTTATTTCTGCGCCAGGTGTTAAGAAAGGTGAACTTGATCGTGCTTTTTTAAAGATGACCAATGAGCAAACTGGTCTTTTGGACTATATCTCTGAGCAGAAAAACGCAACTATTCAAGGTGTTGCTGGGACTGGAAAAACCCTTATAGCCAAAGAAGCTGCAAGAAGACTTGGTTCTGAAGGAAGAAGAGTGCTGTTTCTATGTTTTAACAGATTTCTTTTTACATATTTACAGCATATGTATCCTTATGAAAATGTAACATATTTCAACATACACACATTTATTGCAAAACATAGACCAGGAAAAGATACATCAACCCACAAGAAAAGATGTTCTGAACTTCAACAAATAGATTGGGAACAATTGGAGTATGACGATGTTATTATTGATGAAGGGCAAGATTTTTTGAATGATGACTGTCTCTTATACACATCTGACGCTGCCGACGAAGCT
>ERZ1027100.1107-NODE-1107-length-10858-cov-6.977877_pt1 | contig 10858 bp, 10 predicted proteins | sample MGYA00519407_ERZ1027100 | MGnify/ENA primary metagenome ERZ1027100 (study PRJEB26926, sample SAMN06164645) | human gut metagenome | biome: ENVO:00009003; feature: ENVO:2100002; material: ENVO:00002003 | host: Homo sapiens | place: USA | collected 2012 ... | reverse complement strand
GTTCAGTATAAAGGTGCATTCACACAGGTAATGCGTGACCCGAATGTGCATGGAATACTTGGATCCATCTGTCCGACAGCAGTAACAGATGTTCCGGCTGTAACAAATCTGGTTATCGATATTTACGAGACATATAAGCATCTTGGAAAACCGTTCATTATGGAATGCCAGGGTGGTGAAGAATGTCAGGAAGCTATCATGAAGTTGAGAGATCATGGAATCCCAGCTTATCCGACTGCTGAACAAGCCGTAAATGCTATGGTCGCTCTCTACAAATATGGCCAGATTAAAAATAAGAAATAAATTATGAGCAGACATTTAGATTATAACAGCAGTTGTGCAGACAACTACTTCTCTTCTATAAAAAGCTCTTATAAGAAAGGGGCTGTGAAATAAGTCCCTAAAAGAAATAGGACCATTCGTTCATGCGAAAGGTCCTATTTTTGTGGTAAAATTAACTTGCGATGAAAACTTTACACAATAATTATTGTAATTCAAAACAAGGATATTTACCACTGTTTCTTTCAGATTGTTTGGATCTGCTGGATCCTGTTTTAACATTTGACAGATTGATGGGAGGAATCGATTTAAATAAGTATCTGACAGATATTCCAGAGTACACAACTGGACGACTCAGATATAATCCAGTCAATATGTTAAAAACAGTACTTTTCGGATTTATGACCAGCGGCTACTGCTCCCTGAGAGAACTAGAAGACAATTGCAAAGTCAATATCAGATTCATGTATCTCATGGATCACCAGACTCCATCATACCGAACCTTTGGATATTTCATCAACGAAGTACTTCAGGATAAGATTGAAAACATTTTTAACGACATCAATCAAGCTATCTTCAACGAGGAGCATGTGGATTTGCAACACATCTACATCGATGGTTCCAAGTTTGAAGCAAACGCCAACAAATATACCTGGGTTTGGAAGAAGGCTACCGAAAAGTTCCGTTACAAGCTTTATGAAAAAATCACTACGGAGATTGAAGAAATCAACACAGAAATCGCATGGAGCGGGGTACAGATCTCGACTAATTCTGAGTATGTACCGGATTATCTGCATGAAATCATTGATCAGCTAGTACTTTTATGGGATTTAGATATAAGTACATTTGTTTATGGTAGCGGAAAGAGAAAATCCAAAGACCAGCGTCATTATGAGCATTTGACTGGTTTCTGTCAAAAACTTGAGGAATACATAGAAAAAATTGACATCTGTGGATCTGAACGTAACAGCTATTCTAAAACAGATAAATCAGCTACCTTTATGCGGATCAAAACGGATTACATGGGCAATGATCAGCTTCTGCCGGCATACAATGTACAGATTGGTGTAACAGATGAATATATCGCAGTTGTTGACGTGAACCATTATCGTTCAGATATGGACTATTTCATTCCTTTGATGAAGCACTTCAAACAAACGTATGGCTTCTATCCCAAGTATCCTGTGGCAGATGCTGGCTACGGATCATATAACAACTATATTTTTTGCGAACAGAACGGAATTGAAAAGTATATGAAGTTTCCAATGTTTAAAAAGGAAACCAAGGATCGAAAGTATCATGAAGATCCATTTCGCGCGGTTAATTTTAGAATTGATGAACAAGGTGTCATGAGATGTCCTAACGATAAAGCATTTCATCTTTTATACAGAAGAAGTGTGAGGGGAAATCAATACGGACGCAAGGAAGAACTGTATGAATGTGAAGATTGCAGTGGATGTCCTTATGCAGAGAAATGTAAGAAAACAGATAAAAATCGAACTGTTCGAATCAATCAGGAACTCACTGCAATGCATCAGGAAGTAATCGAAAACTTAGAAAGTATTCATGGTGCGCTATTACGAATGAACCGTTCCATACAAGCAGAAGGCACTTTCGGAATCATGAAAAATGACCGTTGGTACAAGAGAATTGTCCGAAGAGGTATTAATTCGGTTAAACTAGAAGTTTTACTTGTGGCAATAGGACATAATCTATACAAATATCAGAACAAAAAGATGAGAAATAGAACTGCCGCATAGATTCAAAAAGAGAATCTTTATGGGGTAGGGGAAGTACGCCTTTTCAGCGTAGGATTCCAGCAATTTATGCACAATAAAAGCAAAAAGAGGGATGTGAAAAAACTCAATCGAGTTTTTTCACATCCTCTTACCGTATTTTTTAGAAAATATCAACTATATTTTTTTCTTTTCATTGCACATTTTGTTCACATTCGTTATAATTTACCATAAATGCCGTTAGAGTGCGTTTGAAAAATGCTTTAAATCTATACTATAAATTCAGAAAGGGAAATCCGTTATGTTATATATTAAAAGTCTGGAGCAGGCGGTCCCTGTCTTCAAAGCTCTTGGTTCTGACATCCGCATACGGCTGATCCAGACTCTCCTTGAGCATCAGGAAATGAATATGAATGAACTGGCTTCCAGTCTGGGGATTACCAACGGTGCCCTGACCAGCCATGTAAAGAAACTCGAAGAATCCGGAATTCTCGCAATTCTTCCAGAGCATTCCGGCCACGGAAACCAGAAGGTCTGTCGCATTAATGTTGACAAGATCCTGGTTGATATTGCCTCTAACAATGACAGCCCGGCTGAGGACAGTTACTCTATTGACATTCCGATCGGCAACTACTTTAATTATTCTGTCTATCCAACCTGTGGGCTGTCTACTACCGATAATCTCATCGGTGAGGTAGATGATCCTCGTTATTTTGCTCATCCGAGCCATGTAGATGCAAAGATTTTATGGTTTGGACGGGGATTTATTGATTACCGCATTCCAAATATGTTGCCTCCGGGACAGAAGATTGACCGGCTGACACTCTCCTTTGAAATCAGTTCAGAAGCTCCCGGAGTCAACAATGACTGGCCTTCTGACATTTCCTTTTTCCTGAATAATACAAAGGTCGGAACCTGGACAAGCCCCGGAGATTTCGGTGATGTCCACGGTATGTTCACTCCTGACTGGTGGTTCCCGAACTGGAATCAGTATGGTCTGCTGAAGATGCTTGTCATTGACCGGCACGGTACTTTTATCGATGGACTAAAGATCTCTGATGTGAATACACAGCAGCTCACTTTTACCTCTCAGGATGATATGGTATTCCGTTTCCAGGTGGATGAACCATCTCAGAATATTGGCGGTCTGACACTCTTCGGAAAAGATTTCGGAAACTATAATCAGGATATTAATGTGAAAGTGCATTATACACCAAATGTATAATTTTACAGAATATCTGAAAACAGCAAAAAGCAAGGAACCGATGTGTTTTGCCACATAGTTCCTTGCTTTTATTTTATATTTCATCTGATTTTCCGATTATTCCCCGCGCATCCAGACTCTCATCTGGTTTTCTCCGCGATTGCCCCATGTGTAATACGGCACTGCTGTCAGTGTTGTCAGCGTTCTCACCGGTGCAACCTCACTGTACAGAGAATCTCCCACTGTTTCCAGCTTACGTGCTTTGATCTTAAGCAAGACGCAGCCTTCCAGCAGACCCTCTTTGCAGACTTCCTCTTCCATCTTTGCATCTTCAAAGATGTGGTAAGACTGAAGCAGGCCCGGATTGTCCACACCCTCGAAACAATAAACCATCGGCCCACGCATAAACGCCACACAGCCGGCATCTTCTCTTACTTTAAGGTTTGCATAAATCTTGCGGATCTTCATCGGGAAAATAAGTTCTACTTTATCATTTTCCCACACTCTCCTAATAATCAGATATCCCTTTTCCACATCTGCCGTGATATCTTTCACTTTTCCATTTATACGCACCTGAACAGAACCCGGGCGTACCCAGGATGGGATATGTATTCCCAGGATAGTCTCTTCCTCTGTTTTTCCAGTTATATGATAGGTCACTCTGCCATCCCACGGATAGTTACTTTCTACAGTTACATCCATCTTATCAAAGTGTGCTTCTGTGCCTGCCGGGATATGAGAATAAACTCCCTCTTCCGTCTCACTCCACAGATATTTACTAAGAGACATCAGCAGACGCACTACATTGGGAGGACAACATGCACATGTATACCAGCCCGGACGCTCCGGCAGAACATGCTTATATCCATATAATTTTCCGCTGACTCCAGGTTCTGTTTCCAGTGGATTTACATAGAAAAATCTCTTTCCGTCAAGCTGCATTCCGCTGATGATTCCATTATAAAGTGCACGTTCCATCACATCTGCATAGCGTCCATCCATCACATTATCAAGCATCTTTCTTGCAAAAAATACCAGCCCGATAGATGCGCAGGTTTCCGCATAAACGGTGTCATTCGGCAGATCATAATCAATGGTAAATGCCTCGCCGTCTACGGTACTGCCGATTCCTCCGGTGATATACATTCTCTTCTGAGTCATATTTTCCCAGAGATCACAGCATGCCTGATAGAGTTTTTCATCTTTGTAAAGAGAAGCCAGTTCCGCCATGGCAGTATACATATAAACTGCACGGACACTGTGTCCTACTGCTTCTTTCTGCTCATAGACAGCAGCATGCACCTGGTTATATTCTCTGTTATGCACATCCATATCAAAGTGAACCCAGCCTCTTTTTTCCCTCTCTTTGACAAAGTAATCCGGATCTTTTCCACGCTGTTCGATGAAATATCTGGCAAGATCTTTGTAGTTTTCTTTTCCGGTTACTTCATAGAGACGCAGAAGCCCTAGCTCAATTTCCTGATGTCCTGGGATGCCCGGTTCTTTGCCTTCTTCTGTTCCGAAACGTTTCTCGATATGTTCTGCCATACGCTCCATCACATGAAGCAGACGATCTTTTCCAGTCACCTCATAGTAAGCCGCCGCTGCTTCCATCATATGTCCGGCACAGTATAATTCATGGCATTCCTGTAAGTTCTGCCAACGGTGTTCCGGCTCTTTGATTGTGAAAAAAGTATTCAGATAACCGTCATCCTGCTGCGCTTTTTCAATGATTTCAATAACCTTATCTGCACGTTCTTCCAGTTCAGCATCCGGGCGGACTTCCAGTGCATACGCTACACCTTCCAGCCATTTGGCAACATCACTGTCCTGGAAAACCATTCCGTAAAACTCACCCTCTTCCAGCCCTGCTGCAATACGGAAGTTTGCCAGTGCATGGCTCTTCTCCACTCCCGGAATCTCATCATTTAATATTTTCTCCTGATAAGGAATTACTGTATCCATTACCAGTTCCTGATATCCTCGCCAGAATTTATCCGTTACTTTTACCTTATTTAATAACCCTTCTTTTAAACCATCTTTCATTTCTGCGCCTCCCATTTTGCCGGCAGATCCGGACATTTTCGCACCTTCTGTACAGCCCGCAGTTCCACAAAGCATCCGCAGAGCCTGCACATCCCACTCATTAATCGTTCACAGGAGCTGCATATGCCAAGCCTTTTTTCATAGGTCTGCTGATCTACTTTCAACTCTTCATCCATACGCTGAATATAACGTGACAGATCCTCATAAAAAGCTTCTTCATTCTTCTGTCCGGGCAGACATTTCCTGCACACACGCAGCTTTCCGTTCATACCTTAGTCTCCTTTTTATTCCCATTACAGACATTCACAGAAACTGCCTTTTTTGCAAAAGACAATTTCTGCGAATTCTCTGATACTGTATTATCTTACTTCCAGATGGAGAACACTGCATTTAGGAATTGTAAATTTAATTCCCTCTGCTGTTTTTTCCACTTCGTTAAATTCTTTTACACGAACCTGATCCGGTGTTTCGAAGGTGTTCATTTCGTGCATTTCACCGTGTACAATCTCGCCTCTTACCTCATTTACCTGATAATCTGTAAGGATAGTTCTGATTTCATAATCTTTATCCAGAGACAGGTTTGTCAGTGTGATATGTACAGCTCCGTCTTCTGCTACAGATACGGATTCTGTCAGGTTCGGTACCTGCCATTCGTCTTCCACACCAATAATTTCTGTTTCAATAGAACTGTCTACAAGCATTGCATCCTGATGATATTTGTACATATCAAATACATGATAGGTTGGTGTCAGGATCATATCAGCACCATCTGTAAGGATAACGGACTGAAGCACATTTACGATCTGCGCAAGGTTTGCCATCTTTACTCTGTCGCTGTGTTTGTTAAAGATATTCAAAGTGATACCTGCGATCAGGGCATCTCTCATTGTGTTCTGCTGATACAGGAATCCCGGGTTTGTTCCTGGTTCTACTGTGTACCATGCACCCCATTCATCAACGATCATGCCGATTTTTTTCTCTGGATCATATTCGTCCATGATATGTCCGTGACGCTCGATCAGAGTTTCCATAAAGAGCGCTTTATTCAGACTCTTATACCATACCTTATCATTAAAATCTGTAGCACTTCCCTTGATCTCCCATCCTTCCGGATGTACATAATAATGAAGAGAAAGACCATCCATATTTCCGTGAAGTTCTTTCAGACAATGATTATGTGTAGTCTTTAATACTTCAGATGTCCATTCATAATCATCTACATTGGCACCACAGCAGACTTTGTGGATTGGGTGATCCGGATGATAATTGCGGACATAAGTCTGATAACGGCGGTATTCATTTGCATAGAAGTCAGGATTCATATTTCCGCCACATCCCCAGTTCTCATTTCCAACTCCAAAGAAATCCAGTTTCCATGGTTTCTCATGTCCGTTTTTCTTACGGAGATCAGCCATTGGGGAAACACCTTCGAATGTGATATATTCTACCCATTCAGACATTTCCTGAACTGTTCCGCTTCCCAGGTTACCATTAACATAAGCTTCGCAGCCAAGCTGCTCACAAAGTTCAAAAAATTCATGTGTACCAAAGCTGTTATCCTCTACCACACCGCCCCAGTGTGTGTTGATCATTTTTTTACGTGTTTCCTTTGGTCCGATACCGTCTTTCCAGTGGTATTCATCTGCGAAACATCCACCCGGCCAGCGAAGTACCGGAATCCTGATATGCTTCAGTGCTTCTACTACGTCTGTACGCATTCCGTTCTTGTTCGGAATCGGGGAATCCTCACCTACATAGATTCCTTCGTAGATACATCTTCCCAGATGCTCTGAGAAATGTCCATAAATCTCTTTGTTGATTTTGCTCTGTTTCTTTGATGAATTGATTATAAGCTTAGTCATTTTTACCTCCACAGTTTATGATTTCAGGTTTTTATTTTACCTTTTTCTAAAATAATATACTTTATTTTGCTTTTTCATTATACACAACTTCTGTCTGATATTCAATATATTTTCTGCAGAATTGCTATGATAATTTTGTATAAGAGTTACTGTTCACATACCACTATCCCGAGACATACAAGCCAAAATTCCATTGCCGCAGGCAATCTGGAATGAATTTTGGCTAAGTTACTGTGAACGGAGTGAACAGTAACTTATAAGAAGGAGTCCTGCCCATAGAACTTTATTCTGTTGCAGAAACATCACGGAGTAATTTCCTGCAACAGAAATAAAAAGAGCCACAACAGATTTCATATCCATCTGTTGCGACTCTCTCTTTTACAGTCCTACATTCCCGCTGTTCATCCCTTCTTTACTGTCCTTATCAAGTGGCAGCCAGTCCAGTACTTTCTTAATATAACGGTTCCAGAAATCCCACTCATGTGCTCCCGGACCTTCCTCGTAAGTTACATCCACACCCAGTTTCTGCATGGTATCTCTGAACTTACGGTTCGGAGGAAGAAGCGGATCATCCAGTCCACAGGCAAGGTACATATGCGGAAATGGGATTCCATCTTTTTTCATATTTTCGGCAATCCATTCCGGATTGATCTCACAGTCTTTGATCCGGGACAGATCTCCAAATACATTCTCCAGAAAGCTTTTTTTCTCAAAGAACATAGGAGAACTGTCATCTGCTGTCCTCATTTTTTCAAGAATCATAGCAGAAGAAAGACCTGCGATGTATCCGAATGTGTCATGGTATTTCAGACCATTTCGGATCGCACCGTATCCTCCCATGGATAACCCGGCAATAAATGTATCTTCTTTTTTGTGAGATAACGGAAACATTCTTCGTGTAATCTTTACAAGCTCTTTTCCGATAAATTCACTGTAGTTTTCATTTGCATTCGGATGATCCATATAGAACATATTTGCTCCAGATGGCATAACTACTGCCAGATTCTTTTCCTCTGCCCATCGCTTAATACATGTTCCTGTTACCCAGTCTGTGTAATTTCCCATTACTCCGTGAAGCAGATACAAAGTCTTAAACGGTTTGTTCTCTTCTTCTGTTTCTTCTCCAAAAAACACTTTATCAACCGGCAAGATTACATTCATCGTTACCGGACGCATCAGTGCTTTTGAAAAGAAGTTCACTTCCATTAATGCCATCTTCTTATCCTCCCTTATGTTTTTGCAAAGCCTTTACAGCATTTTATTATACAAAAAACACCTGAAAAAAGCTACTGCCATATCCGACAGTAGCTTCTTTTCTCAGTACTATTTTTCCCCTTGCATTTCCATAAACAATATATTATAATCTATTCAAAGAAATGGGTTTCTGACTATCTGACTATTCAGTCCAGGATGGGTATCTCGTTTCTTTTTTAATGTTTTGTATATCGTACAAATACAATTTTTTATCCGCTGCATATCTTACTATTAGCACAGCCTGATATACATTGTAATCCAAAATATCACCTTTCTCATTCATAACAGGTAGAGCAAATCGTGTACTATATCGAAACCAACCATTTCCGGCTTTTTTCTTGTGCTTATTTTCGAAATCTTCTTTCCATCTCTTTTCAGTAGCAATTTCTATCATTTGGGGAATTCCTTGAGACATATTAGCTTTTACCTTTGGTAATGCACCTGTGAATTAAAAATTTTATCCTTACACGACTGAAGTCGCGTGCTTCCAGACGCTTTAGGCGTCAGACTAAATATCGGCGGATACGCCTGTAACTTAGGCCAGCGCAGTTATGCGCATTTTTCCATGCCAGATATGGCAGGTTCCCACATTGCAGGTAGTCCGCTGTATATCTGCCTGCATTTATGCTGCCTTTAAGATTTCCATTTGTAAATGAAGTTCTTTCAGATCTGCATAAACACATGAGGTTCTACGCTTTACCGGAGGGACTTTTGCCTCCAGCAAAGACCTTTCCGTTACCGGAAGGGGTTTTAAAAGTTCTCTGATAAAATATCTTGCTCCGATATTATACGATGCCGACAGGTCACAGTTATATCTTTTTCCTGTCTGGAATACACAAAGACTGTGATTTTTCGGGTCACGGGACACACTTCCGGAGCCATCGTATGCAAGCCTGCTCGTATTCCATGCGCAGACTCTGGATACCCGCATTCCTTTTCTGTGTGCCTGATGCTCACAGCGTTTCTGGATATCCCGTTTTCTCCACAGATGCAGTTTCTGTTTTTTCTTTCCGGATATCTTTCCCTGCATTTCCAGATACTCGAATACGATCACATCTGCATGGTTCTCTTCTGCATTTTTTACGATCGCACCTGCAATTTTTCTTCCCAGCTCTATGTTCAGGCGTTTCGTATATGCCCATCTTCCCCGTGACTGCGCAGAGCCGTGTTCCCTCTGGAATCTTCGGATCCGGCCCAGTGTGCGGTACATCCGGTCTTTTTCACTGGGATGATTGATAAATTTTCTCCCCAGGACAGTTCCGTCTGCCCGCATAATGGTACAGACCGCATCGGTATTGATTCCCAAGTCCACACTACAGATGATCTGTTCTTTTACCGGTGTCTTCGTAAGTGTCACTTCTTCCGTATAAGAAAAACGCAGGAAATATTTATGGTGCCTTTTCTCCAGTGTCGGGGCTGATGCCTTTTTCCCCGACCAGTTCTTGCGCAGATATTCCATATCTGTGTGATTTAAATGCACACAAAACCATTTCCAATCATGGCCATCATACAGTTTCAGGTATGCTTCGTCTTTTCCTTCTTTTTCCTCTCTGTACATGACATCACGATAAAAAACAGGCATGGCATGATTCTCATACGCCAGTCTGGGTTTCCCTGCTTTTTCTCCTGACTTTTCCCACAGATCCATCCGTGTTTCGTAAGAAGATACACTTCCCAATGCATGCTGGATTGCGGCTCGCCTCAGGTAGGACGGCATCTTCGGAAAGCGAAGATCAAAATCAAAGCGTGCAGGATTCTTTTTTGTAGTATGCACCAGATGCTCTGCAGCATTAAACCGCCTTTTGGCATCCGGTATCTCTGCCAGTTCTTCCCACACCTGCTCATATATTTCTGTCAGGTAACAGACCGCAGACCGGTAGATTTCCAGTGTCTGGCGGACTGGGATATTCTGTTTTCGTAATTCTACGCCATAGCTGGATACGGTCTGCATCTCTTTTCCTCCAACAAATCATTTCTTCTGTCAGGCTTTTTTCTTTTCTTTTTCCTTTTGTCCTTCGATGTAGGCAAGCACCTGGTCTCTGCTCCTGTCACTGACCGTTATGGCACAGTAAGACGGATTCCACAGATGCCCACCCCACAGTTCCTTTTTTAACTCCGGATACGCAAGAAACATCTGGCGTGCAAGATTTCCTTTCATGATCTTGATCATATCTGAAATATAAAACTGAGGTTTACAGTCCACAAGCAGATGGATATGATCCGGCATCACCTCCATTGCCAGGATCTGAAATTTATATTCTTCTGCAAGATTCTGTAACATTTCTTTGCATTCTGTATCGATTCCGTTTTTTAAAACCTTTTTTCTGTATTTTGTACACCAGACAAGATGATACTGCAAGGAATAGACATATCCCCTACCATATGAAAGTTTGTTTTTATCTATATTAAATATATCTTTTCCCATATAAATATTATACCATATGTATTGGTTTATGTAAACATTTGTTCTGTTGTTT
>ERZ1027100.1088-NODE-1088-length-10989-cov-5.723614_pt1 | contig 10989 bp, 10 predicted proteins | sample MGYA00519407_ERZ1027100 | MGnify/ENA primary metagenome ERZ1027100 (study PRJEB26926, sample SAMN06164645) | human gut metagenome | biome: ENVO:00009003; feature: ENVO:2100002; material: ENVO:00002003 | host: Homo sapiens | place: USA | collected 2012 ... | reverse complement strand
CTATTGACAAAGGTCATTACATATCAGTTTTCAAAGGAACAGGCGCGGATAGGCGATTTGTAAAAAACGCTTTCAAAAATGCGGAGTGTCATCCTTTTTTCTTAGAAATAGTTCTTCTTATCTTCTTTCTGACTCATACAGGACCAACACTACCTACAGGATTTACTGATTGATCCCCGGCAATATTGTCTTCACATACCGTGAAGCAAACTTCGGACAATTCGCCCTAATATAACTATTATTCACCTGTGCTGGGCTAAGAAAATCAGAATATACTCCATAAACCCCAAGTTTCATAAACTCTTTCGCAAAATAAGCATTATTCACGGAATGTGTATATGAATAAATTCCTTGTTTTGCAAGCAGCTCCATACGATAATCATTGATATCATTCTTAGGAGAAGTGATCGCTTCAATACCATTTTGTTTACAGAACTTTACGACTTTATAAAATGCTGCATCGGGCTGTTTGTAAGTGGTGTATACAAAATGCTTGAATGGATGCACGCTTTTTACAGCCCAGTACATTCTCTGATTGTAGACCTGAACGATCACACGGTCTAAGAGGTCTTCTTTACCGACTTTTTTAGCTGTCTGTACAAGAACATTAAATTCCTTTTTTGCATCTGCAGGCTCTGTGCTTTTTGAGTCTGTCATCAGATAGAAATCAGGATATTTTTCCATGAGATTCAATACATCAAGGAAAGAAGTTGGTGTATATTTCCCATAGATCTTAGTATTTTTGAATTTACGGTAACTGACTGGGTCGCCTTTTTTACTGGTTGGATCAGAAAGTTTCCAACCCCATTGGTGCTTCCCAATCGCAACGTTGTCCTTAGTAAGAAGGATGTCCATTTCAAAGACACGATAACCCTTCTGATAAGCAGGGTAAAAGCCATCGATGGAATTCAAATAATCTTTGCCATCAAGCCCGCCCATTGCATGGGCAATGCTGTGGTAAGTATACCAAGGTTTCAGTGTTGTTTTTTCTTTTTGTGCCTTTTTACGAGCAGTGTTAACATCTTTTTCACGCTGGACCTCAGATTGTTTTGCCAGTTGCTTTTGATGCTTTTTATGATATACCGAATAAGCACTAAAAGCTCCGCCAGCAACAATAACAGCAAGGCAAAGTGTTAAGATATGTGGAAGAAATCGTTTTAATCGGTATTTCCAGACTACATATCGGATTTCCTTTGTTTTTATTTTTGAAAGTCTCATTGCTAAACTCCTAGCTTAATAAAAATGTAACATTTGAAACAAATAATTAATATCTATCCATTATAGCATAAACCTGTGTCGAAAAAAAGAACGAAATCCCATACAAAGTAAGCTGCCAATTAAGATTAGTAAGATGATCATAACGGCACAGTGAAGGAAAAATGCATCTGGAAGGATCATGATCACAGGGTCAGTAGCTTCATCAAAAATCCAATAATCATTTCGAAACATGATCTCATGAAACAAAGTAAAAGCGGCATCCCAGTTGAACGCACATAAAATACCAACAATTACGGGTAATAAAACAGTTATAATAGAAGCTGATCTCAAAAAATCAATATTTCGTGATCTTATTTTTCTCTTTATGAGGAAACAAGATAAGATCAGTGTGATCACGCAAAGGCATTCGATACCGACAAAGATTCGTTTTACTTCTTCAAAATGAATCTTGCCCTCTCTTGACATAGGTAAGGTCAGTTTTAATTTGCCAGAATAAAAGAACTGATTATAATCAATCAAAGCATCATAATTTTCACGAATCACTTTTTTGGAAAAACCGGAAGTTTCTTCTATTTTCAAAGAGGAAATATCATGATAATATAAAGGTCGGAAGTTTAATGTTATCGTTACGGATGCACTGATGATAAATAGTGCAAGACATAAGGATATCAGGATATTTTTCATAGATGTTCTCATCCTTTCTGTAAATTGTAAATGATCATATCTGCTAATGATAACAATCTTAACATAAAGAAATAAAAGAATTCAATGAATTTAAGAGTATAACAGGAAGGACAGACTATGAGGAAAGAACTTCACTGTCCACAGATCATAAAGGACGGTAAAACCATAGGATATGGCGGCAATCAGGAATGGTTTCCAGGAGATTTTCAGCGCCTGGCAGGATGTGGAAGTGTGACAGGCAGCAATATTGCAGCTATTTATGCACTCAGTCGGGAAGATTTTAAAGATTTATATCCGATAAAAGATAGTCAGAAAGCAGCAGACTATGAACAATATTTAAATTTGATGCAGACGATGTATCGCTATATGAAACCTGGATTTATGGGATATCCACTGATTGGGAGATTTGCGAAAGATTTCAAAAGATATGCAAAAGATCATGGAATCACATTAAGTTCAGAACAGCTATTTTTACCCAAAAGTAGAGAACAGGCATTGGATTTTATCTTGCCAGCATTAAAGGAAGACCATCCAGTTGCATTTCTGATCTTAAGACATCCGGCGCATGAATTAAGAGAAGATAACTGGCACTGGGTGACGATCACAGGATTTGATGAGGAAGAAGAGAAATTGATCTGGTCGAATTATGGAGAGTGCGAAGAAATCGACTGGAATATGCTATTTGATACAGATAAGAAATATTATGTAGGAATCGTAAAATTTAAGGAGGAAGAATGATGTATGATGTGATCTTTAAAAATGGAAATGTCGTTGATGTGAAAAATGAACAGATCCTTCAGGCAGATATTGCAGTGAAAGATGGAAAAATCGCAGGAATTGGTCATTTTTCAGGGGAGAATGTAATAGATTGTACAGGAAAATATATCACACCTGGATTCATTGATGCACATGTACATATTGAATCTAGTATGGCGACACCAATGGAATTTTCCAAAGCAGTTATGCCGCATGGTACAACGACGGTTATCGCAGATCCCCATGAACTTGTCAATGTCAAAGGAAATGAAGCGATGGAATACATTCTGGATGCAGCAGGCGATGCCCCACTTGGAATCTATGTCATGATGCCTTCATCCATTCCAGCGACATCATTTGAGACAAATGGGGCAGACTTTACGGCGGAAGATATGAAGCAGTGGAAGGAACATCCGCTTGTCTTAGGACTTGGAGAAGTGATGTGTTATCCAGCGGTTCTAAGCAAAGAAGAGCAGATCATGAAGAAATTAGAGCTGTGTAAAGGAATGGTCATTGACGGACATGCACCGGGCCTTAGCGGAGAAGACTTAAAGGCATATGTGGAAGCAGGAGTTATGACAGATCATGAATGTACATCTTTTGAAGAAGCCAAAGAAAAATGTCTTGCAGGCATGAAAATCTTAGTTCGTGAAGGAAGTGCAGCAAGGAATGTAGAAAATATAGTTCCGGGACTTGTCAAAGAACCAGAATTTATTGCACATTTTATGTTCTGTACCGATGATAAACATCTTGATACTATTGAAAATGAAGGAAATATTAGTTACAATATAAAGAAGAGTATCCAACTTGGAATGAATCCAATATCAGCGGTAAAGATGGCAACATATAATGCTGCAAAGACATATGGTTTAAATGATATCGGAGTATTAGAAGAGGGAAAAGATGCGGACATCGTGATCCTTGATTCTTTGGAGAGTGTCGAAGTACATTCTGTATACAAACAAGGAAGAATTGTGAACACAGAATTCTTTACAAAAGAAGCAAAACCAGTGAATGAATCCATGCTTCACACCGTTGTATTAAAGAATATCTCCAAAGATAAGATTCAGGTAAAAGCAGAAGGAAAGATCCCTGTGATCGGAATGATCCCAGGGCAGATCGTCACGAAGTTTTTACAGGAAGAGGTTCCATCAAAGGAGGGGTTATTTACTCCAGATAGTGAATATTCTAAACTATGTGTATTTGAACGTCACCGCGGAACAGGCAATGCAGCTGCGGCACCGATCAAGGGATATGGGATAACCAACGGTGCAATCGCAACATCTGTAGCACATGATTCACATAACATCATTGCGGCAGGAGATAATGACGAAGATATCATCAAAGCTGTACAGACGATAGAGGAGATTCAGGGAGGATACGCACTGGTATCTGAAGGCAGAGTTTTAGGTACTTTACCGCTGACGGTTGCGGGGCTTTTAAGCCAGAAACCGGCGAAAGACATCCAGAAAGGTATCGATGAGCTGTTACAGAAGGCATGGAAACTAGGAATATCCAGAGATATTGATCCATTTATCACATTATCATTTATGGCACTTCCAGTGATTCCATCATTAAGACTGACAGATCTTGGACTTGTGGATGTAGATACATTTCAATTATTAAAATCATAAGGAAAGAAGAAGGGTACAATGGCAAGACGAAGAAAAAGAAGACGCATCAACAAAGGAAGAGTTGCAGCATTACTGATCATTATTCTGGTGATCGCAGCAGGAATATTTTTTGTAACGACAAGATTTGGGAGAACAAGTTATGCATCAGTGAACAAATCCATGGGAGAATACATGGTAAAGGCAAATGATGATCTGCTCGGTAAAGGAACAGACAAAGAATTGAAGAAATCACTCTACGTTCCAAGAAAGATCGATAAGACAAAGAAACTGATCGCATTTACATTTGATGATGGTCCATTAAAAGGAAATACAGAAAGAGTATTAGCAGCATTAGAGAAGAACGATGCAAGAGCAACATTTTTCATGTTAGGACAGAATGCAAATTATTATCCAGAGACAGTCAAGAAAGTCTTAGAGTCAGGTAATGAAGTATCAAGCCACACATGGAATCATACATACCTTCCAAAGTTAAGTGCTGCACAGGTAAGAGCACAGGAAGACAAGACAGCGAATGCAATCTACAAAGCATGTGGAAGCAAACCAGTCAGCGTAAGACCTCCATATGGAGCGATCAATGAGAATGTTAAAAAAGGAATTGATACACCACTGATCCTTTGGAGTGTTGATACCTTAGACTGGAAGACAAAGAACACGGATGCGACTGTTAAAACAATCTTAAAACATGCAAAAGACGGAGATATCGTGTTAATGCATGATATTCATAAGCCAACCGTTGCAGCAGTAGAGAAAGTATTACCGATCCTTAAGAAGAAAGGATATGAAGTTTGTACAGTATCCGAGCTGTTAGAAGCTAAGGGTGTGAAAGCAGGCAAAGGTGATAAAGTCTTTAGTGCAACTGATATTATTAGAAAATAATGAGATTTAGAATTTGAAATTTTAAACAAATTGGAAAGGATTATCATGTTTTGTGATGATCCTTTCCTTTTTTGTTTGCAGGAGATTCCATAAAACAGGATTCTTTTTACCAAAAAGACAAAATCAAGAACAAACCAGATGCTAAAAGGAGCTATTTTGCTGTTTTGTTCTTGAATCAAAAGTTAGTGCATACTAACATATAACCGTAAATTATAAAAGAAAGGAAGAGAGAAGGAGTTTTTCATGAATGAGAAACGAGAAGTAATCCTGCCATCAGATTTTTCAGGAGAGAAAGGAAAGATCGTCTGTTATCGGATCAGCTCATATCTGGAGCTTTTGTATATTGATATCAGATCAAGAAGAATCCCAGAAGTCCAAATTCAGGCCTACGAAGCGGATGCATTTTACTATCCAAGAGCACAGTATCATGGAATGGAGTTGATCTTGTATCCATGTCCAGAACTTGACAAAGAACTGTCATTAAATGGCAGGAATACCAAAATGAGCGTTGAATTAAAAGAACGGTTTCTGGGAAGAGAGACACCATTTATTTCAAAAGCAGATGCAAGAATTGAACAGGCAGTGAGAGTGATTCAAGATGACATTGAAGCAGATGCAGATATGAATCTTCTTGCGGTGGATGTCAGCCGGTGGCTTCAGGTTCTTTGCAGCAAAAGGGATGCAGTGGAGACAAACAGGGTGTACTACTCAGGTTCACAGATTCAGATTGCGAGAAAGACCATGGATATTCTGACAGAAGATTTAAGCAAACGATATTCTGCAGCGACACTTGCGAAACGTTTTGGAATCAGTGAGACAAGTCTTAAGAATTATTTCCAGGGAGTATATGGAAGAGGATACAGCGAATTATTGAATGAGATCCGAATGAAAAAGGCAGCAGAATTGATTCTGAAAAATTCAATGAAAATATCAGAGATCAGTGATGCAGTAGGATTTGCGACACAATCAAGATTTGCAAAAGCATTTAAGAATTATTACGGGGCTGCACCGCTTGAATATAAGCGCAAGCACAATTTAAATAAGGACAGCAGACAGATGGAATTGTCCGACAATAAATAATTTACGGAGGTGAATATAATGGAAGAAAAGAAAGAAAAAGAAGAAAGCCTGACAAAGCAGTTATACCATTTCGCAGGCAGTTACAAATATTTAAGCATTCTCTCAACCATTCTTGCAGCGATCAGTGCATTTGTTGCGTTAGTTCCATTTTATTATATTTGGAAAGTGATGCAGGAAGTGTTAAGAGTCAGATTTGATTTCTCAAAGGCAGCAGGAATCAGCACTTATGGATGGCGTGCGGTAGGATTTGCGATTCTTGGAATGATCATCTATATGGCGGGTCTCATGTGCTCTCATATCGCAGCATTCCATGTACAGGCACAGATGAGAACAGCAATGATGAACCACATCATGACATTACCATTAGGATATATTGAAAGCGAAGGAACTGGTAAGATTCGAAAGATCGTCACAGATTCCAGTGCAGCAACAGAAACATATCTGGCACATACCCTTCCAGATAAAGCAGTTTCCAAGGCAACACCGATCGGACTTATCATCTTAATGGCAGTCTTTGACTGGAGGTTAGGAATCATGTGTCTGATCCCGGCAGCGATCGGATTCGTATTCATGAGTTCCATGAGTGGAAAAGATCTGGCAGAAAGTATGAAACAGTATCAGAATTCCTTGGAAGTCATGTCAGCAGAAGCGGTTGAATATATTCGTGGAGTTCCCGTTGTCAAAACATTTGGACAGACGGTATTTTCATTTAAGAGATTCAAAGAAGCAATTGATGAATATGAAAAATGGACACTGGGATTTACGAAAAAAATGAGAAAACCAATGGTTGGATTTACAACAGCGGTCAATTCCATTTTTGTATTTATCATCATTGCAGCCTATGTATTTGGCGGACATGAGATCACAGCAGCATTTGGGTTAAACTTATTATTCTATATCATCATTACACCAATTTTAACAACAACATTAATGAAACTTGCATACGCAGGCGAAGCCCAGATGCAGGTCGTTGATGGATTAAAACGTATGGGTGATGTGATGAACAGACAGTCATTAAAAGAGACAACCAACGGACAGATTCCAAAAGACAGTTCCGTATCTCTTCGGGATGTAACATTTGCATACGAAGGGGCAAAGAAAAATGCAGTCGATCATATTTCCATTGAGATCAAAGCGGGAGAACATGTCGCATTTGTTGGACCTTCTGGCGGCGGTAAAACAACCTTAGCATCCATGATCGCAAGATTCTGGGATGTTAAAGAAGGAAGCGTAAAGATCGGCGGCGTTGATGTGAGAGATATCACAAGCAGTGAACTTATGAATCAGATTTCTTATGTATTTCAGGACAGCAAATTATTAAAGATGTCCATCCTTGAAAATGTCAGACTTGGAAAACCAGATGCAACCGACGAGGAAGTTATGCAGGCATTAAAAGATGCGCAGTGTATGGATATCATCGACAAATTTAAAGACGGCGTCCATACAATGATCGGAGCCAAAGGAATTCATGTATCCGGTGGTGAAGCACAGAGACTTTCGATTGCCAGAGCATTTCTTAAAAATGCTCCAGTTCTGATCCTTGATGAAGCAACTGCATTTGCAGATCCAGATAACGAACAGAAAGTACAGAAAGCGTTTGAAAACTTATCAAAAGACAAGACCGTCATCATGATCGCCCACCGATTATCAACCGTTACAAATGCAGACCGTATCTATGTTTTGAAAGACGGAGCGATCGCAGAAGAAGGAAGCCACGGCGAATTATTAAAGAGTCACGGCATTTACGCCCATATGTGGGAAGAATATAACAAATCAGTGAACTGGAAAGTAGGGGGTGTATTATAATTATGAGAGAAAGATTAAAACATAAATATGCCCTTTCTGAACAGGGTGTCAATGATATGATTAAAGCGGTCATCATCGTAACAATTGCAAACTTAGCATTTATGGTTCCAGTCGGACTTCTATATCTGCTGGCATCTGATATTTTAAATGGTGGAATTCCAAGTTCAAAATTGCCAATGTATATCGGAGGAATGGTTATTTCAATATTGTTGATTATTATTACAACATACTTCCAGTACAACGCAACATTCCTCGCAACTTATGTGGAAAGTGGAGTCAGAAGACGTACACTGGCAGAGAAATTAAGAAAGATTCCATTATCATTTTTCGGTAAAAAGGACCTTGCAGACCTTACAAGTACGATCATGGGAGACTGTGCATGGCTGGAAACAGCAAGTTCTCACTTTTTCCCACAGTTATTCGGTTCCATGTGTTCCACAACGATCGTAACGATCTGTTTATTCTTTTTCAATGTAAAAATGACATTGGCAGCTGTATGGGTATTACCAGTTGCATTTTTTGTTGTATTCGGTGCAAGACCAATTTCACACCGATTAAATGAAAATGCAATGAAATACAAACTGGAATGCCAGAATGGAATTCAGGAAGGGCTGGAAACCGTTAGAGATTTAAAATCATACAACGCAACAAATACCTATATGGAAGGCTTAAACAAAAAGATTCAGGCTGTTGAAAAACACGCCGTAGTATCCGAAGCGATCAACGCAATGTTCGTATGCCTGTCACAGCTGATCTTAAAAGTAGGAATCGGAACGACAACCTTAGTCGGAGGAATCTTATTTGCAAAAGGAGAAATCGATGCATTAACATTCTTCATGTATCTGCTGGTCGTATCAAGAATGTACGACCCATTCCAGGTAGCATTAGAGAATTTATCCGCGATCATCTCCACAGACACACAGTGCAAACGAATGGATGAAATCTTAAGCCACGAAGAACAGGATGGAAATAAAACACTAAGCAATCAGGGATATGACATCAACTTTGATCACGTAGGATTTTCTTACGATGGAAATGAACAGATCTTAAAAGACGTAAGCTTCACCGCAAAACAAGGCGAAGTAACCGCACTGATCGGACCATCTGGAAGTGGAAAAACAACCGTATCAAGATTAGCTGCAAGATTCTGGGATATCAACAAAGGAACGATCACGGTCGGAGGCATGGATATCTCTAAGATCGATCCAGAAATATTATTATCACTATATTCTATTGTATTTCAGGATGTAACACTATTTAACAACACGATTATGGAAAACATCCGAATCGGAAGAAAAGATGCAACAGACGAAGAAGTTATGGCAGTAGCAAAATTAGCAAACTGTGAAGACTTTATCGAGAAAATGCCACAGAAATGGGATACCATGATCGGAGAAAACGGCTCAGAACTATCCGGCGGAGAACGCCAGAGAATCTCGATAGCACGAGCATTCTTAAAAGATGCACCAATCATCCTGATGGACGAAGCGACGGCATCTTTGGATGTAGATAATGAATCATTGATACAGGAAGCATTATCAAAATTAATCAAGGATAAGACTGTATTAATTATTGCACATCGAATGAGAACTGTGGATGGCGCTGATAAGATTGTTGTGTTGAAAGACGGGGTTGTTGCTGAAAACGGAACGCCGGATGAATTGAAAGCTTGTGATGGGATTTATCGACATATGGTGGAATTGCAGGTGGAGGCGGCTAATTGGAAGATGTAAATTGTAATTTGTAGTTTGAAATGGTAGTCGTGGGGAGTGTATATGAGAAAAACAAAATAATAAAGGATCCAGACCAGGAAATTTATGCACGTCATTTTGACAGGTCGCTTATCCGCAAGCTTTCCTTGTCTCGCTTCGCTCAGGCAGCACACCAAGCTTGCTGCGAACCTGTCAAAATAACGGCAAAATTTCAATGGTTCTGGATCCTTTATATTATTATTTTGTTTTTCTCATATACACGGACGGCTATTCAAACCACCACGGTGTGTATGTTATACGTTATTGGCTATTAATTTTTGTATTTATGAACGGAGATTTATAATTTTTTCCATAATGCTCTGTAGGCTTTAAAGTAAATTCAACATCTGATAAATGTCATCTTCTGTTTTATTCGGATTTCCTTGTACTAATTGATAAATGGGCTTAATTACGGTTTCGTCTTCGATTAAATCATCAGCTATCTTTTCTAGAGAATCTCCCCTTGCTATTTTCTTTTGTACCTGTGTGATTAATTTTAGTATTTCTCCCTCTTTTTTTCCTTCCTTATGTCCAATCCTTTTTGCACTTTGTATCTGACTGACTCTATCGCTTTCTGCCATTTCTTCTCGTAGATATAGGTATCTTTCTATTTCATCCTGACTGATTTTTATCATCTCTTCCAGCGCCCTTTCCATGTATTTATTACCTTTTGATTCCTGCTCTAGTTCTTCCCATGTTTGTGCAGCTATCAGTTTTGCCCATTGATATAATGGCTTTCTTTGTTGTTTCTCTTTTGCATACTTTAATTTCTTTAATTCTAACATATGAAATTGAAATTTTCTACTATATATCTCCTTCGTTTTCTCATCCATGAGACAGAATTTATGGTAATAATTTGGGCTTATCATCTGGTTGAAATTTAAGATACCTACATGGATACAAGGTGGGAGTTCTCCGTAGGGATGACCTTTTTGAAAACCATCGGTAACTTTATTCTTTAGCTTTTCTGCCATAGGTTATCCTCCTGTGTGCATAAATTCTTCAATTCTGAACTGAAATTCTTAATTGTAGAACTGCAATATTATACATGACTGTAGTTACAGTGTTTGAATTTTAAGAATTGCTTGTTTGATTTTTTGTTGAAATGTACTATGTTTTTATAAATCGACTTATGTTTCTTATATTACCAGAAAAACCATATATTTACCTGTCTCTTATACACA
>ERZ1027100.1087-NODE-1087-length-10995-cov-4.207495_pt1 | contig 10995 bp, 7 predicted proteins | sample MGYA00519407_ERZ1027100 | MGnify/ENA primary metagenome ERZ1027100 (study PRJEB26926, sample SAMN06164645) | human gut metagenome | biome: ENVO:00009003; feature: ENVO:2100002; material: ENVO:00002003 | host: Homo sapiens | place: USA | collected 2012 ... | reverse complement strand
GAGATGCTCAGGAGTCTCGTGGGCTCGGAGATGTGTATAAGAGACAGGTCCGGACTGGATAACCCGATCCTTCCTTCAAAGCTCTTCGGGCTGTGCATCGTTGCCGTCCAGCGGACGCAGAACTGTCTGGAATCTACTTTATCATCCGGAGCATGGTAGATCCAATTGAAGTTGATCTGCGGATCGAGTCTCGTCAGAACCGGTTCTCCCGAAAAATCTGCACCGTTGAAATACTCCGCTGTAAAACCGTAATCGATCTCCGTGATACCCACCGCCGGACGCGGCTTTGCATTGAACCACCATCGCTCCAGCGGCTTGATCTCTGCACCCAGAATATTGCAGCCCTTGTCGTAGACAATTTCCGGATGTGAGGCATTGGCAGCTGTCTCTACATTCTCCGCCGGAACGCCCAGCACCTCCCGGATCCCCTCCAGCAGTGTTACTGCATGGTAATCCGGCTCCATACAATAATCGCCCATAACCGGAAGATTTGCGTTGGGTCCAAGCACCGCTATTTTCCGAATGCTCCTGGACAGCGGCAGCATATTATTTTCATTTTTTAACAGGACAACTGTTTTCTGTGCGATTTCCAATGCCTTGTCCTGATGCTCCTTGCAGTGTACCACCTTAGATTCCAACGTCTCATCCACATAAGGATTTTCAAACAGTCCGAGCATGTCCTTCACACGCAGCACCCGGGCAGTCGAGGTATCCAGCTCCTCCATCGTAATGCTGCCGTCTGCAAGCATTTCTTTCATCAGTCTCCGATATTCTTCGTGAGAATAATCCGCAAACTGCACGTCAACGCCGGCCTTGACCGCCTTTTGCAGTGCCTCCTTCGGCGTTGCTGCACTGTGATGCGCCGTATGCTGCATGATGATCGCCGTCATATCAGAGCGTACAAAGCCTGGCATTTTATAGATTCCCCGCAGCACGTCTGTCAGAATTTCATGATCCGATACAACCGGAAAACCATCGATCGAATTGTACGAGCACATCGTATCCGTTGCACCCGCCTTTACAAATGCTTCCTCAAAGACCGGCATGCAATAGGAAAATACATCATGCCGTCCCATTGTAGTCGGTGCACAGTTTAATCCGCCGATCGGATTTCCGTAGCCGGTATAATGCTTCAGTTCTGACGCTACTGTATGGTCGGTTGCAAGATCCTCTCCCTGCAATCCCCGCACAACCGCAGCTCCAAGCTTCGAGGAAAGATAGGTATCTTCTCCGTAGGTTTCCTCCGTCCGCCCCCATCTTGGGTCGCGGGCAAGATCCAGCACCGGAGCCAGCACCTCATGTATATTTTTCGCGCGGGTCTCTGCCGCAACCATCCGCCCCATATCCTCACACAGTGCCGGTTCAAATGCACCGGCAAGAGTCAGCTGCTGTGGAAAGATCGTTGCGTCACGGCGATGCAGCCCGTGCAGGGCCTCCTCATGGAACAAAAATGGAATTCCCAGACGTGTTTGTTCTTTTGCATATTTCTGCAGTGCATTATAAACTCTTGCATCTGCCCGCCGTTTTTCCAGTTTTTCCAGGCATTCCCTGCGCATCGGTTCTTCGATTTTTTCCCAATCGATCCCCATAATATTCGGATCCAGCTCATCCAGCTTTTCTTCCACTGTCATCTCTGACAATAGCTCTTTGATATGTCTCTCTATCGCTTCTTTGCTTTTCATTTGCACCTTCCTCCAGACTGCAGTCCGTTATACAACAAAAAGAGCCTTTGAAGGCGTTCTTATCCTAAGAACATTTTCAAAGGCCTTTTGTTCCACATGCTCTTTTCATAGGCTCATTCTCCGTTTTCTTTTATGATGACCGGGCACATTTTCAAATCAATTTTTCCGTCTTCTATCCGAATCTCCTTTCCATTCACCATATTTGTGTAAGTTCCGTCCTGTATCCCTGCCTCTACCTGTCCGCATTTCCCTTCAAAGCTGAATATTCCCAAAAGCCTGCCCTTTCCCTGTATCTCCTTATGCTCGCCGATGGCTGCGCCCAAACCTTCATCAGCCGATAAACGGTAACTGCTCTTCGCAACAACCGGAAGCTTTTTTATCTGATAGAGCTGCCTCAACATATCTGAAATGTCACGGCTTCCATCCAAATTTATAACGTCCTTGTTGAACAGATCCGGCCTGGTTTCATTTTGGTTCTCCTGCCCGGCGTAAAGAAGCGTAGCCCCTTTCTGAAAATAAAGAAATGCCGTCCAGTTACGGAGCGCCGATTCCTTCGGGATGATTTCTTTGGCCCTGTCCTGATCATGATTTTCCAGGTATCTCATCTTTACATAATTGGCAGGGTAAATGTATTCCTGCATATTGACTGCTTCCACATACCTTCCCAGCGTACCTTCCCCATTCAGGTACTGCCTGAAATATTTAAAAATATCATAATCATAACACATATCGAAGGCTTGAAATATCTCCGAATCGGACAGGTTCGTCATTCCCTTTGCCCGCATGTCCACAATAAATTCCGGTTCTACAGATTCGCTGAGCCAGATACATTCCGGATTGACCCTTGCCACTTCTTCCCGGGCTTTCAGCCAGAACGCAAGGGAAACAAGCGGCGCAACATCACAGCGGAAGCCGTCTACGATGCCGGCCCACATTTTCAGCGTATCAATCTGGTAGTCCCATAATTCCTTATTCCCATAATCCAGGTCGACAATATCTCCCCAGTCCCCCACCCGGTTTCCCATCTCCCCTTCCGGTGTCTTGTAAAAGTATTCGGGATGGTTTTTGGCGAGCCACGAATCCGGTGATGTGTGATTGTACACAATATCCAGCATCACCCTCATTCCCCTTGTACGGATTCCCTCCACCAGATGCTTAAAGTCATCCATTGTACTCAGTTCCGGATTCACTTTCCTGTAATCGGCAATGGCATAGGGTGAGCCAAGGATGCCTTTCCGCTTTTCCTGCCCTATGGGGTAGATTGGCAGAAACCAGATGATATCTACCCCCAATCCCTTTATCCTGTCCAAATCCTTTTCTACTTCCAGGAAAGTACCTTCCTCACTGTAATTTCTCACATATATGGAATAAATAACCTGATTCCTTAAGTCTGTTTTCGTACAATACGCCACAGTATTTCCCTTCCTTTCTTAATCTGCCATACTTACATCCCATTTGCTCCATACGCCCAAAGTAATACGCTGACAACTTCATAAACTTCCCGGCCTAAATCCAGCGCTGACAGTTCCTGTATGATCAATGGATTTTTCCCATACTTTTCTACCAGCCTGTAAATCTGTTCCTTCTGTGTAAAGGAAATCTGCACCTCTTTCAGGAAGTCAAATATCTCCTGCCTGTAGTCCGTCTCTGAGACCTGCGGCGGCTCTTTCCAGTCAATAGTGAGCAAGGCGGTTATGGCTGCATTGTAGCCAATATGCTCTGGACGAACGCGGCCATCTGCTATCTGCGGTATCTGATGGGGGACAGAGCGCACTAGTGTCCGGCTCAACACCATCCCAGCCAACGTGGCAACATCCACCAAACGACAGTCCTACGTCGCCCCGGTCTGGAGAGGACTGGAACACAACATCCCCATCGCCACCGGCAAGCCGATGATGATGGGGATGAAAAGCACTGTCTTCATCACACCGTAGATGGCAGCCGCCGGATCAACGTCCCCCGCACATCCAGACTGTTCCCTTCGCATCTTCTGGCAAAAAGGATTTCCCCCTGGCCCTGTATCTCAATCGGCTCGCTGCCACAGTTCAGCAACACTTCTATCCATTTTCCATCCAGATTCAGCTTTCTGTATTCCACACATCGCTTCTGGGAATACTTATGCGGAAAGTCAAAGTACAGGCTTCTGCAGGCATCTTCCTGTATACGCATACGGATTAGCGATTTCATTAATTCGATTTTTTTCTGATTTTCGGCAGAATCAATCTCGTCCCAGGGCATGCATCTGCGGCAGTCCGGATCATGGGCGCCCTCTAAGGCAATTTCCGTCCCATAATAAATACAAGGACTGCCCGGCATGGTGAACAAAATTGCAAGTTGTTGGTAAAAGATATCCAAATCCTGGCATCGGTTCATAAGCCTTTCCGTATCGTGGGAATCCAACAAGTTGAAAATCACATTATTATTCTGCTGCATGTACATGGTATAGCAGCGGTTCACCATATACTCAAATTCATCCTTCTCTGCTGCCTGATCCAGGAAAAAATCCTGGATCCCGCTGGTCAGCGGATAGTTCATCACCGAATCGTATTCATCTCCCCCCAGCCACTGACTGGCATCATGCCAGATTTCGCCCAGCAGATAGAGATCCGGCTTCACGCTCTTCAATTGTCTCCTGAGCTCCTTCAGGAAACGGTGGGACACCTCATTTCCCACGTCGAACCGGATGCCGTCGATGTCGAATTCCCTGATCCATCTCTTACAGACCTGGCAGAAATATCGGATTACTTCCGGATTGTTGGTATTCAGCTTCGGCATCCTGTCCGTAAAGGCAAAGGAATAGAATCTCCCGTCCCTGGTATCCCCATGCCTCTCAAAGGCATCCCAGTCCTGTATCATGAACCAGTCGGCATAGGGGGATCCGCTCTTTTTCTCCACCACGTCCGCCCATGGGCCAAAGCTCCTGCCGCAGTGGTTGAAGACGGCATCCACCATGATGCGGATTCCATGGGCATGGGCTTCCTTTACCAGCCGGGCAAACTCCTCATTGGTGCCAAACTGCGGGTCGATCTTCGTGTAATCCCTTGTATCGTATTTGTGGGTGGACTCCGCTTCCATAATAGGGTTCAGGTAAATACCCGATATCCCCAGGTCATGTAAATAGGGAAGCTTCTTTCGGATCCCTTCCAGGTTTCCGCCGAACCTCTCTGCGTTGGAGACAGGCCCCGTGCGCCATTTTTCGATATCCGCGCCGTTTTTCTCAGGTGTCCCGTTGCAGAACCGGTCCGGGAAGATCTGGTACCATACCGTATCGTTTACCCAGTCAGGCGTACTGTTCACATCGGCAGGGTTCATCCAGGGCATGACGAAGCATTGCAGCATCCTGCCCTCCATTCCAATCTGCTCTTCGCTAAGGAATCCGTTCTCGAAATAATACCATGTCTCCTCCTCCGTATGAAGCTCAAAATAATACTTGCACCGCTTGAACCTGGGTGTCAATGTGGTAGTCCACCACAGATGATGCCTCAGATGCTTCTTGAAACAAATCTCTTCTTTTTTTCCTGCCCACTGCTCTTTTCCGCCCAGGATTCCCGCTTCAAAGGGATCGCCATAATAGATAAAGACACGTTTCACATCATATCCTGTTTTTAGATTCACAATCAGTTCATCCTCATTTAAGGGATAACACATCTGTTCCGATGCTTTATGATATACGCCTGTAAAATCCATTCTTTTATTAAAACACCTCCTGTTTTTCTCTACTCTTTGACAGATCCCACCACAATGCCTGACACGAAATATTTCTGCATAAAGGGATAAATCATCAGAAGCGGAATGGTAGATACCACAATCTTTGCCGAGTTCAGCGTCCTACTGGAAATGCGCGCAAGCTGCTCCAGTTTGTCAGGATCGGTCACCTCCGTAATATCCACGTTCAGCTGCTGAATATATGTCTGCAAGGGATAGTTCGCCGTATCGGTAATGTAGACCAAAGCTGAGAAATAGTCGTTCCAGTGCCCCACTATGGTAAACAGCGTGACTGCTGCCAGAGTGGGCTTTACCACCGGCAGGAATACTTTCAGCAAAATCACCCACTGGGACCCCCCATCAATCATGGCGGCCTCCTCCAATGATTTGGGCACTCCCCGGAAGGCGTTCATCAGCAGAATCACATTCCCCAGCGGCACGGCTCCCGGCAATATCAGCGCCCAGATCGTATTGGTCAGCTTCAGTGAATTCACCACCATAAAGGTGGGAATCAGGCCGCCGGAAAACAGCATGGCGAACAGGATTAAGGACATATATACCTTCTGTCCGGTGAAGAACTTGGGGCTCTTGGACAGCGGATAGGCTGTCAGCACAAGCAGCGTTATATTGACAGACAATCCCAGGACCACTCTTAAGACAGAGATGCCAAAGGAACGCCAGAACTGCTTATCTCCCATGATTTCCTGATAGGAACTTATATTGAAGCCAATCGGGAATATATTCACCAGGTTGGCTGACACTGCGGCGTTGTCGCTCAGGGATATGGCGACTATATTCATCAGGGGCATCAGGCAGGACAGTGCCAGCGCTCCCACTATGATCCATATGATGATATCGGCGACAATGCCACCAAAGGTTCTCTTTTCAATCATTCCGCCCCTCCTAAAAGATCCTGTAATCTGTCACTTTTTGCGCGATTTTGTTGGCTGACAGCATCAAAATGATTCCCACGATCGAGCGCAACAGCCCCACTGCGGTACCAAGGCTGTACTGCCTTTCCACCAGGCCTACCCGGTACACCCAGGTATCGATGATGTCCGCCGTCTCCATGACCAGAGGGTTGTACAGGTTGAATATCTGGTCAAAGCCGGCGTTCAGCACATTGGGAAGGTTCATGATGGTCACCAGCATTATCGTAGGCAGGATTCCGGGCAAAGTGATATGCCATACCCGCTTGAACCGGTTGGCGCCATCGATGGCTGCCGCTTCATACAATCCCGGGTCGATTCCCGATAAGGCCGCCAGGTAAATGATGGCCCCATATCCGAAGCCCTTCCAGACATCCGTCACGATCAGGACAGAGCGGAACCATTTATTGCTGGCCATGAACAGAATCGGTTCGATCCCCAGCATTTCAAGGACTGCATTGATCGGCCCCTCGTAGGAAAAGATATTGACCACAACCGTCGCCAGAATGACCCAGGAAAGGAAGTTGGGCAGATACACGATGGTCTGGATGCTTCTCTTCATGAACTTGTTCTTGATTTCATTCAGCAGCAGCGCGAAAACAATCGTCACGAAGGTGCTCAGGATGATCTTTCCCACCGCAATCGTGATGGTATTGATGAAAATCTGCTTGCTGTCCGGCATCTGGAACATGAATATAAAGTTGTCCATGCCTACCCAGGGGGATTTCGCGATCCCCCTGGCAGGCATGTAGTTTTGGAATGCCATGATGATTCCAAACATTGGTGTAAACGAGAATATTGCCAGCAAGATCATACCCGGGAGCATCATAAGATGCAAAGCCATTTGGTCTTTTTTGCGCTTCATGCCTGATCGCTCCTTCTTATTGTTTGATAGCCTGGTTCACTTCCTCAGTAATCTGTTCACCGCCTGTCTTGTTCCACTCTGTCACGAATTCGTCAAAGTAGTCCACGGGCTTCTCGCCTGTTATTATCTTTAACAGCATTTCCTGCTCCATCTTGTCCAGGGTGGGCCACTTCAATGGCATGGACTTAGTGCTCCCAAAGAACACAGGGGTCACTTTATTGACTTCCGTCTCGGCCACAAGGCTCGCGGCTGCCATGGAATTGTAGGAAGCCCATCCGGCTGATGTGGATTCTTCCCCATTGGCAAGGCTGTCCAGATATTTCTTGCTGTTCACGTATGTACCCATGTCATGACGGTTCAACGGACTGGTATCTCCGCTCTCCAGCGCATCCACCACCTTCTTGCTGCTCCTGGGGAAGGCATCATAATAGTCAATGTTCATGTCAAGTATGGTTCCGCCCGCGTTCAGCTCGCTGTAATCTGCCAGCTCCTTATAGGCCTCGTCATCCTTTTCCTCATAACGGGAATAATCGAACTGCATGTTTGCCAGCTTCACAATCAGCTCCGGATGTTCGAAGCCCTTTCTCACCACCACATAACCGCTGTTGGGATTGCCCGTGAACATGGTCACTTTCCCATCAGCACCCACAGGGCAGATGTAAGGCTCCCACCTTGCCTCTTTGTTCAAAGTCATGCTGTCAGCCACTTCCCATGCACCCCACCAGTTGCCGAAAAAGGCGCCGCTCTTCCCGCTGTTGAGAAGACCCTTTCTGTCATCGCCGGTCCTGGTGACGAACTGTTTGTCAATCAACCCCTCATTGTACATCTTGGAAAGCTGTTCAAGGGCACCTTTCATTTCAGGCTGCACGGAGCCGTAGATGGCATTGCCGCTTCCGTCATCAATCCACTGCTTCGGAAATGCCCCATACAGGGTGAAGATATTGTTGGCCATATAGCTTCCGCCGGAATCGCCTGCTATCTCCGGATCGATTACAAGGCCCACTGTCTTGCCCTCGCCGTTCCCGCCGGGATCCTGTACCAGGAACTGCTCCAGGATATTATAGATGTCCTCCATGGTCTTGGGCTCTTCCAGGCCGCATTTGTCCATCCAGTCTTTTCTCAGCCACAGGATCCCAGGCCCGTGGGAGATTTCCGTGGTAGGCAGTCCCATCAGCTTTCCGTCGAACATGGCTGTCTTCAGGCACACGCCGTCATAGGAATCATAGATCTCCTTGATTTTGTCGCTGGCGCAGTTTTCATAGACCTCTGTCAGGTCCGCAATCAGGTCGTTCTCATACAACTGCTTTAATGTATCGTAATCTCCCACCCCCATGATATCCGGTATCTCGCCGCTGACGATGGCCATGGACACCTTCTGCTCATAGTCATCCCCGTCATTCGCCTCGAACAGGTTCGTGTTCTGTACGTTCAGCTTCTCCTTCAGATATCTGGTCCATGCATTGTTTTCATCGTCATCGCCCTCATATTTCGTCCCATCCAGCACGTCAAAATTCGTTACCGTCTTCCCCAGGGTGTAGTTCACTGTTTCCGGATATTTCCCATAGGGCGTGGTCATGGCTTCCTTCCATGCAGGATCCTCCTGATTCACGCTGACTGTGCTTTCGCCCTCGTCCTTGCCGCACCCTGCGAAGGACCCCAGCACCATTGCGCTTATCAGGCACATTGCCAGTACTTTTTTGATTTTCATAAATTTTTCTCCTCCATCAAACATAGTAAAACTGTTTATCAACTGTCGCTTGAATTTATTTTATCAACAGCATATCCTTAAGTAAACAATAATAAATTACGTTTCACACGAAATTTTTATCGTCTTGCCCCAGTCTCTTGTCTCCTGCAGATAATCGCCGCCTGCATTGATGCAATGGGAGGTATCATACTTGATATACAGGTCTTTTAAATAACCATGAATGATCTTATATGCTTCCGCATTGCACACAAAGTTATTCCAGCGGCAGTTGTAGGTTGCAATTTTTATATTCTTTTCTTTGCCATATGCGATGAGCTTTTCAAAATATGCAATGGCAAAGGAGCAGTTTTCATAATAAGAAAGGCTGTCTACATAGTTGCAGCCGGTGATATAAATGCCAGTGCCAAGCTCTGCTGCCGCATCGATCAGGCTGTATTCTATTGCAAGCTCTTCCTCACGGATGCCGTTTTCATCGATTCTGGCACTTCCCCAACGTCCGATGGCCGCTACCGGAAGATCGTACTTTTTGCTATATTCCTTTGTCTGCTCCAATGCATCCAAAAATTCCTTCACTCTGTCATTAACATCCAGCTCTACGAAGGACAGTCCTTTTGCTTTTACCCGCTGAAAATCCTCTTCACGGATCCAGCTAATCATCCCCAATGTCATATCCAGTTCTCCTTTTTATTCAGGAATCCACCAGTCAGACCTTCTAATGCAGCCTGGTAATTCCTTTACCCCAAAAATCCTGCCCGACCGTCTTGCAACCGGACAGGATCTACATTTTTATTCATGACAATAGAATGCTCGCAGAGCGTGTATTCTATTGTTTACTTCCAGAATCAGTCAAAGTAAATGGTCTTGCCAGTCTTTGCAGATTCATAAATTGCTTCCAGCAGCTGTGTAACAACCAGAGCCTGCTCCGGTTCTACAGTCAGAGGAGTGCCCTTGGTTACTGCATTGTAGAAAACTTCTGCTTCGATATCTGCGGGTTTTTCTTCTGTGCCATCGTAGAAAGCAACACCGCCTGCACCTAAGTCGGGTTTTTCTACACACTGACGTCCGTGATGTACGCGGTTGATGCGAAGGCCATCCTTCATATCAGCGCCTGCTTTGGTACCGCACAGGCTGGTCTTTGCTTCATCTACATCCAACGAATTTAATGCCCAGGAAGCTTCCAGAACGATGGTCGCGCCATTCTTCATCTTGATGAAGCCGAATGCAGAATCTTCTACAGTGAACTTCTTAGGATCCCAGTCTCCCCAAGCATTGCCGGTCTGAGTCTGGTCTGCCAGCTTACGGTAGGTAGAACCGGTTACGCTTGCGGGCTCGTAGTTGTTCATCATCCACAGTGTCAGGTCAAGTGCATGAGTACCGATATCGATCAGGGGACCGCCGCCCTGCTTTTCTTCATCAATAAATACGCCCCAGGTCGGAACGGCTCTTCTGCGAATCGCATGAGCCTTTGCATAGTAAATCTCACCCAGCTCGTCTGCTTCGCAGGCACTCTTTAAATACTGGGAATCTGCACGATAACGGTTCTGGTAGCCGATGGTCAGGATCTTACCTGTCTCTTTTGCGGTTTTTACCATTTCCTTTGCCTCTGCATAGGTCTTTGCCATAGGCTTTTCACACATAACGTGCTTGCCGGCTTTCATTGCTGCAATGCTGACCGGTGCATGTGCGTTATTGGGAGTCAGAACGTAGACAACGTCCACATCCTCTTTCACCAGCTCTGTATAATCGGTATAAACTCTTGCGTCGGGTGTGCCGTATTCTTCTTTTGCTTTCTCCGCCCGCTCTTTGATCAGGTCACAAAATGCAACCAGCTCGATCTTTCCGTTTTTCTTGATTGCGGGAAAATGCTTTCCGTTTGCAATTCCGCCGCAGCCTACTACGCCTGCTTTAATAATTTTTGTCATGTCAGACTCCTTTCCAAGTTCTTTTAAATAATTAAGGCTTTTTTTCATATCTCCCATGGGTGTCCCGTAGGGATGATCATCCTGTTCAATAACCAGCCACTGTGCACCGCACTCTTTTGCGGTCTTTACCAGAGTCGGAAAATCCTGTTCTCCTTCGCCCAGTGCCAGCAGATCTACGCCATCT
>ERZ1027100.1086-NODE-1086-length-11002-cov-4.130995_pt1 | contig 11002 bp, 11 predicted proteins | sample MGYA00519407_ERZ1027100 | MGnify/ENA primary metagenome ERZ1027100 (study PRJEB26926, sample SAMN06164645) | human gut metagenome | biome: ENVO:00009003; feature: ENVO:2100002; material: ENVO:00002003 | host: Homo sapiens | place: USA | collected 2012 ... | reverse complement strand
TACGAGATGCTCAGGAGTCTCGTGGGCTCGGAGATGTGTATAAGAGACAGAGACTCGACTGCGGGGGAACGGGATTGTTATGTGTTGTCAGCGTATTATCAAGATCGAGGAGCAGCCCCTTGATATGCTTTTTAGCAAGAAAATCGGGGGTTATCTCTCCTACCTTGTCAAAAACATAAGTTGGTTTGAACATAAAAAAACTCCTGTAGTATAAAATAAAAAGCGGACATAAAAATGCCCGCCTTTAATTACATATTAGTATTTACGCTTACGAGCAGCTTCGGACTTCTTCTTACGCTTTACCGAAGGCTTTTCGTAGTGTTCTCTTTTACGAACCTCTGCGATAACGCCGTCTCTTGCACATGATCTCTTGAAACGCTTAAGTGCTGTATCCAAAGTTTCGTTCTTTCCAACACGGATTTCTGCCAAAATTATTCCCTCCCTTTGCCACCTGTGACAGAGGCAATTCTATCGGAATTTCCGAAAATCAACGGTGATAGTGAAGGTGTCTGCAAAAGCAAACTGAAACGCTTTACGTTCCCCCAGTCCTACTCTTTCGGACCGCTCTGTCTTTAATCTGCGGAATTTATAAAACCGATATAATTACAAATTTAATTATACTATATTTCCACCAAAATGTCAATAGCTTTCTGGCTCTTTTTTTGATTTTTCTGAGGAAATTTTCTCTTACTTTACAACCAGATTTACAAGCTTGTTAGGAACATAGATTTCCTTGACTATATTTTTGCCTTCCGTTGCCTTAACGATAGCTTCGTCAGCCTTAGCAAGTGCGATAACGTCGTCCTTAGCTGCGTCTGTAGGTATTGTGAGCTTGGATTTTACCTTGCCGTTTATCTGACAAACGATCTCGATAGTATCGTCCTTGCAAAGTGCTTCATCATATGTTACCCACTCCTGCTCGTCAAGAACTCCCTCGCAACCGATCATCTGATAAAGTTCTTCTGTAACATGAGGTGCAAAAGGATTGAGTATGATAAGAAAATCTCTGAACTCTTTCTTTGTGATAGAGCCAACGTTATATATCTCATTAAGAAGCGTCATCATTGCGGCAATAGCAGTATTGAACTTCATTGACTCGATATCATCGGATACCTTCTTGATAGTCTTGTGCATGAGTGATCTCAGCTTGTCGCTGTACTCGTCGCTGTCAATTACCTTATCCTGCAAAGCCCAAATTCTGTCCACAAATCTCTTACAGCCCTTAACACTGCTCTCGCTCCATGGAGCTGCCTTTTCATAGTCACCCATGAACAGAACATAAAGTCTGAGAACATCTGCGCCGTATTCGTCAACAACATCGTTAGGGTCAACAACGTTTCCTCTTGACTTACTCATCTTCTCACCGTCAGGTCCAAGGATAAGACCCTGAGCTGTTCTCTTTGCATAAGGCTCTGAAGTTGGTACAAGACCGAGGTCGTAGAGGAACTTATGCCAGAAACGTGAATAGATCATATGACGTGTAACGTGCTCCATACCACCGTTATACCAATCAACAGGCATCCAATATTTCAGTGCTTCCTGTGAAGCAAACTCATCATTGTTGTTAGGATCGCAATAACGCAGGAAGTACCATGAAGAACCAGCCCACTGTGGCATTGTATCTGTTTCTCTCTTTGCGTCACAGCCACACTTAGGACACTTGCAGTGTACGAAAGAGTCTATCTTAGCCAGAGGGCTTTCGCCGTCTGTACCAGGCTCAAAGTTCTCTACCGGTGGCAATTTAAGTGGAAGCTCATCATATGGCACAGCGACCATTCCGCAGTGAGGGCAATGTACTATCGGGATAGGCTCGCCCCAATATCTCTGACGATTGAAAGCCCAGTCTTTCATCTTATACTGAACGCCCTTTTCACCGCAGCCCAGTTTTTCAAGAACAGTAAGCATCTTTTCGATAGCTTCTTTCTTGTTTGTTATGCCGTTAAGCTCACCAGAGTTGACCATTTCGCCATCGCCTGTGTAGGCTTCCTTAGAAATGTCACCGCCCTTGATGACTTCGATTATGTCAATGCCGAACTTCTTTGCAAAATCATAGTCCCTTGTATCGTGAGCAGGCACAGCCATGATAGCGCCTGTGCCGTATCCCATCATAACATAGTCTGAGATGTAGATAGGTATCTCTTTGCCTGTGATAGGATTGATAGCTGTCAGACCGTCTATCTTAACGCCTGTTTTATCCTTAACGAGCTGAGTTCTCTCAAATTCGCTCTTCTTTGCACACTCTGTCTTATAAGCGTCAAGGTCAGCAATGTTTGCAATACTATTTCTGTATTTCTGGATAATAGGATGTTCAGGAGCGATTACCATGAATGTAACGCCGTAAAGTGTGTCAGGACGTGTAGTGTAGATCTTGAGCTGCTCGTCCTGCTCTTTGATCTTGAAGTTTACAAAAGCACCTGTTGATTTTCCTATCCAATTCTGCTGCTGGAGTTTGATATTAGGCAGATAGTCAACTTCTTCAAGTCCCTGAAGAAGTTTGTCAGCGTATTCTGTGATCCTCAGATACCATACTTCTTTAGTTTTCTGAACTATCTCGCTGTGGCAAACATCGCAGTGACCGCCCTGTGAATCCTCATTTGAAAGAACGACCTTACAGCTTGGGCAATAGTTTACGAGGGTCTTATCTCTGAATACAAGACCATTCTCAAACATTTTAAGGAATATCCATTGTGTCCACTTATAGTAGTTTTCATCGGTCGTATCAATAACTCTTGACCAATCGAATGAAAAACCTACTTTTTTGAGCTGCCCCGTGAACTTCTTGATATTGTCGTCTGTTACCTTTCTTGGGTGAACGCCTGTTTTGATAGCTGTGTTCTCTGTAGGCAGACCGTAAGCGTCAAAGCCTATAGGGAAAAGAACATTATAGCCCTGCATACGTCTTTTACGGCTTACAACTTCAAGACCAGAATAAGCCTTGATGTGTCCAACATGCATTCCATGACCTGACGGATATGGGAACTCTACAAGTCCGTAAAATTTCTTCTTCGAAAAGTCATTGCTTGCCTCAAAGGTCTTATGCTCGTCCCAGTATTTCTGCCATTTGCTTTCTATGGCCGAAAAATTGTATTCTTTCATCTTTATCAATCCTTTGTTAAATTATAATTGTTAAAATTAATCCTGTGGCTCGTCTGGTAAGAACTGCTTTACGTCGATATCCTTGCCGTCAGACCATAGTCTTTCAAGATTGTAATGATCTCTTGTTTCCTTATAGAAAACATGAACTATGATATCACCGTAATCAAGTACGACCCAAGTTGCACCCTGATAGCCCTCTGTTCTGTTAGGTTCAATGCCAAGCTGGCTCATTTTGAACTCAACTTCCTCCGCAAGGGCCTTTGTCTGAGTGCTTGAAGTACCATTTGCTATAACAAAATAATCCGCAACTATAGTCAGGTCACCGATCTCTATTACCCTGATGTCCTCTGCTCTTTTTGAATCAAGAGCTTTAACAATAGTTGACAGCTTTTCATTCTGTGAAAAATTATCCATAAAAATCTCCTTTATTTTGAATTATCGGCAAAATCATTATATGCTTCAAGTGTGGAAACAGGGATAGTATTACCCTTTTCCACTGAGTCTTTTATTGAGAATTTCAAAGCCTCAAACATTGCTTTCTCCAAGCTTTGTTCGGCATACTTTCTCATTTTCTTTACGTCTTTATAATCCCTGTCCGCAGAAATAAGGTCTGCAAGATATACTATCTGGCTAAGCTTGGGCATATTGCCACAGGCAACTGTATGATAGCGTATAGCTGAGATTATCTCAGGATCATGGATATCAAAAAGCGTCTGCACAAGCTCTGCCCCTGCAATACCGTGAAACAGAGGAACAGCCTTTTTCTCTATATCGCACACATCAAGTGAAGATTTAGAAACTATAGCCGCAAGCTCCAATGCTGGTATCTCTTTTGCAACATCATGCAAAAGTCCTGCAACATAAGCCTTGTCTGCGTCAGCACCATATCTTTTTGCAAGCTCCACAGCGGAATTTGCCACGTTCATAGAGTGTGTGTATCTCTTTTTTGATAAATGTTCTTTTAGGTATGCTTTATAAATGCCTATTGTTTTTTTATCTGCCACTTAGAAAACCTCGGTTATACAAATTTTTGTCCACTATATATTGTACAACATTTTCACTCAAATAGCAAGAGCAATCAACATTTTTTTTGAGCATTTGACGTATCTCAGTTGAAGACACCTCAAATGGGTCAGTTTTTACTATGATTATCTCTCCACCCTCGGCTTTGAGCTGTTTGGCTTTCACCTCTATGTGGTCAATGTCCTCACGCGAGCGTGCAACGCAGATAAGTGCCGAAAGTGATAATATCTCATTATACTGATACCATTCTTCAAATGAAAGCAACATATCACTACCCATTATAAAAAACAGCTTATCATGTGGATATATCTCTTTTAGATGTCTGAGTGTTATCACTGAATAGCTTTTGCCCTCTTGCTTAAGTTCCCAATCGGATATTTCCACACATGGGATATCTGCAAAAGCAAGTCTGCACATATTCAACCTATCCTCAGAGGAAGCTAAGTCCTCCGCTTGCTTATGTGGAGGTATTCTGTCAGGCATGACGATCATCTTGTCAAGACCCGCCTGCTCCGCTACGCTTTTAAGGCAATTTAAATGCCCTAAGTGAACAGGATTGAACGTGCCGCCGAAAACACCTATTTTCATTACTTTGACTTTAATTTTATAACAGGCTGCTTCTCATTGCGTTTATAAAGTACCGCCTTTGAGCCTATTACCTGAACGACTTCAGCAGATATCTTTTCAGCGATCTCCTCTGCGGCTTCCCTTGCGGTGTACATTGAGTTGTCAAGCACCTTTATTTTTACAAGCTCGTGAACTCTCAGATAATCGTCTATCTGTGCAACCTGAGCGTCATTAACTCCGCCCTTGCCTATCTGAAAAGCAGGCTGTATAAGCGAAGCCATACCTTTTAGTTCTGCTCTTTGTTTAGTTGTAATCATAATCTAAATCCTTTCAGTTTACTGCTTTGTGAGCTGTTCAAGCAAAGCTTTCAGTGCGTTTGCTCTATGGGAAACGGTATTCTTGGTTTCTGAGTCCACCTGAGCAAAGCTCTTGTTCCCATACATGAAAATAGGGTCATAGCCGAAGCCGTTTTCGCCAACAGGCTCGTGAGCTATCTTACCGAATACTTTTCCCTCAACGGCTATCTCTTCACCGTCTGCTTTGATAAAGTGTATTGTACAGGTAAAGTGTGCTCCCCTTTTATCATCAGGTATTTCTTTCATTTTTTTTAGCACAAGAGCGGTACGCTCATCATCAGTTTCGAGTCCGCCATATCTTGCTGAATATACTCCAGGCTCACCATCCAGGGCGTCTATCTCAAGACCGCTGTCGTCTGCAAGTACAGCACAGCCGCAAAGCTTGAATGCAGCTCTTGCTTTTAGTGCAGAGTTTTCAGCAAAAGTAGTGCCTGTTTCCTCAACATCAAGTATCAGACCTGCCTCTGATTGCGAGAACACCTCATAACCAAGCGGCTCAAGAATCTGTTTATATTCTCTTATCTTGCCTTTATTGTTGCTTGCAATAACAAGTTTCATTTTTTCTCCTTTAGTTGTGTATATAAGTTACCTTATTTTTCTTTAATTTTTCACGGCATTTGTTTGCCTTATCTTTGAAAACTGTACCGATACATTCTTCGTTGAAAACAACTTTCATTCCACATTCAATAGCACCTATTGCAGTGTTGATAACGGAGATACCACCATCAACACCTACAAATTCTATCTCTTTCACATTCCTTGCTCTCATAAAATCTTCAAGAGCAACGTTTGAAAAAGCATCGGGCTTGCTTTTGGAATAAATATTTTTGGATACAACTTTCAGCTTTGCTGGAAAGCTAGCCGCAGGTGTTCCCTCTTTGGGCATTCCTCCACCCAAAAGTCCCTTTTTGTAGCTGACGATATAAAAGACCTCCTCAGCTTTATAAGCAGAGATACGCTTGTTTATGGCGTCGATAAGTGATTCGGCATCATATGAGTATGTGGTTTTATCTCTGCCCCTTCCTACATACATTTCCTGCATATCAACTACAAACAAAACCTTATCCATAAAAAATTCCCCCTGATTTTATACTTTTAAGTGTCTAATCCAATATTCTATTATTCAAACAGCGCTTCAACAAAATCTCTTGCTGAAAACGGCTGTATGTCGTCTATTTTTTCGCCTACTGTAACAAGCTTTACAGGCACTTGCAGATCATCGGTTATGCTGATAATTATTCCACCCTTGGCTGTGCCGTCAAGCTTGGTAAGAATAATACCCGTTATATCAGCTACTTCGTTGAACTGTCTTGCCTGATTAACTGCGTTCTGTCCCGTTGTAGCGTCAAGCGCAAGCAGAACTTCGAGAGCGCAGCCCTCTGCCTGCTGGTGAACTATACGGGATATCTTTTTCAGCTCGTCCATAAGGTTTTTCTTATTGTGAAGACGACCTGCCGTATCGCATATAACAACGTCAGCCTGTCTTGCCTTAGCCGCCGCCAGTGCGTCAAATACCACGGAAGCAGGGTCTGAACCTTCGTTGTGCTTGATTATGTCTACCCCTGCACGTTCTGTCCACACTTCGAGCTGGTCAATAGCAGCCGCTCTGAAAGTATCAGCCGCCGCAACGATAACCTTTTTGCCTTGTTTGTGAAGCTGATAAGCAAGCTTGCCGATAGTTGTTGTTTTGCCAACACCGTTTACACCGATAACCAGTATAACTGACGGTGTTGTTGACATATCGAGCTTCTGATCCTCACCGAGCATTTCTGTGATTATCTCTTTAAGCATATCCTTGATTTTTTCAGGCTCTTTAACGCCCTCCTGCTTGACTTTCTGTCTGAGCTTATCGCATATCTTTTCAGAAGTTGTAACACCGATATCGCAGAGGATAAGCGTTTCTTCAAGCTCCTCAAAAAGATCTTCATCTATTTTGCTGAATGAATGGAGCAGACTTTCTATTCTGCCCATCATTGAGTCTTTAGTCTTTTTAAGACCATTTTTCAGCTTTTCAAAAAATCCCATTTCTTCACTCCTATTCAAGTTTCATTTGACGTGTTTCCGAAACGTCCATTTTAAGAAGCTTGGAAACACCCTTTTCTTGCATCGTTACGCCATACAGAACGTCAGCTTCTTCCATTGTTCCACGTCTGTGAGTAATGGTGATAAACTGTGTTTTATCCGTAAGGTGGTGCAGATATTGTGCATATTTACTTACGTTCACATCATCAAGCGCCGCTTCTATCTCATCGAGAAGACAGAAAGGTGATGGCGAAATTTTCAGGATTGCAAAATAAATTGCAATAGCCACCAGAGCCTGCTCTCCGCCTGAAAGGGACATAAGATTTGTTATGACCTTGCCTGGCGGCTGAACGTTTATCTCAATACCACATTCAAGGACATTGTTTGGGTCTGTGAGAATAAGCTCGCACTGACCACCACCGAAAAGCTCGGTGAAAATTTTCTTGAAGTTCGCATTTATGCGCTCAAAGCTGTCGGTGAACATATTCTTCATATTTTCTGTCAGATCCTCGATAAGTTTTTCAAGTTCTGTTTTTGACGTATTTACGTCATTAAGCTGACCTGTGAGAAATTCGTGTCGCTGTGACACTTCTGCATATTCCTCTATAGCTCCAAGGTTTACGCTTCCAAGATTTCTTATCTTTCCACGAAGTTCGTTGAGTCGCCTGTTAGCTACCGCTATATCCACAATATCCTCGGCTATCTCTGCAGCGTCGCTTCTTGTAAGCTCATAATCGTCCCAAAGCTGTGCCACAAGCTTATCAAAGCCTGCAGTAACAGATTTTTTCTGTTCCTCCGCTCTTGTAAGCTGACCTGAAAGTGTTTCCTTCTCGTCCATTTTGTGCTTCTGCTTGGTGCGAAGTTTGTTTGCTGCATTGTCAAGCTCAATATGCTCACGCTGAGCCTGCTCCGCCATTTTCTGTGCGGCGGCTATCTTTTCGTCAGCACCGCTGAGTTCCTGTTTGGTCTGAAAAATAAGCTCTTTCTTCTCGGCTATTTTCTTTTCACACTCGGAGATATTATCGTTCAACTTGCCGCTGTCAGTATCACTGTCGCCGATAGTTTCTTCAAGCTGTGATATTGAAAGCTTGCAGGCATCAAGGTCTTTGGATAACTCTGCCGCCATTATCTTCATTTGCGAAAGCTCTTCGCTGAGCTGTTCACGCTTATTTTTAAGTTCTGCCTGCTCGTTCTGAGAGTCGGCAAGCTTGGCTTCATTATCTGATATCTCAGCTTCGATTTCTGAAAGTTCTGTCTGAGCCTTGTCGATATCTCCGCTTACTATCTTGTATTTATTTTTCACCGTTTCGATAAATGTTTCTATCTCATCAAGCTTGTTTTCATAGTCAGAATAATACTCTGAAACACGCTTTATTTCCATTTCAAAACGGAGTATATCGCTGTTTACCTGTGAAAGCTTTTCCCTTAGTCCCTCAGTATCAGCGGTGTATTTTGAAACCTCTTGATTTAGCTTCTCAACCTGCTGTTTAAGCTCTGTAAAGGAGTTTTCAAGTGCTGTTTTCTTTTTTGCAAGTGCTTCCGCTTCATTTTTTCTTGTAAGCAGACCTGTCTGTTTGGAAATACTTCCTCCTGTGAATGAGCCGCCCGCGTTTATCACCTGTCCGTTCAGGGTAACAATGCGGAATTTATAGCCGTATTTCTTTGCGATAAGGGTTGCACTGTCGATATCCTCTGCTATACATATCCTGCCTAAAAGGCTGTTGATCACGCCCTCAAACTGGCTGTCATACTTAACAAGCTCACAGCCTAGAGCCACAAAGCCGTCCTCATTTTCAAGTTGCGGCATATTTAGCCTGTTTCCTCGAACTGATGTAACAGGCAGAAATGTTGCACGGCCTGCTCTGTTCTCTTTCAGAAGCCTGATACCTCTCTTAGCAGAGTCCTCATTGTTTACGACAATATTCTGAAGTGCCCCACCCAACGCAGTTTCAATGGCTACAGAGTATTTTGTTTCAACAGATATAAGCTGAGAAACAGTACCGCAAATGCCGCTTATCCTACCCTGCTGTGAGGCTTTCATTATGTGCTTTACGCTGAACTGAAAGCCCTCCATGGAGTTTTCAAGGTCGGCTATAGTCTTTATCCTGTTCTCAACGTCACGGAGCTGTATTTCCGTATCTGTGAGATTTTTGCGACATTCTGAAAGCTTTGTGTTTCTAGTTTCAAGAAGCTTTGCAAGTCCGCTCAAGCGGTTTGTAAGCTCCTGCTTGTTTTCGTCAGCTTTGCCTTTTGATTCACACAGTTCCTTTAATTCCTTTGAAGAAAGTTTTGAATGATCTTCAAGCTGTTTTTTTCTTTCAAGAGAATTTTCGATCTGCTCATCAATATCCGAAAGGTTGTTTTTAGCATTTTCAAGTCTGAATGAAACTTCCGACTTTTTCATGTAAAGCTCATTTATAAAGCTTCCAGCTTCACTTACCGACTTGTCAGATAATGCAGTTTTATCAATAAGCTCAGAAAGTTCTTTTTCCTTACAATCTACAGCTTCCTGCTGCTTTGCTTTTTTCTCGTCGAGTTCTTCAAGCTCCTGTCTGCGTGTTTTCAGCTCAGCCTCAAGATAGTATTTTGATGAGTTGGACTCACTTATCTGCTCTTTAAGCTTCAAAATATTATCTTCAAGGTGAGAAATATCATTCTCATATACTGCGATCTTTGACAGTGCCTGAGAGTTTTCAAGCTCCACCTGATGTATCTGATTTTTGTAGCTGTCAGCAAGCTCAGATTTTTCAGCGCTCTTTGCAAAGCTGTCATTTATATCATCTTCAATGCTTTCAAGCTCCTGCGTGATGACCTCGTACTCTTTTTTTACAGCAGAAAGCTTCTCCTCATAACCTGCTATTTGGCTCATATACTCATTGAGCTTATGCACCCATACTGAGACTTCCAGCTTTCTCTTTTCTTCATCAAGGACTCTGAACTTCTCCGCCTTTTCAGCCTGCGCTTTAAGCGGACCTATTCGCCCTTCTATCTCTCCCATGATGTCATTGATACGAGAGAGATTATCCTCAGCCGCCGCAAGCTTTTTTTCGGCTTCTTTTTTCTTTGAACGGAATTTTGAAATGCCTGCCGCTTCTTCAAATATCTCACGGCGGTCATTGGATTTTCCGTTTACGATATCTGCTATCCTGCCCTGACCGATTATCGAATAACCGTCCCTGCCAAGACCGGTGTCCATAAACAGTTCCACGATATCCTTTAAATTTACTTCTTTGCCGTTTATCATGTAAAAGCTGTCGCCATTGCGGTAAAGCTTTCGTGATACTGACACGGTGTCGCTGTCATATTCAAGTGCACCGTCCTCGTTGTCTATGGTGATAGTTACCTGAGCAAAAGGCGCTTTTGGTCTAGTTTGAGTGCCGTGAAAAATAACGCCAGCCATTTTTTCACCTCTCAGGGCTTTGGAAGATTGCTCGCCCATTACCCAGCGCATAGCGTCACCGATATTACTCTTGCCTGAGCCGTTAGGACCGACAACTGCGGTGATACCCTTATTGAATTTCAGCTCTATTTTATCTGGAAAAGACTTAAAGCCCTGCAATTCAAGTGATTTAAGATACATTATTTTTCACCACCCCTCATTATGATTTCGTTTATCTTTATTTTATCGCTGCCCTCGTGACCTACAATTTTTATATTGACACCAAGATCTTTGAAATATTCTATATTAGCTTTTTTCTGACCTATTGCCTTGCTTATCTGCCTTTTCGGTACAGATATCACAACGGAAGCTATATCGCTTATATTGCCATGCTTTTCAAGCTCTTCTGCTATAAGACTGCGGTAATTTCTGCCTTCGCAAAGTTCTCGGAATGCAGGGTGATAAAATCCGCCCAACATTTGCTCCTCCACGACCTCGCTTGCGTGCAGACCAAGCTTTATAACTGTCTCTTATACACATCTGACGCTGCCGACGAAGC
>ERZ1027100.1082-NODE-1082-length-11018-cov-4.732373_pt1 | contig 11018 bp, 9 predicted proteins | sample MGYA00519407_ERZ1027100 | MGnify/ENA primary metagenome ERZ1027100 (study PRJEB26926, sample SAMN06164645) | human gut metagenome | biome: ENVO:00009003; feature: ENVO:2100002; material: ENVO:00002003 | host: Homo sapiens | place: USA | collected 2012 ... | reverse complement strand
AGCGTCAGATGTGTATAAGAGACAGGAAGTAAACAGTAACACATAAAACTTTAAGCAAGGAGGATCAGCATTTGATACAGTTGGTAAAACGCTCCATCGCCGGAGATGCGGATGCATTTCTGGAACTGATGGAAAAGAATTCTCTGGCAATGTATAAGGTGGCGAGGGGAATCCTGGATAATGATGAGGATGCCGCAGATGCCATGCAGGATACCATACTTACCTGCTTTGAAAAAATACATACACTGAAGAATCCGGAATATTTCAAAACCTGGATGATCCGTATCCTGATCAATGAATGCAATAAAATCCACAGACACTACAAAAATTTCAGCAGAGCCGAAGAACTTCCGGAAGTCCCCGGACAGGATATGTCCATTGAGGAATTTGAGTTCAAGGAAATGCTTGGAATGCTGGACGAATCCTACAGGATCATACTGGTTCTGTATTATGTAGAGGGATTTCGGATTGCAGACATTGCTTCTATATTAAATATGAATGAAAACACCGTAAAAACAAGGCTCGTAAGAGCCCGTGTGCAGCTGAAGCAGGAATATGCACCAGCAGAAAATGCAGATCTGCACGAAAAAACACAGCAGACGAAATCCGGAAAACTGCTGAAACTAACAGAAGAAAAATCAGCAGGTGACAGAAATGGAACTCTGAAAACACAGACAGGGACAACAAGAAGCATAGCGATAAGTGCAAGAAAGGGATGAAGTGAGCATGGCAAAGAAATTTGATTTTGATAGGGAAAAGAATAATAGAGATAACAATAACAGAGATAATGATGCTATTGAAGAAATCATGCAGGCAGATTTCCCATTACCAAAGCAGGCAGAAGATGCAAAAAACGAAGCATTTTCCAGAATCAGAGAAATGGCAGCAGCTTCTGGACATACGGAAAATACAGAGAATATGGTGCAAAGATTACAGGAGAAATCAACAGAAAAATCAACAAAGAAATCAACAGGAAGTTCCGGAAAGAAATCCACAGGAACAGCAAAATCGCACAAGAAATTCAAAACAGTATACAAAACAGCTTTGGGACTGACTGCAGCTGCAGCTGTATTTTCAACAGTATGTATCACAAATCCTGCATTTGCAGAGAACATTCCTCTGGTCGGAAATGTATTTAAGCAGCTCGGCAATTCTCTGGGATTTTATGGTGATTATTCGAAATATGCAAAACAGCTGACAGAATCAGCAGAAGGTGCACAGTCTGCAGATGCTGATGGAAGTCAGGAGGGCAGCAGTAATTCTCAAAATGTTCAGGTTGAGGATCAGAATACAACAGAAAATCACAATGCAGATAAAACGAAAGACGATCAATCCTACAGCAAAACGGTAGATGGAACAACTGTCACACTCTCAGAGGTATACTGTAATGAACTGGCAATGTATCTGTCTATGACAATCCATACAGAAGATAAATTTCCGGATACCTTCATCACATCTGAGGGAAAACCTAATATTAAGCTCAGCGAAAATTCTACAGTGAAATATGATTACATGGATGGAAAAAGTAATCTGTTCAATGCTTATCTGGATGGAAAAATGCTGGATGATAATACTTATGCAGGAGTTTTGCGTATTCCTGTGGAAGATATGACAGTGGATGATGCAGGATGGACAAAATTTTATGAGGTGCGTAATGCATTTTTCAAGGAAAAAGGGATTGATGTAGATTCTGAGGACTTTAGTTTTGACAAGTTAGCCCAGGCACTGGGAATGGATGAATACAGTGATGAGAAGCTTCCTCAGGTGGGAGGTCCGGCAATCAGCGATTATGTCAAAGACATAAAAGTACCTGACAGGTTTACCATGGAGCTAGATCTGAAAGATATTGTGGGCGCTCTTCCGGAGAAGCAGGATACCACCCCGGATATCCCTCAGGATCTGCGGGATGAATATAATCAGAAAATGGCAGAGCATGGAATCAGCACAGATGATGCAGATTATGAGAGCCTGACAGAAGAACAGAAGAATCTGGAACATCAGTTTTTCACTGAGATGTGGAATGAGTATTTTGAACGGTATCCTGAGGCAATTGAAGGTAATAACAGATATAACTCATGGACACTGAAGGGTGACTGGAAGTTCAACGTAGATGTAGAGAAAAATACTTCCGATACGGTTAAAAAGGATGTAAATGTGGTAGATGAAAATGGAGATGGTGTTCTCTCCATTACGAAAACACCATTTGAGATCACTATGAAAATGCAGGATCCGGAAGCAAAGTATTTTGCAGTTATGCTGGATGCCAATGGAGATATCATGCCATATGGAGGCGTGTCAAACAGCAATAACACATATGCGATACAGGACAGAGACATTTCCACTGTATATATTTATCTTTGTGACTACTATGAGTATATGGATGAGCTGAAAGGCTACTACTGGTCCGATGACTACGAAGAAAAAGCAAAGACCAGGACCTTCAAACAGCTCCTGGATGAACGGGCAGTTGCCGGCACAGAAGTACATTTTGATACAGATAAATAATGATATAAAGCTTCTTTTTGTCCTTGATATCAGATGATAAAGTCCCGTAACTGAAACAGCATCTTCACAATTTTCTGCAGAAAGATGATGTTTTAATTATTTTGATAAAAAAGGTCAGAAAAACAGTAGAATCTGAGCCAAGTTAATGTTACAATGTAGGCGTCTCAAAAAAAGAGTGCAGAAGGGAGCCAAAACAAAATGGACTACGCAAAAGAATCTTTAAAAATGCATTATGACTTAAAAGGTAAAATCGAGGTTGTATCAAGAGCCAAAGTAGATTCCAAAGATGCTTTAAGTCTTGCTTACACACCGGGTGTTGCTCAGCCTTGTCTGGAGATCCAGAAGGATGTAAACAAGAGTTATGATCTGACAAGACGCTGGAATACAGTTGCTGTTGTAACAGACGGAACTGCGGTACTTGGACTGGGAGATATCGGACCGGAAGCTGGTATGCCTGTTATGGAAGGCAAATGTGTACTCTTTAAAGAATTCGGCGGTGTAGACGCGATTCCGCTCTGCGTCCGCAGTAAAGATGTTGATGAGATCGTTAAGACAGTAAGCCTCCTGGCCGGATCCTTTGGAGGAATCAACCTTGAGGATATTTCCGCACCGAGATGCTTTGAAATCGAAAAGAAACTGAAAGAATGCTGTGATATTCCGATCTTCCACGATGACCAGCACGGAACAGCAGTTATCACACTTGCAGGTGTTATCAACGCGCTGAAACTGGTTGGAAAGAAGCTTGACGAAGTGAAGATCGTTACTTCCGGAGCAGGTGCTGCAGGTATCGCTATCATCAAACTGTTAATGTCCATGGGACTTAAGAATGTAATCATGACAGACAGAAAGGGTGCGATTTACGAAGGCAGAGAAGGATTAAACCCGATCAAAGAAGAGATGGCTAAGATCACAAACTTCAACAAAGAGAAAGGTACTCTTGCAGAAGTGATCAAAGGCGCAGACATCTTCATCGGTGTATCCGCACCTGGAACACTGACACAGGATATGGTCCGCACAATGGCAAAAGATCCTATCATTTTTGCATGTGCAAACCCGGTACCTGAAATCTTCCCTGACGAAGCAAAAGCAGCAGGCGCAGCAGTGGTATCCACAGGACGTTCTGATTACCCGAACCAGGTAAACAACGTACTCTGCTTCCCGGGACTTTTCCGTGGTGTACTGGACGCAAGAGCATCAGATGTTAACGATGAAATGAAAGTTGCAGCAGCATATGCAATTGCAGGTTTGGTAAGTGACGAAGAATTAACAGCGGAATATATTCTTCCGGCAGCCTTTGACCCACGTGTAAAAGACGCTGTAGCTAAAGCTGTAGCAGAAGCAGCAAGAAAATCAGGCGTAGCAAGGATCTAACCGAATAGAATAATGAAGCCCTCTGTTTTCATGTGAGCAGCATGCAGACAGAGGGCTTTTTTGCATAATATTCAATCTGACCTCTAAAAAATTCAAAAAATTGGTCATTGAAATAATGACACATTTCACGTATGATAACTTCAACATATTGATGCGTCAAAATATAAAAAATCTGATAGTGAAAATCAAACAGGCAATCTGGCTTATTGATATGGGCCTTCTATCAGATCATATGAGAGGGGACAGTTATTATGAATACTCAGAACAGCACAATTACAAAACTTGCAGAGACAGCTCTTATGGCTGCGTTATGCTATGTATCTTTTACATTCCTGCAGATTAAGATCCCTGTACCGGGCGGTGATGCAACATCCATCCATATCGGAAATGCATTCTGCGTACTGGCAGCACTTCTGATCGGCGGTGTATACGGCGGATTATCCGGTGCCATCGGAATGGGAATCGCAGACCTGATGGATCCTGTATATATCACAGGCGCACCAAAGACATTTGTACTGAAATTCTGTATTGGCCTGATCACAGGTCTGGTAGCACATAAGATTGCAAAGATTAATGAAAGTACAGATAAGAAATATGTTTTCAAATGGAGTGTGATTGCTTCTGTAGCAGGTCTTGCATTTAATGTTGTGGCAGATCCGATCGTAGGATATTTCTACAAACAGTATATTCTCGGACAGCCTCAGGAACTGGCACAGGCACTTGCAAAAATGAGTGCTGTAGCGACATTATTCAATGCAGTTGTTTCTGTGATCCTGGTAGCAGTGATCTACAATGCAGTACGTCCGGTACTGATCAAAAGTCATCTGCTTACAGTTACCGGTAAGAAAAAAGAACAGGCAGCATAAAAATGAAAAGCATTTCAGTTTTGCATCATACAGCAGACTGAAATGCTTTTTTGGTGTATAGAGTATTTATGAGAAGAAAAAATAAAAATATGGGGTTGAAATAGGGAGAAATATATAGTATTGTAGGTGATACAACGCTTAGGGCGAGGACTGTCTTTGGACAGTCTCTTTTTATGAAGAAGGATGAGGAAAAAATTATGGAGAGGACAAAAGAAAGGTTATCGTTTCGTAAGAAGTTTATCGGTGACAGGAGGTTTTATATGATGGTTCTGGCTGTGGCTGTGCCGATTATGATTCAGAATGGAATTACGAATTTCGTAAGTCTGCTGGATAATATTATGATCGGGCGGATCGGTACGGAGCAGATGTCAGGGGCTTCCATTGTGAATCAGCTGATTTTTGTTTATAATCTGTGTATTTTCGGAGGAGTATCCGGGGCAGGGATTTTTACAGCACAGTACTTTGGACAGAAGGACAATGAAGGAGTGCGGCAGACATTCAGGTATAAGTTATGGATGGCTGTGATCCTGACCATCGGGACGACTTTGCTGCTTCTGACGGTTGGAGAGAATCTGATCAGTATGTATCTGCAGGGGGATGGAACTGCGCAGCAGATTGCAGATACACTGAATTATGGAAAACAGTATCTGGATATTATGCTGTTGGGATTACCACCTTTTATGATGGTGCAGATTTATTCCAGTACTCTGCGAGAGTGCGGAGAGACGGTTCTTCCTATGAAAGCAGGAGTTGTGGCAATCTGTGTGAACCTGTTATTTAACTACCTGTTGATCTATGGTGTATTTTTCTTCCCAAGACTGGGTGTGAGAGGTGCGGCAATCGCAACTGTGCTGTCACGTTATGTGGAGGCTGCAATTGTAATCAGCTGGACACACAGGCATACGGAGAAGAATCCCTTTGCAAAAGGGTTGTATAGCACGCTTAAGGTTCCTGCAAATCTGACAAAGAAAATTCTGGTCAAGGGGACTCCGCTGTTATTTAATGAGACTTTATGGGCTTCAGCTATGGCTATGCTGACACAGTGTTATTCGGTTCGAGGGCTGAATGTGGTTGCTTCTCTGAATATTTCCAATACTATCAACAATGTGTTTAATATTGTGTTTATTGCCCTGGGAGATTCCGTGGCAATCATTGTAGGACAGCTTCTGGGAGCGGGAGATATGAAGAAAGCGAGAGACACAGATAACAAGATGATTGCCTTCTCAGTAATGTGCTGTACAGGGGTTGCAATTGTCATGTTTATTATGGCTCCGCTGTTTCCAATGCTTTATAATACCAATGATGAGGCAAGGGAGCTGGCGAAGTATCTGATTATGATCACTGCATTCTTTATGCCACAGAATGCGTTTTTGCATGCAACCTATTTTACTCTGCGTTCCGGTGGAAAGACGATTATTACGTTCCTGTTTGACAGTGTGTTTATCTGGTGCGTCAGTGTGCCGATCGCGTTTGTGCTGAGTCGTTATACAGGGATTCATGTGCTTGTGATTTATGCATGTGTGCAGCTGGCAGATTTGATTAAGTGTGTGATTGGATTTGTGCTGGTTAAGAAGGGTGTGTGGCTGCAGAATATTGTTTCATCATGATAAAAATTTTCAATAACATTTGGCTTGACTAACCGATATGCTATAGTGTATCATCAGTGAAAGTCAAATAGAAACAGTCTTATAAAACTATTATAATATGACTTGTTGTTTGATTCACATCATGCTATTTGTGAATTGATATATGTAACATTAATTCTCTTTGCACTGCATTACATTCAACAGAATGCGAGATCAACAGTACAAACTGAGCAGGCGATGCCCGAGGTGTTCGAGGGCGTGGGGCCGGGCCGCGTGAAGCGGCAGCAGATATGAACATTTTCAGACATATCTGTGGGACAGTGTATGTTCCGCAGGTGTGTCTTTTTGTTTTCTGAAAAGTATGTTTTGGAAAGATTTTCTTTTAGAGGGATTTTTTTAGGAGAATTTTCTGAGACAGGTGCAGTTCCGAAATACAAAAAGACCCCTGTAAGACCGCACTTTGATAAGTCACAGAAAGGAAATATGTTTTCTGACTGTGACGCAATGTATGTGACATAAGAAGAACCTGTAAACTCAAATATAGGAAAGTACAAAAGCTTATATATTTGAAAAGAAAATTTAGGAGGTCCTGGTTATGGAACAGACAAAAAAATTAAACATGACAGCAATGTCAGACAAGACAAACAGTAACACGACAGCTAAGAAGGAAGAGCCTGCATGGGAACATAAGGTGGCAATGAAGGTATCAGGTGTGAGTATTGCAGTAAACCTGTTACTTTCCTTATTTAAATTACTTGCCGGAATTCTGGCACATTCAGGTGCTATGATCTCAGATGCGATTCATTCAGCATCTGATGTGGGAAGTACTTTCGTAGTAATAGTCGGTGTGAATTTATCCAGCAAAAAATCCGATAAGGAGCATCAGTATGGACATGAGCGGATGGAATGTGTATCTTCCATTATTTTGTCCGGGTTACTTCTGGCAACCGGTATCGGAATTGGTATGAATGGAATTGAGAACATTATTAAGAGTACTTCAGGAGCAAGCATTGCAATTCCCGGAACATTGGCACTGATTGCGGCAGTTGTTTCTATTGTAGTGAAGGAGTGGATGTTCTGGTATACCAGAAGTGCTGCGAAGAAAATAAATTCCGGTGCACTGATGGCAGATGCATGGCATCATCGTTCAGACGCAATGTCCTCTGTTGGTGCATTTATCGGTATCCTGGGTGCGAGACTTGGCTTCCCGATTCTGGATCCGATTGCCAGTGTGGCAATCTGTGTACTGATCGTGAAAGCATCTGTAGATATTTTCAGAGATGCAATTGATAAGATGGTTGACCATTCCTGTGATGATGCAACAGAAGAGAGCATGAGAGAAGTGATCATGGGAGTGAAAGGAGTGAAGGGAATCGACCTTCTCCAGACACGATTATTTGGTTCTAAGATGTATGTGGATATTGAAATTTCAGCAGATGGAACGATTCCTCTGGATGAGGCACATGACATTGCGGAAAATGTTCATCATAGTATAGAGAAGAATTTTAAAGACGTAAAACACTGCATGGTTCATGTGAATCCGGTGAATGAGTAAATAAAAAGCGAGACTGTCCGAAGTATAATCTGGGCAGTCTTGTTTTTTATTGGATAATCATCTATGCTATAAGCGAAACTCGTATTATCTGTTCTTTGTATGGCAGTAAGTCTGGGAAGCGTACAGAAAATACAGGTAGCGAAAGGACTGCTATAGAATAGCAGAAATCACTTTTTTATTGAGAAACAGATAAATTTATTTGTTTGACTGGAAATTTTACGTAAATATAACATGGACATTCCATGGAATTGATATTCAAAGTTTATAATTCTAAACGTTATAGGATGTCAGAGTCAAAAGGTTTGACAAATTTTGCCACTGATATCACGAATAAAAAGAGTGAGGAATTATCCGAATGAAAAAACAACAGAAAAAGACAAAAGAAATTACGGCACCTGTATATATGATGAACAGAGAACTGTCCTGGCTGAAGTTTAATGAGAGAGTTTTAAATGAGGCGGGAAATCCAAGAGTTCCGCTTGCGGAGAGACTGACATTTGCCGCTATTTATCAGTCAAATCTGGATGAATTTTACAGAGTCAGAGTCGGAACTCTGATGGATCAGATGGAAGCATCTGAAGTAATACGTGAGAACAAAACCAATATGACCAGTGAAGAACAGGTAACTGCAATCCTTCAGGCCACCAGAGATCTGGATCAGAAAAAGGCAGCTATCTATGAACAGCTGATGGGAGAACTGGAGCCTTACGGAGTGCGTCTGATCAATTTTAACAGATTATCTGCAGAGGAAGGCAAGCTTCTGGAAACATATTTTGATCAGGAGATTGCACCGTATCTGTCTGCAAACATTGTGAGCAAACAGCAGCCATTTCCATTCCTGAAAAATAAAAATATTTATGCAGTGGCATCACTGATGAGCAAGGGTGGAAAAACAAAAACAGCTATTATCCCTTGCAGTAATACTGTATTCAGACGTTTGATTGATATTCCTACAAGAAAAGGGACTTTCATGCTTTCAGAGGAACTGATCCTTCATTTTCTGCCACTGGTGTTTGAACGGTATACAGTAAAAAGCAAATCACTGATCCGTATCATCCGCAATGCGGACATTGATGTGGATGAAGCGTTTTATGATGAGGATCTTGACTACCGGGATTCCATGGAGAAACTGATCCGCACCAGACGCAGACTCTGCCCGGTAAAACTGGAACACAGCCGGGTGCTGGATGTGACGATCATTGAAAATCTGCGCAAAGAACTTGGAATTGGAGCAGACCAGGTTTACTTTTCGGAGGCACCATTAGAGTTATCATTTTTTTCGCAGATCCAGGATTCTCTGAGAGAAAAAAGAGAACTGTTTTTTGAAAAGAGAGTGCCGCAGCAGCCGGCATGCATCCGCAATGATCTGCCTGTGATCGACCAGATCGAAGAAAAAGACTGGTTTTTAAGTTTTCCATATGAGAGCATGAAGCCTTTTATAAGACTTTTGAAAGAAGCTGGCGAGGATGAGAGAGTTGTATCCATCCGCATGACACTTTATCGTGTGGCAAAAAATTCACAGATCGTAGAGGCTTTAATCGATGCTGCCGAGAACGGAAAAGAAGTTGTTGTGCTGGTAGAATTGCGTGCCCGGTTTGATGAAGAAAATAATATTGAATGGTCAAGACGGTTAGAGGATGCAGGCTGCCGCATTATTTACGGTATCGACCATATCAAAGTGCATTCGAAACTCTGTCAGATCACCTACAAAAAAGACGGCGAGATTCGTCATATCACGCAGATTGGAACCGGTAATTATAATGAAAAGACGGCGAAATTATACACAGATCTATCTGTTATGACTGCAAATGAAAAAATCGGCGAGGAGTCAGCAGAAGTTTTTCATGCTCTCTGTTTAGAGCAGCTCGTGGAGAAAACGAAATATCTTTTGGTGGCACCGAAGTGTCTGCAGAGTAAGATAATTGTAATGATCGATGAGGAAATCGCAAAAGCAAAAGCAGGAAAACCGGCTTATGTCGGAGCAAAAATGAATGCCCTGACAGATAAGGTCATCATTGACAAACTAGTCGAGGCATCAAAAGCCGGTGTAAAAATAGAACTGATCATCCGTGGAATCTGCTGCCTGATTCCGGGCGTGGAAGGATATACGGAAAATATCCGGGTGATCAGTATTGTCGGACGGTATTTAGAGCATTCCAGAATATATCTGTTTGGAGCAGATGAGGAAGACGCAAAAGTTTATATTGCATCTGCGGATTTTATGACCAGAAATTCAACAAAGCGTGTTGAGGTTGCAGCACCGATCTGGGATAAGGCGATCAAAGAGCGCATTATGGCTATGTTTCACCTGATGTTAAAAGACAATGTAAAAGCAAGGGGACTCGGCAGTGACGGTAATTATTCGAGAGTGACAGATTCGGATGTAAAGCTGAATTCCCAGGAGTATTTTTTTGCTATGAGTTATCAGCAGGCGGAAAATACGGAAAAGTAAGCGAAACATTTACCATTATTTTACATACATTTTACCAAACCTCTCTCATGTATTTTACATAAGTGCCGTAAAGTAAAAACTGTCAAAAGGAAATGAAAAGAAAACAGCAGGATGGACGCCCTGCAAATTGAAAAAAGAGAGGATTAAGAAAATGAAAAAGAAAGTAATGTGTATGTTATTAACAGGTATGATGGCAGCCAGCATGATCGCAGGCTGTGGCAACAGTGGAAATGCAAGTGCAAATGCCGGAGCAGATACAAATACAGATGCAAGTGCAGATGCAGCGGACAGTTCAGCAGATCAGTCAGCAGATGTTACACCAGATACGACAGCTGCAAATTCAGCATCAGCAGCAACCGGAGATTTTGACAACAGCGAGTATATCAACGTTGTATCCCGTGAGGATGGTTCCGGTACAAGAGGAGCATTCATCGAGCTGTTCGGTGTGGAAGAGAAAAATGATGCCGGTGAGAAAATTGATAATACAACCGATGAAGCAATCATCACAAACAGTACCGACGTTATGTTAACAACAGTTTCAGGTGATGAATACTCCATCGGATATGTATCACTTGGTTCCCTAAACGACAGTGTAAAAGCAGTTTCCATCGATGGAGCAGAAGCTACCGTAGATCTGTCTCTTATACACATCTGACGCTGCCGACGAAGCTAGAAGTGTAGAT
>ERZ1027100.1069-NODE-1069-length-11118-cov-3.743650_pt1 | contig 11118 bp, 9 predicted proteins | sample MGYA00519407_ERZ1027100 | MGnify/ENA primary metagenome ERZ1027100 (study PRJEB26926, sample SAMN06164645) | human gut metagenome | biome: ENVO:00009003; feature: ENVO:2100002; material: ENVO:00002003 | host: Homo sapiens | place: USA | collected 2012 ... | reverse complement strand
GGAAAAAGTAAAAGAGCCTTTCAAAAACTGCTAAGGCAACAACCTTTTAAGGTTTTTAATAAAAAATCAGGAGGATAACATCATGAAGGTAGGTATTATTGGCGCCGGCACAATGGGTTCCGGCATCGCACAGGCTTTCGCTCAGACCGAAGGCTATGAAGTATTTCTTTGCGATATCAACGAAGAGTTCGCTGCAAACGGCAAGAAGAAAATTGCAAAGGGCTTTGAGAAGAGAATTGCAAAAGGCAAAATGACTCAGGAAGCTGCTGACGCTGTTCTGGCTAAGATCACCACAGGCGTTAAGACCATCTGCACAGATTGCGATCTGGTTGTAGAAGCTGCTCTGGAAAACATGCAGATCAAGAAGCAGACATTCAAAGAGCTGCAGGACATCTGCAAGGCAGACTGCATCTTTGCTACCAACACATCCTCTCTGTCCATCACAGAGATCGGCGCTGGCCTGGATCGTCCGGTTATCGGCATGCACTTTTTCAATCCCGCTCCTGTTATGAAGCTGGTTGAGGTTATTGCAGGTCTGAACACTCCTGAAGAGGTTGTGGAAAAGATCAAAGCAATCTCCGTTGAGATCGGCAAGACTCCTGTACAGGTAAATGAAGCAGCTGGTTTCGTTGTAAACAGAATCCTTGTTCCGATGATCAACGAAGCAGTTGGTATCTATGCAGATGGCGTTGCAAGCGTAGAAGATATCGATACCGCTATGAAGCTGGGTGCAAACCATCCCATGGGACCTCTGGCTCTGGGCGACCTGATCGGTCTGGATATCGTACTGGCTATCATGGAAGTTCTGGAATCCGAGACTGGAGATCCGAAGTATCGTCCTCATCCCCTTCTGAGAAAGATGGTTCGCGGCGGACAGCTTGGACAGAAGACCGGCAAGGGCTTTTACGACTACACGAAATAAATAATAATAGGAGTGAGGCGGCTGCCTGATCAAGACAGCCGCAAGCTCACAAGGAGGAATATAAAATCATGGATTTTACTTTGGACAAAAAGCATGAGATGGCGAGACAGCTTTTCAGAGATTTCGCCGAGAAGGAAGTAAAGCCTCTGGCAATTGAGGTTGATGAGACCGAAGAATTCCCCAGAGTGACTGTTGACAAAATGATCAAAGCTGGTTTCATGGGTATCCCGGTACCGAAGGAATACGGCGGACAGGGCTGTGATCCTCTGACCTACGCTATGTGTGTAGAGGAGCTTTCCAAGGTTTGCGGCACCACAGGCGTTATCGTTTCTGCACATACCTCTCTTTGCTGCGATCCGATCATGACATTCGGTACAGAAGAGCAGAAGCAGAAATTCCTGGTTCCCCTTGCAAAAGGTGAAAAGCTGGGTGCGTTCGGCTTAACGGAGCCCGGTGCTGGTACAGATGCTCAGGGTCAGCAGACCAAGGCTGTTTTAGACGGCGATGAGTGGGTATTAAACGGTTCCAAGTGCTTCATCACAAACGGTAAGGAAGCTGACGTTTACGTTATCTTCGCTGTAACCGGTGTTGTTGAAAAGCGCGGCCGCAAGATGAAAGAAATCTCTGCATTTATCGTAGAGAAAGGAACTCCCGGCTTCACATTCGGTACCAAAGAGAAGAAGATGGGTATCCGTGGTTCTTCCACATACGAACTGATCTTCCAGGATTGCCGTATCCCCAAGGAAAATCTGCTGGGTCAGCAGGGCAAGGGCTTCAACATCGCTATGCATACTCTGGATGGCGGCCGTATCGGTATCGCTTCTCAGGCTCTGGGTATTGCAGAGGGCGCTCTTGAGAGAACCATTGCATATGTAAAAGAAAGAAAGCAGTTCGGCCGTGCGATCGGTGCATTCCAGAATACACAGTTCCAGCTGGCTGATATGGCAACCAAGGTTGAGGCTGCTCAGCTTCTGGTTTACAAGGCTGCTATGGCAAAGGCTACTCAGAAGTCCTACTCCGTAGAAGCTGCAAAGGCAAAACTGTACGCTGCAGAAGTTGCTATGGAAGTTACCACCAAGGCTGTACAGCTGCACGGCGGCTATGGTTACACCAGAGAGTACGAAGTAGAACGTATGATGCGCGATGCGAAGATCACTGAGATCTACGAAGGTACCAGCGAAGTTCAGAGAATGGTTATCTCCGGCGCTCTGCTGAAATAATCCATACAAAGTAAAGAACTTTGCAGGCAATAGACAAATTAAAATAAGGAGTGAATCATACAATGAAAATCGTTGTTTGTATCAAACAGGTACCCGATACCAAGGGCGGCGTTAAGTTCAATCCCGACGGCACTCTTGACAGAAGTGCCATGATGGCAATTATGAATCCCGATGACAAGGCTGGTCTGGAAGCAGCTCTTCGCTTAAAAGATCAGTATGGCGCAGAAGTTACCGTTCTGACCATGGGTCTTCCCAAGGCAGAAGAAGTTCTGCGTGAGGCTCTGGCTATGGGCGCAGACAAGGGCATTCTGGTAACAGACAGAGTCCTGGGCGGCGCTGATACATGGGCTACTTCTCAGACAATTGCAGGTGCACTGCGTAATCTGGAGTATGATCTGATCATTACCGGACGTCAGGCAATCGATGGCGATACCGCACAGGTTGGTCCTCAGATTTCCGAGCATCTGGATATTCCGGTTATCAGCTACGCTCAGAACTTAAAGGTCGAAGGCGATTCCGTAATCGTTGAGCGTCAGTACGATGACAGATATCACGTTCTGAAAGCAAAAATGCCCTGCCTGGTTACTGCACTGGCAGAGTTAAACGAGCCCCGTTACATGACTCCCGGCGGAATTTTCGATGCATATGATGCAGAGATCACCGTTTGGGGCAGAAAAGACTTAAAGGATGTAGAGGATTCCAACCTTGGTCTGAAGGGATCTCCGACCCAGATCGCAAAGGCATCTGATAAGGTTCGTAAGGGCGCAGGCGAAAAGGTTGCTCTTGATCCGGCAGAGTCTGTTGACTATATTATGGACAAGTTACTGACCAAACATGTAATTTAACAAATTATAGAAAAGCGTGGTGAATGAGATGAACTTAGAAGAATATAAAGGCGTATTTGTCTTTGCGCAGCAGGTAGACAACAAGTTAAACGGTATTGCACTGGAGCTGGTGGGCAAAGGAAAAGATCTGGCAAAGGATCTTGGCACAGAAGTAACTGCAGTTTTAATCGGTAGCGACGTTATGAGTCTTACCAAAGAGCTGGCTGAGTACGGCGCAGACAGAATCATCGTTGTAGATGATCCTGAATTAAAGGAGTACAGAACCGAGCCTTATGCACATGCACTGGCTGAGGTTATCAAGAAGTACAAACCCGAAATCATGCTGGTTGGCGCAACAGCAATCGGCCGTGACTTAGGTCCCCGTGTATCCGCAAGAATCCATACCGGTCTGACCGCAGACTGCACACAGCTGGAAATCGGCGATTTCCCGATCAACCCGATCCCGGGCAGAGAACAGCTGCACAACCAGCTGCTGATGACTCGTCCTGCATTCGGTGGCAACACAATCGCTACCATCGCTTGTCCGAACTTCCGTCCTCAGATGGCAACCGTTCGTCCTGGCGTTATGCAGAAGGCTGAACGTGTGGAAGGCGCACAGGCTGTTATCGAAGAGTTCAATCCTGGATTCGTTCCCAACAACAAATATGTTGAGATCCTGGATATCGTAAAGGCTGTATCTGACGTAGAAGATATCATGGACGCTAAGATCCTGGTATCCGGCGGCCGTGGTGTAGGCAGCGCAGAGAACTTCAAACTGCTGGATGATCTGGCAGAAGCTCTTGGCGGTACCGTAAGCTGCTCCCGTGCAGTTGTAGATGCTGGCTGGAAGTCCAAAGACCTGCAGGTTGGACAGACCGGTAAGACCGTTCGTCCTCATGTATACTTTGCAATCGGTATCTCCGGTGCAATTCAGCACCTGGCTGGTATGGAAGAGTCTGATATCATCATTGCAATCAACAAAGATGAGACAGCTCCGATCTTCGACGTTGCTGACTACGGCATCGTTGGCGATCTGAACAAGATCCTGCCTGCTCTGACCGAGAAGATCAAAGAAGCAAAGGCTGCAAAGAACTAAATTGTATATAGAATGTATACAGGAAAGACCCGTCGATGAGGCGGGTCTTTTTTCGTGGCGGCAAGGTGACCGCTGTTGCCCATAACGGGGAGGCAAAGCAGTGTCAAAATGCGATCATGTATGCCTCAGTCTTGTATCCTATCCCCGAATTTGATATACTTGTCGCTGGAAAGGGATGACAGAATATATGGCGAAAGAAAAAGAAATCAAAACAAACGCGATGCGGATTCTGGATCGGATGAAGATTCCGTATACCCATTATACCTACGAATGCGACGAATTTATCGACGGCATGCAGATCGTGGAGAAGCTGAACTTAAAACCGGAGCAGGTCTATAAGACGCTGGTAACGCAGGGACACAGCAAGGCCTATTTTGTCTTTGTGATCCCGGTGGCAGAGGAGCTGGATTTGAAGAAAGCGGCAAAAGCGGTCGGAGAGAAATCTCTGGAGATGATCCATGTAAAGGATATCAACCAGATCACCGGCTATATTCGCGGCGGCTGTACGGCAGTCGGCATGAAAAAACAGTATAAAACGGTAATCGATGCCAGTGCTCAGACATTGCAGACAATGATCGTCAGCGGCGGACGGATCGGATCGCAGATCGAACTGACTCCGGAGGACCTTGCAAAGGCAGCAAATGCGGTATTTGCGGAGATTATCGCTTGACCCGCAAGTGGGTAAGTGTTATTATTTTGGATGGTGAAGTGCGTGTTTTGTGGACGCGCACAGGTTTCAGAAGAAAAAATGAGGTGTAGAAAGATGAGTGCAAATTTTGAAGAACTGATCTCCAAGGTCAAAGAGTACGGCAAAAAGAAAGTATCTGTTGCTGTAGCAGAAGATGCTCCGATTCTGGAAGCTGTAGAAGAAGCAAGAAAACAGGGCTTTGCAGATGCTATCCTGGTTGGTGATGAAGCAAAGATTCGCGAGATCGCTGCAGGTTTAAATATCGACCTGACTCCTTACGAAATCATCAACGAGCCGGATCACTGGCAGGCTGCTTTAAAGGCAGTTAAGCTGGCACATGACGGCGTTGCTGACATGTATATGAAAGGTCTGATCGATACCAAATCTTTCTTAAAGAGCATTCTGGACAAGGAAGTTGGTCTGCGCACCGGCAAACCGCTGTCCCACGTATGCTGTTTTGAAGTAAAAGGCATTAAGCAGCTGTTGTTCCTGACAGACGTTGCATTTATGACATATCCTACCCTGGAAGATAAGGTACATATCATTGAAAATACCGTAGAGGTTGTACATGCATGCGGTATTGAGTGTCCGAAGGTTGCTCCTCTGGCAGCAGTTGAGGTTGTAAACCCCAAGATGCCTGTTACCGTTGAAGCTGCTGAGCTGACCAAGATGAACGAAGAAGGCAAGATCACAGGCTGTATCGTAGATGGCCCTCTGTCTATGGATCTGGCAATTGATCCGGAAGCTGCAAAGCATAAGGGTGCTACTGACCGTAAGATCCAGGGCGATGCAGATATCCTGCTGTTCCCTGATATCCACGCCGGCAACCTGGTATACAAGACTCTGGTACACACTGCAGAGGTAAAGAACGGATGTATCCTCACCGGTACTCAGGTTCCCGCAATCCTGACCAGCCGTTCCGATACCTTCCAGACCAAGGTAAATTCCATCGCTCTGGCAGCGGTTGTAGCAGAAGGCTTAAAGAAAAACAAATAATTTCGCAGCATGACTGGAAGCTGCAAAAAGGAGACAGATATGGCAATCAAGAGTCTGATTATCAATCCCGGTTCCACCTCCACCAAGATCGGTGTATTCGAGGATGAGAACCTGTTATTTGAAGAAACACTGCGTCATTCCACAGAAGAGATTGCACAGTATGCGTCTATTATCGACCAGAAGGATTTCAGAAAGAACATTATCCTGGAGTTCCTGAAGGCAAAGGATTTCGATGTTAAGAGTTTCGATATGATCGTAGGTCGCGGCGGTCTGTTAAAGCCTATCCCGGGCGGCACATATACCGTAAGCGATGAACTGCTTGCAGACCTGAAAAAGGGTGTACAGGGTCAGCATGCTTCTAACTTAGGCGGTATCCTTGCACGGGAAATCGGTGATGAGATCGGTGTTCCTTCTTATATCGTAGATCCTGTCGTTGTGGATGAGCTGGAGCCTGTTGCGCGCCTTTCCGGTATGCCTGAGCTTCCCAGAAGAAGTATTTTCCATGCGCTGAACCAGAAGGCTGTTGCAAGAAGATATGCAAAAGAGCACGGCGTAAAATACGAAGATCTGAACCTGATCGTAATCCACCTGGGCGGCGGCGTTTCTGTTGGTGCGCACAGCCAGGGCAAGGTTGTAGATGTAAACAACATCCTGGACGGTGAGGGTGCATTCTCTCCGGAGAGAGCAGGTACCGTTCCGGTTGGCGATCTGGTTAAAATGTGCTATTCCGGTAAATATACGGAGAAGGAAGTTTATAAAAAGATCTGCGGAAACGGCGGCTTAAATGCTTATCTGCACACCAACGATTTCCGTGATATGCAGAAGATGGCAGAAGAGGGTGACGAATATGCCGCTCTGGTAAGAGATGCCTTCTTCTATCAGATCTCCAAGGATGCTGGTGCAATGGCAGCAGTATTAAATGGTAAGGTTGATCAGATCATTCTGACCGGCGGTATTGCATATGCACCTGTTACCAGGAAGATGCTGGAAGAAAAGCTTGGCTGGATCGCTCCGTTCACTGTATATCCCGGTGAGGACGAGCTGCTGGCTCTGGCACAGGGTGGTCTGCGCGTTATCCGTGGAGAAGAAGCTGCAAAAGAATATTAAGCTGATACAGAACATTCCTGCGATCTTCTAAAAGGCAGCAGGAAAGGATCAAAAGATACTGCGGAGGTCAAAAAAGGCTTCCGCAGTTTTTTTGCGGGTCACAAAGTCGGGAATCATATATTAAGAATTTGTGAAAAAACTGTAACAACCTGTTGCCAAAGGGGCGCGCGCCTTGCATTTTCGGGCTTAATCTGTTAAAATAACCTTTAGTTTTTTAGTTATCGTGGCAAAGAGGGCTCTTTTTGCCCTGTTTTGGCAGGAGTAAGGCGTCCGGCGGGCGCATTTGAATGGAGAATAACGGATGAATGTCATTGAAAAAGTTTTTGGTACACACAGCGAAAGAGAGTTAAAGCGAATCCTTCCGATCGTGGATAAAATTGAGTCTCTGCGTGACGACATGATGGCGCTGACGGATGAACAGCTGAAAGATAAGACGAAAGAATATAAAACACGTCTGGCACAGGGCGAGACCTTAGACGACCTTTTGCCGGAAGCGTATGCAACGGTTCGGGAAGCGGGACGTCGTGTCCTGAACATGGAGCATTTCCGCGTACAGTTGATCGGCGGTATTATCCTGCATCAGGGACGTATCGCAGAAATGAAAACCGGTGAAGGTAAGACGCTGGTATCCACGCTTCCCGCTTACTTAAACGCGCTGGAGGGTAAGGGTGTACACGTTGTAACGGTCAATGATTACCTGGCAGCCCGTGACGCAGAGTGGATGGGAGCGATTCATGAATTTCTGGGCTTAAAGGTCGGCATTGTATTAAACAGCATGAAGCCGGAAGAGCGGAAGGCAGCATATGCCTGCGATATTACTTATGTCACCAATAACGAGCTGGGCTTTGATTATCTGCGTGACAACATGGCGATTTACAAGGAGCAGCTGGTACTGCGTGATCTGCACTATGCCATTATCGATGAAGTGGACTCTGTCCTGATCGATGAAGCGAGAACTCCTCTGATCATTTCCGGACAGAGCGGCAAGTCTACCGCTTTATATGAAATGTGTGATCTGCTAGCACGTCAGATGAAGCGCGGTGATGATGTACAGGAACTGACCAAGATGGACGCCATTATGGGTGTGGTACAGGAAGAGACCGGAGACTTCGTAGTCAACGAGAAGGATAAGATCATTAACCTGACCGCAGCAGGTATGGAGAAGGTTGAGAGATTCTTCCACATTGATAACTTCGCTGATCCCGAGAACCTGGAGATCCAGCACAACATCATTCTGGCATTACGTGCCCATAATCTGATGTTCCGTGATAAGGATTACGTGGTAAAGGATGACCAGGTACTGATCGTCGATGAATTTACCGGACGTATCATGCCGGGACGCCGTTACTCCGACGGTCTGCATCAGGCAATCGAAGCAAAAGAGCATGTAAAGGTGAAGAGAGAAAGTAAGACGCTGGCATCCATTACCTTCCAGAATTTCTTTAACTTATTCGATAAAAAGTGTGGTATGACCGGTACGGCTCTCACTGAGGAGACCGAGTTCCGTGAGATCTACGGCATGGATGTTGTTGTGATCCCTACGAACCGTCCCGTTATCCGTAAGGATCTGCAGGATGCTGTATACAAGACGAAAAGAGAGAAGCTGAACGCTATCGTGAATGCGGTAGAGGAAGCACACGCCACAGGACAGCCTGTACTGGTAGGTACGATCACGATCGAAGCCAGTGAGGAACTGAGCAGAATGCTGACCAAGCGCGGCATCCAGCACAAGGTACTGAATGCAAAATTCCATGAACTGGAAGCAGAGATCGTAGCCGATGCCGGTGTACACGGTGCGGTAACCATCGCTACCAACATGGCAGGCCGTGGTACGGATATCAAGCTGGATGATGAAGCGAGAGCCGCCGGCGGACTGAAGATCATCGGTACCGAGCGTCATGAGTCCAGACGTATTGATAATCAGCTGCGTGGTCGTTCCGGACGTCAGGGAGATCCAGGTGAGTCCAAGTTCTACATCTCTCTGGAGGACGATCTGATGAGACTGTTCGGTTCCGAGCGCCTGATCAGCATGTTCAATACCTTAGGCATCCCTGAGGGACAGGAGATCGAACACAAAGCATTGACCAATGCCATCGAATCCGCACAGAAGAAGATCGAGAGCAACAACTACGGTATCCGTAAGAATCTGTTAGAGTATGACCGTGTCATGAGTGAACAGAGAGAGATTATCTACGAGGAGCGTCTGCGGGTACTGAACGGCGAGAGCATGCGTGATGTGATCTACAAGATGATCACCGATATTACCGAGAACTGTGTAGATATCTGTATCAATGACGACGCAGATATCTCCGACTGGGATTTCAATGAGTTAAATACCCTGCTCATTCCTACGATCCCGTTACAGCCTCTGACACCGGAGCGTGTGAAGAAGCCCAAGAAGAACAGCTTAAAGCAGCAGTTAAAGGAAGAAGCTGTGAAGCTGTACGAAGCAAAAGAAGCCGAGTTCCCCGAACCCGAAGCTATCCGTGAGCTGGAGCGTGTGGTTCTGCTGAAGGTCATTGACCGCAAGTGGATGGATCACATCGACGATATGGAGCAGCTGCGTCAGGGCGTGGGCTTACAGGCATATGGTCAGAGAGATCCTCTGGTAGAGTACAAGATGAGCGGTTACGAGATGTTCGATGAGATGACTCAGAACATCCGGGAAGAGACTGTGAGACTTCTGTTCCATATCAAGATCGAACAGAAGGTAGAGCGTGAGCAGCAGGCGAAGATCACCGGAACGAACAAGGACGATTCCTTGCCGAAGGGACCTGTAAAGCGTGAAAATGCAAAGGTCTATCCGAACGATCCCTGCCCCTGCGGAAGCGGTAAAAAATACAAGAACTGCTGCGGACGGAAAGCCTGATGTTTTCTGACGACAGCGGAAGATAGTGCGGCAGTGCGGACAGACGGTGTGCCTGCCGTAAAAAGTGAGAATTACGATAATAGAAAATAATAGAATAAGAAAGTAGGTGACGTTAAGTGGTTGAATTAGATCAGATGAAGACAGAAATTCTGTCCTACGAAACACCTTTAGCGGAAGTGAGGGATTCACTTTGACCTTGCTAACAAGGCAAAGCGGATCGAAGAAATGGAACGTGAGATGGAGGCTCCCGGATTCTGGGATGACCCGGAGCGTTCCAACCAGAAAATGAAAGAACTGAAGAACCTGAAGGATACGGTGGGAGAGTGTGATAAGCTTTCTACACAGTACGATGATATCCTGACTCTGATCGACATGGGATATGAGGAGAACGATGAGTCTCTGATCCCGGAAATCCGCGGAGAACTGGATGAATTCATCAGGGAATTCGACGAACTTAGGATCGGTACCCTATTGTCCGGAGAATATGATAAGAACAATGCAATCTTAAAGCTCAATGCCGGTGCCGGCGGTACCGAGAGCTGTGACTGGTGCGGTATGCTGTATCGCATGTATACCCGTTGGGCGGAGCGCAAGGGCTTTACCATCGAAGTACTGGACTACCTGGATGGTGATGAGGCCGGGATTAAGTCAGTGACTTTCCAGGTCAATGGTCTGAATGCCTACGGCTATCTGAAGTCTGAGAAGGGTGTACACCGTCTGGTGCGTATCTCTCCTTTCAATGCCCAGGGTAAGCGTCAGACATCCTTTGTATCTCTGGATGTTATGCCGGATATCGAAGGAGATCTGGATGTGGATATTGATGAGAAGGATCTGCGCATCGATACTTATCGAAGCAGTGGTGCCGGTGGCCAGCACATCAACAAGACATCATCTGCGATCCGTATCACTCATATCCCGACGGGAACAGTGGTGCAGTGTCAGAACGAACGAAGCCAGTTCCAGAACAAGGATAAGGCAATGCAGATGCTGAAAGCCAAACTGTATCTGTTAAAACAGGAAGCAAATGCCGAGAAGCTGTCTGATATCCGTGGCGAGGTCAAGGAGATCGGCTGGGGTAACCAGATCCGCTCCTATGTATTACAGCCTTACACACTGGTCAAGGATCATCGTACCGATGTGGAGACAGGCAATGTGGATGCAGTGCTGGATGGCGGACTGGATATCTTCATCAATGGCTATCTGAAATGGATCAGTGTACAGGGAGATAAGAAGAACACAGAGAATTAACAAATTCAAGTTTGTAAATGACACATTCCAGAAGGAGTGAAAGCTTTCTGGAATGTGATTTTTTATAAGGGAGAAAATTACATATGAGAAACGAAAACAAAGAGACAAACCAGGGCAAAAAAGCGATAGGAGAGTCCATAGGCAGCAG
>ERZ1027100.1061-NODE-1061-length-11205-cov-6.802691_pt1 | contig 11205 bp, 8 predicted proteins | sample MGYA00519407_ERZ1027100 | MGnify/ENA primary metagenome ERZ1027100 (study PRJEB26926, sample SAMN06164645) | human gut metagenome | biome: ENVO:00009003; feature: ENVO:2100002; material: ENVO:00002003 | host: Homo sapiens | place: USA | collected 2012 ... | reverse complement strand
CGTCTGGACACATATCATATATAAATATGATTTTTATATTTTTGAATTATTCGATTGATTTCAACCGGATTAGAACAGACCTGTGATCTTACCTGTCTCGTCTACGTCGATTCTCTCAGCAGCCGGAACTTTAGGAAGACCTGGCATTGTCATGATCTCGCCTGTAAGAGCTACGATGAATCCTGCACCAGCGGAAATCTTCAGGTTACGTACTGTAACTTCGAAGTCAGTAGGAGCACCCAGTTTAGTCTGGTCATCTGTTAAGCTGTACTGTGTCTTAGCTACACAGATCGGGCAGTTGCCAAAGCCAAGAGCTTCTAACTGTTTCGCCTGTTTCTGAGCGTTAGCTGTCAGAACTACTTTCTTACCGCCATATACTTTCTGAACGATCTGGTTCAGTTTGTCTTCGATAGAACCTTCCAGTTCATATGCATAGGAGAAGTCGTTTGGTTCTTCAACAAGACGGATAACTTCTTCTGCAAGTTTGATTCCGCCTTCGCCGCCTTTTGCCCATACTTCAGAAAGAGCAACGTTAACGCCCAGTTCTTTACATTTAGCTTCTACAAAGTCAAGCTCTGCTTTTGTATCTGTAGGGAATGCGTTGATAGCAACAACACATGGAAGTTTGTATACGTTTTTGATGTTGGAAACGTGTTTTAACAGGTTCGGGATACCTTTTTCAAGAGCTTCCAGGTTTTCATTGTTAAGGTCAGCTTTAGCAACGCCGCCGTTGTATTTCAGGGCACGTACTGTAGCTACGATTACAACTGCGCTTGGTTTTAAACCAGCCATACGGCATTTGATATCAAGGAATTTCTCAGCACCAAGGTCAGCACCGAAACCAGCTTCTGTGATTGCATAATCAGCAAGCTTCATAGCCATCTTTGTAGCTGTTACAGAGTTACATCCATGAGCGATGTTTGCGAATGGTCCGCCATGTACGATTGCAGGAACGTGTTCCAGAGTCTGTACAAGGTTTGGTTTCAGAGCATCTTTTAACAGGGCTGTCATAGCGCCTTCTGCGTGAAGGTCACCTGCTGTTACAGGTTTCTGCTCGGAAACTTTTCCGTATGTATATCCGATGATGATCTTGGATAATCTTTCTTTCAGGTCTTTGATGTCACTTGCGAGGCAAAGAACTGCCATGATCTCAGATGCAACTGTGATGTCGTATCCGTCTTCACGAGGCATACCGTTTGTTCTTCCGCCAAGGCCGTCTACTACGTTACGAAGCTGACGGTCGTTCATATCCACACATCTTCTCCATGTGATCTTACGTGGGTCAATGTTTAATGCATTGCCCTGGAAGATATGGTTATCGATCATAGCTGCCAGTAAGTTGTTAGCTGCGCCGATTGCATGGAAGTCACCTGTGAAGTGAAGGTTGATGTCTTCCATAGGAACAACCTGTGCATATCCGCCGCCTGCTGCACCGCCTTTAACACCGAATACCGGTCCTAAGGATGGCTCACGAAGAGCTACCATAACACTCTTGCCAAGTCTCTGCATACCATCTGCAAGACCTACAGTAGTAGTAGTTTTACCTTCTCCTGCAGGAGTTGGGTTGATAGCTGTAACGAGGATTAATTTTCCGTCCTTCTTATCGCTTTCTTTCAGAAGATTGTAGTCGATTTTTGCTTTGTATTTTCCGTACTGCTCCAGATATTTGTCGTCAATACCTGCTTTTTCTGCAATCTGAGTAATTGGAAGCATCTCGCATTCCTGTGCAATTTCAATGTCTGATTTGAATCCCATAATTGTTTTTCTCCTTTCGTTTCCGCATAACATGAAAAACTTCTGTTGCTGTTCACTCCGCGATCAGCAACAATTATTAATTGAAAGAAGTATCGGCCGGTCTGTCTGACATTCCTGATTTCTGCTCCGGAAATTATAAAAAAAGGCCAGTATCTGAATATTTCAAATACTGCCCAGACGGTCGGCGTCCACAAACCTCCGACTCCACGTGGTTTGCACTCCACTCTTTCCGTCAGTACTCGAAGGTTCTTTCAATTGATGAATACAATATATCATTTTGAGAAAAAAATGTCAAGAAATTTTTGTTGAAACGTCAAAAAATGTGAGTAAACTGGATAAAAGTTGTGCAAATTGATAAGAGAAGAGAATCGTAATCCCTGGTAATGAAAGAACATACGTTTTCTCAAGGGAAGAAATTGTTAAAAAATAGACACAGTTTTCCCTGATAAATGAAGAAAATATAAAAAGCGGGTAAAGCTAGAGCGTGTCTGAAAAATCATTCCCGCAATCTGTACGCCCCCACTTTGCGGGATATTTCACCCGAATTCAGTTGCCGTAGCCCGCTACGGCGCCCTCATCCGGGCAAAATATCCCACAAATTGTGACGCACATCTTGCAGAAAGCCTTTTTCAGACACGCTCTAGTGCAAAATATGGAAAATGGAATTGACAACAGTTCAGAAGATATGTTATTCTCATCTTTAGTATGAAAAGACACTATCGTTTTCATGCAAATATTTGCTCACATTCAGAGACAGTTTCTGAATGTTAAGCCATACGGACAGGCGGGGCAGTTGCCGGGTGGGAGACACCACATTATTGATTGAGTTAGAAGCTCAAATTTTATAAGTTGATTACTTTATAATAATCAGTGCGTAAGCACACATCATCTTGTGAAACGGTCAATAAGAGCATAGCATATATTTGCCAGCGATTGAAGACGACAGCAGTCATGAATATTTCAGAATACGGGAACAGGCACAGGATACAGACGGATTTATACGGGAAATCCGGTCAGTATATAAAGAGACAGAGCCTGAGAAATTCTATAGATCATGAGAGAAGCAGATGGTGAATGAACTTATCTGCTTCTTTTTTTGTGCAGATATAGCAAATATATATAGAAATAATTGAATCATTGTGCCGGTTTGAGGCAGTATACAATTGCTGAATGATAGAACTGTATTTGCCGGTACATGACGACAGGAAAAGAGGAACATGTCAAATGGATTATGAAAGACAACAGCATGCGCCCATATATGAAGCACTGGAACGTTTCCGAAAGAAGAGAGTCGTTCCCTTTGATGTGCCGGGACATAAAAGAGGAAGAGGAAATCCGGAGCTTGCACAGTTGCTGGGAGAGAAATGTGTGGGGCTGGATGTTAATTCTATGAAGCCGCTGGACAATCTCTGCCACCCGGTTTCGGTGATCAGAGAAGCGGAGGAGCTTGCAGCAGATGCTTTTGGCGCAGCGCATGCATTCCTTATGGTAGGAGGAACCACATCTGCAGTGCAGAGCATGATCCTGTCTGTCTGCAAGGCAGGGGATAAGATCATTCTGCCGCGAAATGTACATAAAAGTGCCATCAATGCCCTGGTACTGTGCGGTGCAATTCCGGTTTATGTAAATCCGGAGGTGAATGCGCAGCTGGGCATTTCCCTTGGCATGGAAGTCAGTCAGGTGGAGAAGGCTATGGATGAGAATCCGGATGCGGTGGCAGTTCTTGTAAATAACCCTACCTATTATGGAATCTGTTCGGATCTGCGGACTATCGTAAAGAAGGCTCATGCAAGAGGAATGAAGGTGCTGGCAGATGAGGCTCATGGAACCCATCTTTATTTCGGCAGAAACCTTCCTGTGTCCGGAATGGCGGCAGGTGCTGACATGGCGGCAGTTTCCATGCACAAATCCGGCGGAAGTCTGACACAGAGTTCGCTGCTGCTTTTGAATAAGAGTATGAATGCAGAGAAAGTGCGCCAGATCATCAATCTGACTCAGACCACAAGCGCTTCTTATCTTCTGTTGTCCAGTCTGGATATCTCCAGAAGAAATCTGGCACTCAGGGGAGAGGAATCCTTTGAAAAGGTTGCAGGGATGGCGCAGTATGCCAGAGAGGAGATCAATGAGATCGGCGGTTATTATGCATATGGTATGGATCTGATCAATGGAACCAGTGTTTTTGATTTTGATGTTACAAAACTCTCCATTTATACACTGGGAAATGGGCTGGCAGGTATTGAAGTTTATGATCTTCTCAGAGATGAATATGATATTCAGATCGAGTTTGGAGATATCTGTAATATTCTGGCTTACATTTCCATTGGAGACAGGCTTCAGGATATTGAGAGACTGGTAGGGGCATTGGCTGATATTGAACGTCTGTATAAGAAGGACAGCACAGGTATGCTTTCCGGGGAATATATCGCACCTGCAGTGGTGGCGTCTCCACAGCAGGCATTTTATGCGGAGAAAGAATCTTTGCCCATGGAACAGGCGGCAGGCAGGATCAGCGGTGAATTTGTTATGTGTTATCCTCCGGGAATCCCGATTCTTGCTCCTGGAGAAATGGTGACACAGGAAATTGTAGAATACATTCTTTATGCAAGAGACAAAGGCTGTTCCATGCAGGGAATGGAGGATCCGAAGGTAGAACATCTTCAGGTCCTGAAAGGGGGTATCTGATCATGGAATTATGGTATTCCGAGTTCCATACAGGAAATGTAAAGCTTTCTGTCCGGATTAACCGACAGTTATTTTCGGGGGAAAGTGAATTTCAGAGAATCGATGTGTTTGAGTCTGAAGAATTTGGGAGATTTGTGGCTCTGGACGGTGAGATCGTATTCTCTGATAAAGATGAATTTATTTATGATGAGATGGTCACGCATGTGCCAATGACAGTACATCCCAATGTAAAAAATGTTCTGATCATCGGCGGCGGTGACGGTGGAGTTGCCAGAGAACTGATCCATTATCCACAGATTGAGAGCATTGATGTGGTGGAATCCGATAAAATGTTTGTGGATGTATGTGCGGAGATGTTTCCGGATATTGCCCAGGGACTGAAGGATGAGAGAGTCAACATTTATTATGAAGACGGCCTTCGGTTCCTGCGGAATAAAAAGGCCAGATATGACCTGATCATCAATGATTCCACAGATCCGCTGGGACACACAGAGGGACTTTTTACAAAGGAATTCTACGGAAGCTGTTATAAGGCTCTCAGAGATGACGGAATCATGGTTTATCAGCATGGAAGTCCTTTTTATGATGAGGATGAGGTGGAATGCAGAAAGATGCACAGAAAGGTTTTCCGGTCATTTCCGGTGAGCAGGGTTTATCAGGCACATATCCCTACCTGTCCCTCGGGATACTGGCTTTTTGGATTTGCATCAAAGAAATATCATCCACTGGAAGATTTCAGGCCTGAGAGGTTTGATGATCTTAATATAGAAACATGGTATTATACAACAAACCTTCACAGAGGAGCATTTATGCTTCCAAAATATGTAGAAGATTTACTGGAAGAGGAGGAAAACAGTTTATGAGTAGATTATTGGTAATCGGATGTGGTGGGGTAGCTTCAGTGGCAATTCGCAAATGCTGTCAGAACAGCGATGTTTTTACAGAAATTATGATCGCAAGCAGGACAAAGGAAAAATGCGATGCACTCAAAGCGAAGATTGAAAGTACAACGAAGACAAAAATAGAGACAGCAAAGGTAGATGCGGATAATGCGGCAGAGGTCGCAGAATTGATCAGAGCCTATAAGCCGGATGCTGTCCTGAATGTGGCACTTCCATATCAGGATCTTACCATCATGGATGCATGTCTGGAAGCCGGTGCGGATTATATTGATACTGCCAATTATGAAGCAGAGGATACAGAAGATTCCACATGGCGTGCAATCTACGAAAAGAGATGTAAAGAAAAAGGCTTTACTGCATATTTCGATTATTCCTGGCAGTGGGCTTATGATGAGAAATTTAAGGAAGCAGGACTGACTGCTCTTCTGGGAACCGGTTTTGATCCGGGTGTTACCAGTGTATTCAGTGCCTATGCCCTGAAGCATTATTTTGATGAAATCCATACCATTGATATTCTGGACTGTAACGGCGGTGATCATGGATATCCTTTTGCCACAAACTTTAATCCGGAGATCAATCTTCGAGAGGTTTCCGCAAATGGTTCCTACTGGGAAGACGGACATTGGGTAGAAACAGAGCCGATGGAATTTAAATCTGTCTACGATTTCCCTGAGGTAGGAAAGAAGGATATGTATCTTCTTCATCATGAAGAGATTGAATCACTGGCAAAAAATATTCCGGGAGTACAGAGGATCCGTTTCTTTATGACATTCGGACAGAGCTATCTGACACATATGAAATGTCTGGAAAATGTAGGAATGCTTTCCACCGCACCTGTGGAATTTAATGGACAGGAGATCGTGCCGATCCAGTTTTTGAAAGCTCTTCTGCCGGATCCTGCATCTCTGGGTCCGAGAACAGTGGGTAAAACAAATATCGGCTGTATTTTCACAGGTGTTAAGGACGGAAAAGAGAAAAGTATTTATATTTATAATGTATGTGATCATCAGGAATGCTATAAAGAGGTGGAATCCCAGGCAATCTCCTATACAACAGGTGTTCCGGCTATGATCGGTTCCATGATGGTAGTGACCGGACAGTGGAAGAAGCCGGGTGTATTTAATGTGGAAGAATTTGATCCGGATCCATATATGGAAGCACTGAACAAATGGGGACTTCCATGGAAAGTCTGCGAAGATCCTGAACTGGTAAAGGTCTGGAAAGCCAATGAAGATTGATCAACTGCAAACTCCCTGCTATGTGATCGATGAGAAGAAGATGCGGGAGAATCTGGAGATTTTGAAAAAAGTCCAGGAGGATACCGGGTGTAAGATCCTTCTGGCGCAGAAAGCGTTTTCCGGCTTTGCTCTGTATCCCATGATCGGAAAATATCTGGCAGGTACCACTGCCAGCGGTCTGTTTGAGGCAAGGCTTGGATATGAAGAGATGGGGAAAGAGAATCATGTTTTTTCCCCTGCTTACCGTACAGAAGATATAGAGGAACTGGATCGGATCTGTGACCATATTATCTTTAATTCCACAGCACAGCTGAAGAAATTTAAAGAAGTGTGTACCGGAGCCAGTCTGGGACTCCGTATTAATCCGGAATGCTCCACTCAGGGGGATCATGCGATCTATGATCCCTGTGCGCCGGGTTCCAGACTGGGGGTTACCAGAGAGAACTTTGACGTGGAATGTCTGAAATGGATCGACGGACTGCATTTTCATACGCTCTGCGAACAGAATGCGGATGACCTGGAGAAAACATTGCAGGCGGTAGAGGAGAAGTTTGGAGAATTTCTGTCTGAGGTTTCCTGGTTGAATATGGGCGGCGGACATCACATTACCAGAGAGGATTATGATGTAAAGCTCCTGGAAAAATGTATTCAGCATATGAAGGAAACCTATGATCTGGATATTTATCTGGAGCCCGGGGAGGCTGTTGCCCTGAATGCCGGATATCTGGTGACAGAGGTTATGGACATTGTGGAAAATGAGATCAGAACGCTGATTTTGGATGCTTCTGCAGCCTGCCATATGCCGGATGTGCTGGAGATGCCATATCGTCCGCCTCTTAAGGACAGCGGGGAAGCAGGGGAGAAGGCATATACCTACCGCTTATCTTCCTGCACCTGCCTGGCAGGAGATGTGATTGGAGATTATTCCTTTGACAGAGAAATCCGGATCGGGGACAAGCTGTATTTTATGGATATGGCGATTTATTCTATGGTGAAGAATAATACATTTAACGGTATGCCGCTGCCGGATATTGCGGTTATGCATGAGGACGGAGAGTGTGAGGTTATCAGACATTTCGGATACGAAGACTTTAAGAGCCGGCTTTCCTGATATCTGCCGGGTTATCAAAGAAAAGGAGACAGACATGGAAGTTACAGAGAAGAACAGAACAAAATATCGTATGCCCGGAGAATTTGAGCCTCATGAGGGATGTGTGATGATCTGGCCGGAACGTCCCGGTTCCTGGAATTATGGGGCAAGGGAAGCACAGAAAGCATTTGTGAAAGTTGCAGAGGCTATTGGAGAGAGCGAAAAGGTGTATATGCTGGTTTCCAAAGCTCAGATGGAGAATGCAAAGAATCAGCTTGGGAATGTTTCCGGTGTGACTTTGCTGGAATGCGAGACAGATGACGCCTGGGCCAGAGATGTGGGAGCAACCATGGTTCTGGATGAGAAAGGGGCGGTCTGTGGAGTTGACTGGCAGTTTAATGCCTGGGGAGGTACCTTTGACGGGCTTTACCGGAACTGGGAGAAGGACGACAGGGTGGCTGCCTTTATCTGCAGGACTCTTGGTTGTCCATGTCTGGATGCCAGACCTTTTGTGCTTGAGGGCGGTTCCATCCATTCTGACGGAGAGGGGACTCTGATCGTTACAGAGGCCTGTCTTCTGAGTCAGGGACGCAATCCTCAGATGAGCAGGGAACAGATAGAGGAACAGTTGAAGTACTGGCTCGGTGTCCACAAGATTATCTGGCTTCCATGTGGAATCTATCAGGATGAAACCAATGAGCATGTGGATAACGTGTGCGCTTTTGTAAGGCCCGGAGAGGTAGTGCTTGCATGGACAGAGGATGAGACAGATCCGCAGTATGCCATGTCTCTGGCTGATCTGAAGGTGCTGGAACAGGAAACAGATGCAAAAGGCAGAGAATTTAAGATTCATAAGCTTCCGATTCCTCAGAAACCGGTCTGCCTTACCCAGGAAGATGTGGATGGCTTTGTGTTTGAAGAGGGAGAAGACGAACGGGAAGCAGGAGAACGGATGGCTGCCAGTTACGTGAATTTCTATATTTCCAATGGAGGGATCCTCCTTCCACAATTTGGGGATGAAAATGACAAAAGGGCAGTGGAGATTCTGCAGAAGTGTTTTCCTGAAAGAAGGATTTATCCCATTGATGCCAGAGCCATCATTGTCGGCGGTGGAAATATTCACTGTATTACCCAGCAGATTCCCGGAAAAAATATCTGACCTTGATGTAGAAAAACTTTGAGAGTCATGTGTTTGAGGGTTATTACCTGAAAGTTATGAAAAAACTTACTTATGTAAACAGGAGCAGGAGGAACAGACAGGATGAGAAATGTAACAGTGGCAGCAGTTCAGATGAAATGCAGTAAAAGTGTGGAGAAAAATATTGCCCATGCAGAGGAACTGGTGCGTCAGGCAGCAGCAAAGGGAGCTGAGATTGTTCTTCTGCCGGAGCTTTTTGAACGGCCCTATTTCTGCCAGGAGCGCAGATATGAGTATTATGAATATGCGCAGACTGCAGAGGAAAACCCTGCAGTGCGTCATTTCAGCAGGGTAGCGGCAGAGCTGGGGATTGTGATCCCGGTCAGTTTTTATGAAAAAGAGGTCAATAATACCTATAACAGCGTTGCGGTTCTGGATGCAGATGGGAAGAATCTCGGCGTTTACCGGAAAACACATATTCCGGATGACCATTATTATCAGGAAAAATTCTATTTCACACCGGGAGATACCGGCTTTAAGGTTTTTGATACCAGATTTGGAACCATTGGAGTTGGAATCTGCTGGGATCAGTGGTTCCCGGAAACGGCACGGTGTATGGCTTTAGAAGGAGCAGAACTGCTCTTTTATCCTACGGCGATCGGTTCCGAACCGATTCTTGCATGTGACAGTATGCCGCACTGGAGACGGTGTATGCAGGGACATGCAGCGATGAACCTGATGCCCGTGATCGCAGCGAATCGAATCGGTCGGGAAGAAGTAAAACCGTGTGTGGAAAATGGCGGGCAGGAATCATCACTGATTTTTTACGGTTCCTCTTTTATCACGGATGAAACGGGAGAACTCTTACAGACAGCTTCCCGAGATCAGGAAGAGATATTGACAGAGACCTTTGATCTGGACGAACTGGTAGCAAAACGTCTGGAATGGGGACTGTTCCGCGACAGGAGACCGAAGTGCTACGGGAAAATTACAGAGTAGACGAGAGAGCAGAAAAAACTATGAGAAACACGCTTTGCAAGTTTCTTGAGTTATCGCGGCAGTCGCCAAGGTCTAATACAAGCATGGACTTTGGCGCGTTGCTCGCGTAAATAAAAAATCCGGGAAAGTGGTATCTCTTAACACCACTTTCTCGGATTTTGTGCTGTGTCACGCCAGTACCTTGCCTTCCGGGAATGCAGAACGGAAGATGAAACGAACCAGCGGTCCGGCTACGATCAGCTGGAAAGGAAGAGCCATGATAAAGTTCTTGGGGATGTTGGTCAGCCAGATCATCAGCAGCTGGGACCATGCACCGGAGCGCACACATCCTTCCACAGCACCGTACATGGACATGATGAGTACCATCGGTACTACCATGGAACAGGATACACAGATGACTTTTTTCAGTACACTGTCTTCCGGTTTTACCAGATAGGTAAATGCGAACTTTTTCGCCAGACCGGATACCAGGAACCAGTCACAGCACATGGCAAATACATAAGCAATCGGGAAGCCCAGCCATCCTTCTTTTAGCACTTCCATGGAAAAGCCACCCATATGCAGGGTGACATTATACATACTCATCCAGAGCACCATGCAAAAGCACATCAGGACGGTGTAAATTAAACTTTCTCTCTTATTCTGCGGCATATTTGTTACTCCTTTTTCTCTTTCAAATCTCACTTGTTTTTTAACAGCGTTGATTATTATAACGTAGTCTTTTGCGTTTCGTAAGTGTTATTTTTCTGACAAGTCCGGTGCATCAGAGCCAATTGTCCGGGTATCTGTTGTAAATTACCTGCTACCGGCGAATGTAATAGGAGACTTTCCACAAAGTTTCCCGCCACCGGGGACGGAGTTCCGTGGATATCACGGATGAATCTACTGGAGCCTGTGGAAAACTGTGAGAAAAATCTACCGAGAAAACTGGAAGTTCTGAGAGAAGTATGATAAAATGTATCAGTAAGTGTGATTGGAAACAGTCGCGAAAACAGTATGAAGGAGGACCCAATCATGAAGGTTACGAAAGAAACCACTATGGGCGAAATGCTGGAACTGGATGGCGGAATCGCGCTGATCCTGATGCAGGCTGGTATGCACTGTGTAGGATGCCCGTCTTCTATCGGAGAATCTCTGGAAGAAGCATGCATGGTGCATGGTCTGGATGCAGACGTTGTTCTGGCAAATATTAACGAATATCTGAGCAGCAAAAACGCGTAAGTCGTAGAAGCGGTTCAAATCTTAAGATCCTCAGTTTCCGGTTGGTGTAAGAAGCACCTGTCCGAACTGAGGATTTTTAAGTTTTGGCAGAGTATACAAAAAGCATATGGCAAATTTGGACTTGTTGCCATATTATCAACAAGTCCTGTCTCTTATACACATCTCCGAGCCCACGAGACT
>ERZ1027100.1044-NODE-1044-length-11303-cov-5.403450_pt1 | contig 11303 bp, 10 predicted proteins | sample MGYA00519407_ERZ1027100 | MGnify/ENA primary metagenome ERZ1027100 (study PRJEB26926, sample SAMN06164645) | human gut metagenome | biome: ENVO:00009003; feature: ENVO:2100002; material: ENVO:00002003 | host: Homo sapiens | place: USA | collected 2012 ... | reverse complement strand
TTCGTCGGCAGCGTCAGATGTGTATAAGAGACAGGACCATATGTATCATTGACAGTCTTAAAATCATCTACGTCAATAATAGCAATTGTTACATTATGATCCGGCTTGGAATCTATAAGTTTTCTTACATAATCAGTTATCGCCCGCTTATTAAGAAGATCTGTTCCTGGGTCTTTCATATCAGAGATAATACTGAGTTCTTCGACCACATGATTGTCAGAACTTTCTAAAATATTAATGGTTCCTATAACAACCTTATTGCCTGAATTATCAATAATTGTCTTACCTCTTACAAGACATCTGTCAAGTCTTCCTATATTATTGAGCACACTAATTGTAATCTCTCTTTTAAAGAATTTCTCTCCATTGATAAGTGCTGCAATAAATGCTTCAAGCTCCTGTACTGCCTGATTATCAAGTGCGTCAGTATTAATCTTATAATCTTTCCAATGTTCTACTGAACCTTCATAAAAAGACATCGTTTGCTGACCATCTGAAATCATAAAAATATTAAAGTCATCCTTAATAATATCATATGAGAAAAGAACATTCTCACACATTCCAAGATAACTTGAATATTTATCCATTCTGGCATTAAGATCATCTATCTGTGATGTTATTGATGCCGTATCAATGATGTTTATTCTATGCAGATGTCCTCTCTCCTCAGATACGCCGCCATCTATAATTCTAGTAAGCATCCAGTGATATTCACCTGTCTGATATAGCATTCTTATAACAATATATTTGCCTACTTCACTGCAATCTCTGATAGCATCCATAAATCTGCTGACATCATCAGGATGAATATATCTTGTATATATGAGAATGGCATTATTACCTGAAATAACTTCGAAGTCTTTATCCATTGTTACAATAGTCATTTTCTCATCAATAAGGAGGTCTAAACTGCCAGCCTCCGATCCAATCAAATCTACCATAAGTAAACCCCTGTCTTGTGATTAATAGTGTCCTCTCCCTATTTTACCTTGACTCCTCAGGATGCTCCTTTATATAAGCTTCATACAGGTCAGGTCTGAATTTTCTGGTTCTCTCCAAAGACTTCTCATGTCTCCACTTTTCAATATTGGCATGATGTCCTGACAAAAGTACTTCTGGAACAGCTTTCCCATTATAATCTGCCGGTCTTGTATATTGCGGATACTCTAGCAGACCATCAGAAAAGCTCTCTGTCTCAGCAGATTCCTCATTATTAAGAACTCCTGGTACAAGTCTTGAAACTGTATCAATTACGACCATTGCCGGTAATTCTCCACCAGTAAGAACATAATCTCCTATAGATACATAATCCGTAACTATATTCTCCAATGCTCTCTCGTCAATTCCTTCATAATGACCACACAGAATAACAAGATTGTCTTCTTTTGCGAATTCCTCTGCCATACTCTGTGTAAATGTATATCCCTGTGGGGTCATATATATAACCCTTGGCCTTTTTCCAATACTTCTGACAATATCCTCATAGCAGTCGCATACAGGAGCGGCTCTCATAACCATCCCTGCACCGCCGCCATAAGGATAATCATCTACCTTTAAATGCTTATCATTAGAATAGTCCCTGATATCATGTGCAGTAACAGACATAACTCCGGCTTTAATAGCTCTTCCGGTTATACTTGTATTAAGTCCATCTGTTATCATATCAGGAAACAAAGTCATAACATGAAAATCCATTACTTCACTCCTGCAATTCCATTAAGCATAAATGCATAATAGCCACTCTTAAGATTATATCCACTATCTGTATAAGATGATCCAAAATATCCTGAACCATCCTTAAATACAGTTGCCACATCGATATATGTTATACCAAGTGTTGATGCATTCTCTGAGAACATGCCGTTAAGTGAATCAATATTAGCCTGTTTAACCTTACTTGAAGATTCGAATCTCTGACTTATTGGAAGTACTGAAAGAACATATACATTAGCTGATGGAAGAGCACTCTTCACAGCTTCTATAAATTCTTTCTCATACTTATATATATCATCCACTGATCTGCTTCCATAATTAAGGTCGTTAATACCAACCATAATATACACAGAATCAGGTGACTGGGATACAATATCATCAATATATCCTGTAAGCTTATCACTCGTCATTGAATTAGATGATACAACCTGTGAATCTCCCACAAATCCAAACTGCGAAATTCCGCTCACTACGAAATCTCCGATAAATACTGACTTACCATAAGCAGCTGAAGATGTATAATCTTCACTCTGTGGCGTTCCTGAAACAGCTAAGCTTCTTCCGGAAGCAGCCTGTGTTGTCTGCTGTGTGGCTTCCTGTGAAGAATTATCTGAACGCTGTGTCTCATCCTGTACACCCTGTGTGCTTTCCTGCTTTACAGGAGCTGTTGTTGACTTATTATCATCCTTACCGCCATTCTTACCACTGCAGCTCTTAAGTACAACTGCAAATATAATTGCCGCAACTACAAGTATTATTAATCCAATAACATAATTTCTGTATCTGTTCCACATTCTTTTCTTGCGGTTCAGACTTATCTTTGGTCTATCATTATTAGAATTATATGATTCCATTAAAATATTCCTTTCTGTTTCGACGCTATACTGTTGTATTATAACATTAGTCATTCACATGTGCAAATACAACATAAACAACATCTTTACCATTGCATCTTATGAAGAACCACTGCTGATGTCTTCCTTAAACCTATGTCCAGCCAGCCATTCTGAAGATGGTACCCAAGCCTGTCGGTGCTGTATCCTCCTTCAAATGTAACCATAAGCTGTTCCACATCATCATCAAACCCAAGTCCGACTTCCCACGCAGGAATCTTAGCCCTTACCTCATCCTCATTATTATTAATAATAATAATTGCTGCATCATCTTTGCTAAATCGTCCATATGCAATAACATTATAAGCTGAATACAATGATTTATACGATCCCGTTCTTAATACTTCGTTCTCTTTATGCATTCTTATTACTGCCCTATGAAAATCAATAAGTTCCTTATCCTCCTGGCCCCAAGGATAAGTTCTTCTGTTATCAGGATCTGTAAAGCCACATACTCCCGCTTCATCTCCATAATACACTGTAGGTGCACCAGGCCATGTCATCTGAATAACAACTGCCTCCTTAAATACTGACTTATTAATATTATTATTGGCAGCTTCAGGTCCAAGCGTGTTAGTTCTTCCAACTGTTCTGTTAGTTCTGGTTAAGAATCTCGAATGATCATGATTAGACAGCTCATTCATAGATATCGATGTGCTCTGTCCACCCATTCTTGCCATATTATGATGCATCGCTCCAAAGAAATAATCCGGATTACCATATTTATCAGGTCTTGCCTCATCACTATGCTTCTCCATACCTGTCAGAAACCATGTTATAGGTTCCATAAAAGCATCGTAATTCATTACAGTATCCCATTCATCACCCTGTAACCAGCTATATGGGTCTCCATAATGTTCTGCAAGAATAACCGCGTCAGGATTAGCCTTCTTTACTTCCTCACGGAATCTCTTCCAGAAATAATGATTATATTCCGGGCTGTATCCAAGGTCGGCAGCTACATCCAGTCTCCAACCGTCTACATTATAAGGAGCTGAAACCCATTTTCTTCCGATAGAAAGAATATACTCCTCAAGCTCCTTAGACCCTTCATAATTGAGCTTAGGAAGAGTATCATGCCCCCACCAGCCATCATATGAATTATTATCCGGCCACTGGTTTGAGAAGAACTTGAAGAAATTATGATAAGGACTCTCATACTTCTCGTATGCTCCCGGCTCATACTCATCAGTGCTGTCTCTATAAATGTGTTCTTTATCCATCCATTTATTAAAGGAACCACAGTGATTAAATACACCATCTATGATAACCTTCATGCCTCTTGCATGAATTTCCTCTACTACTTTGGCAAAGAACTCATTGCTTGCTTCAAGATTAGCCTTTCTAGTAACTCTGTTAATATATCTTGTAGCATGTGTATTGTCATTGTCTCCCGGTCTTAAAAGTTCTCCCTCGTCCTCGACAATCTTTCCAAAATGTGGATCAATATAATCATAATCCTGTATATCATACTTGTGATTAGATGGGGATACAAACAAAGGATTAAAATATATAACTTCAACGCCCAAATCCTGTAAATAATCAAGCTTATCAAGTACACCCTGCAGGTCGCCTCCATAAAACTCTCTTATTCCCATCTGTGCAGGATACTTATTCCAGTCTTTAACCTGACAGACATGCTCCCCTATATAGTTATATTCATCATCAAGCACATCATTACTCTTATCTCCATTATAGAATCTGTCAACAAATATCTGGTACATAACTGCACCCTTTGCCCACTCTGGTGTCTTAAATCCTGGTGTGATCTGAAAATTATAATATTCGTTAAGATCCTTAATTGCTCCAATCTGGTTGTAAAAACACACTGTCCTGCCAAGCTCAACGCGGAAATAATAATACATTTTCTCTGTTCCAACATTAATCTTAGCCTCATAATAATCAAACATACTCTCGCTTCTGACTCTTGTCATAACATGCTCGACATTATCAACAACAAGATATGCTTTATCTACATTATATCTGCCAGTACGCAGTCGTATCGTTACTTCATCTCCAGGCATTGGCTCTGCCGGACTTCTGTAATCATTAGTAACATCCGAAAACAACGCTCTTGGATGTAGCGTCGGCCTTGCACTGCATGTATAAAAAATACGTTTTTCCCAGGCAGCTAAGTTTCCCATTTCCCCGGTTATTCTCATAGAGAATCCTCCTTAGCATATACTATTCTGATTTTATATCTAAAAGTACATTTTAGCAAGTGAAAAGGATTTTTAAACAGCAAAAAAGGCAGCCATGGGGTGACTGCCTTTTTCAGAGAAGGTATTTCTTTTCGATAAGCATTACTGCTTTATCTATAATGTATTGGGGGTTTTTACATTAATTATAATATCTTATTTCCCTCAATAAGTGTTCACAAACATCACTAAATTTATTCAAAAAATTTGTGCATATTTACTATACAATTGTTGTTCCCATAATACCATCATCATCTGTAGCGCTTCCATTATCAAAAAGCGCTTCAAATTCTTCTCTTGTTACCTTTTCTTTTTCAAGAAGAAGTTCTGAACTCTTCTCTAATACATCCATATGCTCAGATATTATCTTCTTAGCCTGTGCATAACAGTCATCAATAATATTCTTAACCTCTTCATCAATGGCTGTAGCAATATCCTCGCCATATGGTCTTGTATGTGCAAGGTCTCTTCCAATGAATACCTCATCTTCATCACTGCTTGCATAATTGATAAGACCAAGTCTGTCAGAGAAGCCATACTTGGTAACCATATCTCTTGCTGTCGCAGTTGCCTGCTTGATATCCTGTGACGCACCTGTTGTAATATCATCAAATATCAGCTCCTCAGCAACTCGTCCACCAAGACTTACAATGATATTCTGTAACATCTTGCCCTTGGTATTAAACATCTCATCCTTCTCAGGAAGTGGCATTGTGTATCCCGCTGCTCCCATTCCGGTTGGAATAATAGATATAGTGTGTACAGGTCCGACATCAGGGAGTACATGGAAAAGAATTGCATGTCCTGATTCATGATATGCAGTAATCTTCTTTTCTTTCTCTGATATAATCTTGCTTCTCTTCTCAACACCGATACCAACTTTTACAAATGCATAGTTGACATCCGCATTAGTAATGAACTTTCTCTTGCTCTTAGCCGCATTAATGGCAGCTTCATTAAGAATATTCTCAAGATCTGCACCTGTAAATCCTGCTGTAGTTCTTGCAAGGCTATCAAGGTCAACATCATCACCTAAAGGCTTCTTGGCTGCATGAACATTAAGAATCTCAAGACGTCCTCTTACATCAGGTCTTCCTACTACTACCTTTCTGTCGAAACGACCCGGTCTTAATATAGCAGGATCAAGAATATCAACTCTGTTAGTAGCCGCCATAACGATAATTCCTTCATTAACTCCGAAACCATCCATCTCTACGAGCATCTGGTTAAGAGTCTGCTCTCTCTCATCATGTCCGCCACCCATGCCGGTTCCTCTTCGTCTTGCAACAGCATCAATCTCATCAATAAATATGATACAAGGTGCATTCTTCTTAGCTTCCTCAAACATATCCCTTACTCTTGATGCACCGACACCAACGAACATCTCAACAAAATCAGAACCCGATATGCTAAAGAAAGGTACTCCCGCTTCACCCGCAACAGCTTTGGCAAGAAGAGTCTTACCTGTTCCCGGAGGGCCTGTAAGAATAACACCCTTAGGAATTCTCGCTCCAAGGTTAGTGTATTTTACAGGGTCTTTAAGGAAATCAACGATTTCTTCAAGTTCTTCTTTCTCTTCATTAAGTCCTGCCACATCCTTGAATGTAACCTTATTGGCATCACCACTTATCATTCTTGCACGGCTCTTACCAAAATTCATCATCTTGGCATTACCGCCACCGCCAGCCTGTCTAGTCATCATCAGCATAAGTGCTACAACAACGATAAGACACATACCAAATGGCAGAATAGTTGTCATCCATACACTGTCTCTTTTAACATCCCTTACAGTATATGTAATATTTTTATCATCAAGCTTTTCCTGTACAGAAACAACATCAGATACATTAAGAGTATCCCTGCTTCCATCAGTGAATGTAATTGTAAGTGTACCTGTTGGGACTTCTGCATTCTGACTTATAACAACATCTGTAATCCTGCCGCTCTTTAAATCAGATTCAAAATCCTTATACTTATAATTACTTGTTCTCTGGCTCATCTGTGCGATAACAGCCCAGACAATACCAATTATAATAATCATGAAGAAAATGCTTCCAAATCCTCCAGACCTTTTTTTCTTAGTATCCATCACTTCCTCCTTATTAATTATGCCTCTTCGTCAAGGTGTAAAACTCCTACAAAAGGAAGGTTTCTATAGCTCTGGTCATAATCAAGCCCATAACCGACAACGAATTCATCAGGAATGTTAAAGCCATTATACTTAACATCCACCTCAACCTCTCTTCTTTCTGGCTTATCAAGCAGAGTACATATACATATATCTGCCGGCTTTCTCTCCTCTAACATAGGCATAAGTCTTGCAAGAGTATTACCTGAATCGATAATATCCTCAATAACAATTACATGCTCTCCCTCAATGCTCTCATCAAGGTCCTTCTTAATCTTAATCTGACCGCTTGATGATGTCCCGCTTCCGTAGCTTGATACCTGCATAAAATCAAACTTAACAGGTACAGTGATTCTCTTGGCAAGCTCGCATGTAAATATAATACTTCCCTTAAGAATACAGATAAGTTTAACCTCCTTACCCTCATAGTCTTTACTTATCTGCTCTCCAAGCTGTGCAATCCTTTCATTCAGCTTTTCCTCAGATATAAGCACACTGATAAATGGTTCTTTCATCGTTTCTCTCCTTTGTCAACCTTAATATTCTCTCTTCTGTATAGTTACTTCCAGCACATTCTGTGTATTATCATCAATCAGGGCACGTTCACTTCGTCGCACCCCCACAGCCCATAAAACTCCGGTATCATCACATACAAGAAGCACATTGTCTCTCATATTCTCCGGCACTTTACGGTCAATAAATTCATTCTTTAGCTTGCGCTGATTTCCTTCTCTGTTAATAACAATTCTGTCTCCAGCCATACGTTTTCTAATGCATGGCTTTCCTGATATTTTATCATAATCAAAGGCTTTAGCATAGCGGCTATTAGCGTAATTTCGATTTTTTTCATAATTAGAATGAAGTGACAACTCAATCTGCACACTTTTCATCTGTAGTGTTTCATTATTATAATAAATATTTTCCTGAATTGTTACTTTCTGCCCAGCCTTAAGCTTTTCAATATCATCGTCCGAAAGTTCATATTCTTCCAGTGGCTCATTCTTATCTTGTCTGCTGACTCTTTCACTGCTAACCACAATATCGTCATATTCTCTTACAGCACATAAGCCATAACATATATCAGCACTGCTGCCAACTGTCTTTCCAACAAGTGCATCAACAGCATTGACATGTATCTTATATATATCCTTGGCAGTTTTTGTAAGATAATATACTGCCCTGTAGATAACTCGTCTTCTTATAACTTCATGAAGTCCTGCAAATTCTTCTCCATCCAGCTTAATAACTACATTATCTCCTTCAGTAACATACTTGTTATAAGCCTTGTCCGCTTCTGACTCAATAAAATCAAAATCCTGCTGCAGCTCACTGGCAGCACTGGCAATATTCTCAACAGTATGTGAATTAATATTGTCAGTCATATAAGGAATAACCACATTTCTTAAAGAATTACGTGTATAATCATTGCACAGATTCGTTGCATCTATAACATATGGCTGGTTAAAACCTTTCAGCACTTCCTCAACCTCAGCTCTCGTCACTGAAAGCAGAGGTCTTATAATATTATCCCTTACCGGTCTGATTCCGCCTATTCCTTTAAGTGAAGTTCCTCGGGAAAGATTCATAAGAACTGTTTCTGCCTGGTCATTCATATGATGTGCAACCGCAATCCTTGCATTACACTCTTTACATGCCTCATTGAATATACGGTATCGTTCTTTTCTTCCTGCTTCCTCAACACTTATTCCAAGCTGCTTTGCAAGCCCGGCAGCATCTATATGATACGCCATGAATTCAACACCCATGCGTTCACACAAGGCTCTGGCAAACTCCTCATCATCTCCTGCCTCCTGCCTTATGCCATGATTGACATGCACAGCACATAATTCTGTCTGTAGATGCCTCCTCTCAATATACCCCTTAAGCACCATAAGCAGACACACAGAATCCGCGCCGCCTGAAAGACCGACAACCACTCTTTCGCAGTCCGTAAGCATATTATTCTGTTCAATATATCTGTAAATCTTATCTATAATTTCATTCATGCGAGAATTATATTATACGTTCACATAAGTGTCAAACACTCCCAGTACCATAACTGTACAGTCATCAAAAGCCTCCATATTATTATTCTTCAGGGACTCCTCAAGAATCTTTTTCGCAATGCCTGCCGGCTTCTTTACATTTATATTATTAATAATCTCCACCATCTGTTCCTCCTTATTAATTCCAGACAGATTATCAAGCACACCATCACTTATCATTATAATATAATTACCATCATAAAGCTTTTTAGTCGTACAATCGTAGTCCACCTGTTCTAACACTCCCATCGGAAGCGTTGTTGACTTAATAATCTCAACCCAGTTATCTCTTTTTATAAATGTGGATACAGCTCCAAGTTTAATACAGTTAATAACTCCCGCCTGACAGTCAATAATACTCATATCCATAGTTACAGGATTGTTAAATGTAGTTCCCGCAATATACGCAGAATTAATAAGATCAATCGCTGTCTTTTCCTCGAATCCTGCTTCAATGCAGTTTTCCATAAGTTCAATCACCATACGGCTCTCTGCAAATGCCCTTTTACCACTTCCACAGCCATCTGCAATTGCTGCAACCATTTTTCCACAGTTCAGCTTCTTTAACAGGAAGTTATCCCCACTTGTATTCTCTTCCTCTTTACATTTTCTCGCCATACCTGAAAGAATCCTGAAACGATTCTCCTGATAGAACATATACTGGTCCGGTTCTTCATTTATAATCACTCTGTTGTCCTGATTAGAAAAGAATTTTGCCTTAAATACACTGCTCACTGTTTCTCTTAATACACGCTCAGACACACACCCCTTCATAAATGTTTTCGCAGTTACAAGTATCTCACGCCTCTTTCCGTCAACCAGTTTTATATCCTTAACAGATATCCCCATTGCCATACATTTACGCTCAAATTCCCTGCGTTCCTGTTTATCCGGCGCTTTAGCATCAAGATTCATTGCAACACATTCCTCTAATATATCTGCAGCCAGAATCAATTGTCTTTTAAAACCCGTCTGCTTCTGATTAGTTTCTCCATATGCATCTCCAAGATTTCTGAATGTTCTGGCTGTTTCCTGCAGACGGTTAATAGTATAAGTATATCCGGCATCTTTATATGTATTTTTCATTCATATCCACTTCCTTTCCGGCACTACACCAATGTGAAGTATATATGACTGCTTATAAATAAAATGTCGAAGCATGAAAGATTCAAAAAAATCTTCCAGCTCCGACATAATATTTGGTATGAATTTTACTTGTTATTAGGCTTAAACACCAGTTCGTCAGGATATATAAGCCCGAATTTATTCTTGGCAATCTCCTCAACGAACTTCTTTGTCTTGACATACTTCTCATATTCAGACAATTCATCACTTCTTTTATTCTCGTCATCAATCTGGGATTGTAACTCTGTAATCTGAGCCTGATAATCAGCATTCTTTTCTTCCAGTCCTGCCTTGCCTCTCCACAGAACAACGCCAAGTGCCACGACAACAATAATTGCAATAATCATTCCTGCCAGCGTTGACCTTCTCTGCTTCTTAAGCCTTTCTGCACGCTCTCTTCTAGATTCTAATTTCATATATTCCTCACCCTTGTGCTTCCTTCTTACCCATATCTTTCCTGCGTTTCATATACATTTTAAGGCTTCTTACTGGTATTGTAATAATACGCACCACATTTTTCAATATAAAACATGCCGGTTTTAGTAAAATTTTTATAATTCTTACTGACCACCTTATATAAAAACTGCTTAAAAACTTAAAATACAGAAATGCCCCCACAGCAATCCCCATAATTATGAATCCGCGGATAATTCCGTCTGCAACCTTAAAGCACATCACAAATACACTTAATCCGGCATATATTCCATATATAATATCTTCCACACTCATAAAAGCAACTGTTTTATGCCGTACAATTCGTCTGAAAGCCCTTATATTATCGTATATCCATGCAAGCAGAACACCATTAAAGAAGCTTACCACAAGTGCATAAAGCTCCCAATATATAATCTCATTAATCATCGGAGAAGCCTGCTCATGAACGAATCCTGCTTATTCTTCATGCCAGCCTCCGAATAACATACAGAATCCACTCTGCCGTCAAGATCTAATTCACCCTTCTCGACAGAAAGCCTGTTAACATGCAGTCCTTCCCCTTTGATTGTAATATGCCCATAATCAGATTCAAGTACAACCTTAACCGGATCAAATGACACTACATCTGTTATTCCTGTAAAATCAATTCTTTTCCTGTCCTCCATATTCAGCCTGTGTGGACGCTTCACCCTTACCTTTTCCTCCATATACCCTCCTTATAGACATTCCGTTATATGAGAATATATGCATGACCACAATATATGAT
>ERZ1027100.1039-NODE-1039-length-11323-cov-4.227902_pt1 | contig 11323 bp, 10 predicted proteins | sample MGYA00519407_ERZ1027100 | MGnify/ENA primary metagenome ERZ1027100 (study PRJEB26926, sample SAMN06164645) | human gut metagenome | biome: ENVO:00009003; feature: ENVO:2100002; material: ENVO:00002003 | host: Homo sapiens | place: USA | collected 2012 ... | reverse complement strand
TGTATAAGAGACAGCTCTCTTGCTTCATCATCCAGAACAAAGCCTTCTACTGTAGCTTTTTCTTTTACATAGTATTTGCCAAGCGGAAGTCCGGATATCTTTGCAATACCGGTATCATCTGTGGTAATGGTTGCCACCAGCTCATCTTTTTTATAATAATCTTCACTTTCTCCGTCAGCAGACTTCACATCTTCTAAAGCGTATACTTCAAAGGTAACATCTTTCAGGCTGCCTATTACATACTGGAATAAATGGCTGATCCAGCCTCCAACAGAATCCAGTGCAGTTACTTTATCCAGAAATTCTCCATTTTTATTGATGATGATCGTTCCTGTCGGCACATCATCTTTCATTTCCACTTTCTGGATTTCCCCGGTATCCTCAATCGTAAAGGTGATCTCCTCTGCTTTGAGGTATCCATAAGGTGCCATCTCTTCTCTGAGAGTATAGGTTTCCCCTACGGTAAGTCGTTCAATCAGATGCTGCTCGCCTTTTACGGATTTCCATGTATCAACTACATTTCCATCTTTGTCCAGAACAGTAAGTGTCGCACCTGACAGTTCCACGCCAGTAGTTAAATCCGACTTGGAAAATACAACCTTTGTAGGCTGGTTCTTAAATACAGAAGATAACTGCACGACTTTAATATTCTGTCCCTGATATTCTGCTTTTACTTCCAGAACTTCATCAGAAGATACATAACCATCTGGTGCTACCAGTTCTTTGATATAATACTCACCAAATGGCAGATCCTGTGTAAATACAGCCTTTCCATCTTCTCCGGAAACAGCTTTTCCAAGAAGTGTGTCAGCTTTCACAATCACAGTTCCATGAGCTTCCATGTCATTCTTCGCATAAAGTCCAAATTCTGCCCCTGCAACTGCTTTTTCTGTATCAGCATCCTGTTTTACCACTGAAATTTCTACTTTCTGACGTTCATTCTCAAAAGTAGCTGTCTGCTCAATGACAGGTGTTTCCTGATCTTTGTAAGAGAAAGTAATGGTCTGTGCTTCACTGTTTAAAACAAATCCATCCGGAGCTGTCTTTTCTACAATCTTATAACTTCCAAGCGGCAGATTTTTCAGGACTGCTTTCCCGTCTTTATCCGTTGTAACCGTTTTTACCAGTGTTCCAGCAGCATATTCCAGAATACGGTTTCCATTATCATCTTTCTGGAAATCTGCAGTATAGATGTCCTCGGCAGCGTAAATCTCAAACTCTGCCCCTTCCAGATTTTCTGTCTGATATGTAAAATCATCCTTGAATCCGTCCAGAACTTCGCCCTTTTTCACGATAGTCAGTTCACCCTTAACAGGATGGTTCTCATAAACTGCTTCAATGATCACATCCCCGGAAATTCCGTCCATCTGGTATGCAGTATTGGAATCTACTGTTACCTCATAGTAATTTTCATTCAAAGTATATCCATAAGGTGCATTTACTTCCTCAATGCGATAATGTCCGATTTTAAGATTCTGCGGAAGAATCAAATATCCCTGCTCATCTGTAAAATAGGATTTATGTTTTACCGTAGCCGGATAAGTTGTTACCTGCTCCACATATTTCTCAGTGTCCATGTTGAAAATCTTGAACTCTGTATTCTTCTGAAGCACTGCCTTTTTCGTCTCATCATCCTGTTTGATAATTTTCAGTTTCGCTTCAAACTCGTCATCCAGAAGCACTCTCCATGTCTGTGGCTGGTTCGGGTTGTTCTCAGTGATACGCACTGTAAAATCATCTACCGGAGTGTAATTATGAGGTGTCGTGGTTTCACGCACAATATAAGTTCCATAAGGAATCGCAATACTGCAGGCATAACCTTTTTCATCTGTAAAGATTTCTGTTGCTCCATTTTCCCCGATCACTACCGGTTTTGCAGAATCAAAATCATAGCTTCCATCCTCTTTTACTTTCAGGGAAGATACCAGATAAGCGGTAAATCCTGCCCCTTTCAGTAAGTCGGCATCGGTCTTTCCGTTATTTGCTGCCTTGATAATCTGGAATGGCTGTTTCATTACCTGCTCCAGAGACAGACAGTCACGTTTTACTTCTGCTACAAGATCTCCTTCGTAATTGCAGACCAGATCATGTTCTTCTTCATCTGCCAGATAACCAGTTGGAGGAGTAATCTCTTTCACATAGTAATTACCAAGATATAATCCATCCACAGAAGCCTGTCCATTCTCATCTGTCGTAAGAGTGGCAACCTGTTCTCCTGCTTTATAAATCACGCCAGTAACACCATCCGGATGCACAATATCCTCACGAGCATACAGTCCATATACTGCTTTTTCCAGAGTGGCATCGCCCTGTGGAACTGCCTTTTTGGTTTCTTTATCCTGCTTCTGCAGAGAAATCTTAGCTGTCACACGTTCATTTTTGAATGTATGCTTGAATGTCTGTTTTGCTTCTTTATCATTCGTATAAGAGAAAGCAAACGTATAAACATCATCTATGTTTCTCACATACCCTTCCGGTGCCTGCACTTCTTTCACATCATAAGAAAATCCAAGCGGCAGGTCTGCTGTAAACTTCGCTGTTCCGTCTGCTCCTGTTGTCGCTTTCTGGATCAGTGTCCCTTTCTTTACAATGACGGTTCCATCCACGTTGGTAATGTCACTTGCAGCATAAAGTCCAAAAATTCCTCCAGCTAGAGGATTTTCTGTATCTTCATCTTGTTTTGTTACCATTACTTCTACTTTCTGTCTGTCATTAGTAAAGATTGTCTCAGTGAAAACAACATTCACATTCTGTCCTGCATAGGATAATGTTACTGTCTTTTCCTCTCCGGCATTATAGAATCCTGTCGGAGCCTGTTTCTCTTTTACGATATATGTACCAAGATACAGATTTTTAAGAACGGTAGCTCCGTTTGTATCTGTTGTCAGATTCTCTTTTACTAGATCACCCTTGCTGTAAACTTTTGTACCATAAGCAGTTTTAATATCTGCTCCAGCATACACATCATAAACAGCACCACTCTGTCTGCGTTTCTCATATTTAAATGTTGTTCCATTTTCTGTTACATCTGCACCAACCAGAACCTCACCTTCTTTATAAACGGTAAGCTGTCCCATCTGTTCTTCATCTGGAACCGTAACGGTTGTGGTCTTGCTGACCTCCAGTTTCACATTGTAAGCTGTTGCATTGATACGATATCCGCTTGGAGCTGTAATCTCTTTCAGATATACAGTATCCTGTGTCTTAGTAATCTGTACGGACGTTTCACCGTTTTCATCCGTCGCAGGTAACTGTGTGATCAGTTTTGTGCATTCTGCATCACTGTATAATCCAAACACAGCACCAGACAGCTTTGCGTCTGACTTGGCATCTTTCTTGATCACCTTAACACTTGCCTGCTGTACCCAGGATACTTTAAAATCTACATATTTCTCATCATCAACGCCTTCGCCAAATACCAGAGCCAGATCCTGGTTTCCGGAACCTGTTGAAATTTTGTATGCAGAATAATCTTTGGTAATGCTTCCTTTCATGGTTGCAGACCAGCTTCCTGCCACATCACTCACCTGTGTTAATGGTGCAGACAGATAAAACTTTGTACCACCACAAATTTCCACACTTTCTCCGGCTTTACTTGTTTTACCTGTTGTCAGGTTATGAAGCTGTACACCTGCCGGAAGTTTCATGGTAATGGTCTGTAACGCATCCGCATTAAATGTAATATCCTTTGTTCTCTGACTGTTGCCATCCACATAGGCTTTTACATCTGCATCCGAAAAGGACATTGCCACATCTGGAATTTCCGGCTGTGAAATACAGTAATTATAGAGTTTCATTGCCAGATTCTGTGCTGTACTGTTTGCACCTGAAAAAGCATCCCCACTTCCATTTGCATAAGATGCTGCCAGATGTACCAAGATAAATCTGGCTCCTGTACTTAAATTGCCATATCCGTTTTCTTCTGTAAAAAAACCATCATCACCAGAAGCCTTTGTACCGTAATAGCACACTTTTGCAAGTGCTTTCCCATCACCAACTTTATTGATCGTATAGGTTCCACTTCCTGGCCCTGGTTTGGATGGCTGCACACAGTATGCCGTGGCAGATATATTACCGAATTTTACAGTGTACTGATAAGTCAGATAGGTTCCATATCCATAATCTGCATATCGGTATTCTGCCCCTCTGGTCACAGAAACCTGCTGTGAACTTCTGGCATTGCCTGCCGCAGCCATAAAGGTTACTGTTTCTCCGGCTTCCATTGCATACAGATCAATGCCATTACTCTCTGCCTGTTCCAGTACTTCTGAAACGGTTAATTCAGATTCCAAATCTGCTGTGCTTTCAGAATTTTGTGTTTCCCGGTGCGACTCCGAATCCTCCTCGCTCTGCTCCGTATCCCCAGTATCATCCTCAACATTCACTGTACTGTCCGAAGAACGCTCTGACTGCACTTCTGTTTCCGGTTCTTTCACTGTAATGTTTCTGCTGATTCTATAAGCAGGATGACCGCTGACTGGTTTTACTGCATAGACAGCTTTGTAAGTATCCGGTGTATGTGTGTCAAAATCTGTACCAGTTTCGTTCTTTGCTTCATGGAATAAAATCTTGATTTTGCTTTCATCTACACCTTCGATTCCCGACAGATCAACTTCTACATCAAATTCCTGCCCGTAAGAAAGTTCAATATCATTTGCCTTTACGATTTCATCCGGATCAAGGGAATCCTGAACGTCTTTTAATTCTGCATACTGCTGTTCAAATGGTATTTCTTCCGGTTCTAATTCAGAAGCCGAAACTGCTACTGGCTGAATAATGACAGAAGCCAGTGTTGCGACTGCCATAAATCCGGACAAGAATCTTTTGAATCTCATTTTCATTTTGACTGAATCCTCTCTTTCTTCTATTATCTGCTCTGTTTTCATGCAGGCTCACACCTGCATTATTCAATCATTGGAACCACCTCCCACATCTTATTGCTGATACAGAAATAACTCTGATAACAGCACATTCATATGGCAGTGCCTTTTTTGAAACACCGCCACATGGTATCTGCTGTCATCCTGTAAAACAGGAATGACACCCAGGTAAAGTTCAGGATCAAGCATTAAGCCGCAAGAGGTAATTCGTAATCGTTCCTGCAAAGGGTGCCTCCCATCTGTATCCCTTCACGTTTTCACCGGATTCCCGCCGCAAAAATGCGTAGCTGAAAAATTCCGGGTATCCTCTCGCTGCTGGTATGAAATTGTCAAGGTTCAATTTTTAAGGGGTATTATTATCTCGAATTGAAAATAGACATTTGCCCCTTCACTAACCGCATGTGTGAAAGGGCAAAAATTAACCTGTTTGAAAAATTTTTTAGAAATTTTTATTCCAACATTGTTTTATGTGTTTTCCAGTTGTTCTTTTAATTTCTCCAATACTTTCTTCCTCCGGTTTCTAACCGTCTTTGGGCAGCACCCAAAATACTGTGCTGTTTCTTTTACTGTAAATTCTTCAAAAAACAATAGCGTTATCAGTTCCGCATCCTCTTTAGTCAAATATCCCAGAGCTTCTTCCAGTTCCTGTATTTCTGACAATCTGATAACGATTTCTTCCGGTGATACTACCGAAAAAGAGCAGTCATAGCCTTTTTCCTGTAATTCCTCCATGCTGCATACCCCATGCCTCTGCATTTTTTCAACCTGATATCGCTCTTTTCTTCCAGCCTGATACCAGGCCAGATATACTGCCCTGGTAACTTCCACAAATGTATCATTTATACGCAACATATAGCGTTGTCTTTCTTTTGGCTTTTTACCAGGCATACTTCCAGTCTCCTTTTTTCAATGTTCTGGCAGAGTCATCCGAATTATTCCGCATTTTCTGCATTGCCTGTGAAATACACTTTGATACTGCCGGAACTGTAATACCCAGTTCATGCGAGACTTCTTTTTGTGTTTTCTGCTGAAAATAAATACGATGGATCATCTGTCTCTGTCGCTCTGTCAGCAGATTCATCAACTCCCTGACTGTTTCCTCTGCAATGATTCTTTCAAGCAGACATTGTCCTTTATCTGCCAATTCACACCATTCTTCGGAAATACAGCTATACGAAATGCAATTATTATGTTCTCGTGTTTCCCTGTTTCTCCACAGCCGGTCTTCGCCTTCTAATATCAGCCTTACATACCAGGGTTGATCATCAAAAAAATTCTCCTCAACAACTGCTATTTTTCTTTCTGCTTCATACACATAATCTCGACAGGTAAATAGCGGAAAAACCGTTGCATAGTCCCCCACACAATAGAGAACATATCCGGTCTGATATGCGATAATTTCCGCACAATCCATCAACCTCTGCTTCGCAACTGCTACATCGTTTTCTCTTAAATATTTAGCGGACGGAACCTTTCTTCTTTCTTCCCTGTTACTTACAACCTGTTTCAATTCCTGCAATGTAAGCATAATTACCACCTTTCTGCCTGCTGGCAACAGGTGCCCATCGGCAGAAAGGATAGGATTCTTACTGATCAACTGACAAAAAGGGCAGTAAAAAACAGCTTCCGGTACACCCGTTTTTTTTAACGAGAGCCTGAAACTTCCTTACTGCCCTTTCTAATAGTTACAATATTCTCTACTTTATTTTCCGTCTGATGCCAGAATCAGACTTCTTAGCATTTCTTTCTGCTTTTATGTTCTTTTCATTTTCCATCAAAACAGAATAGTCTCCCATTGCATCATAAGGACACTGCCTCCGATAAAGCAAATTTTCTTCTCTGGTCATCCATCCTATCTCCCTTCTTTATCTCTCTGTTTTCCATTTTAACAACACAGGATTCTATTATCCTTAGCATATATGGGGAGTTTTTTTATTTTGCACCCCATATATGGTGAAATTTCACCTGTATTCATTAAAACTGTCTATCAGAGAATCTATGGTCTGCATGATAATTTTCTGCTCTTTCCATTCCATCTTCTGAATACGGCAAAGCACTTCCTGAACTGATTCCTGCTTCTCTGTACCGCCTCCCTCTTTCCCCAACAGGACATTAGCATCCGTTTCCAATATCTCAATCATCTTCCTGAAAATCTCAACAGACATTGCCGTTTGCCCGCCTTCAATCCTGCTGACCGTATTGACACTGATACCTGCTTTTTCCGCAAAAGATTCCTGTGACAACTTCATTTCCTGTCTGCGTTTTCTGATCCGTTCTCCCAATTCAATAAGTTCTGTGGAAATTGCACGATTGCTCAATACGGTGTCTCCTTTCCTGCAATTTGTCCCAACTTTACGCCATTGTGTCGCAAAGTTTCCCGAAAAAAAGCAGCTAATTTTTGTCTTAGCTGCTTTTCAAAAAATCTATTTCATTTTATTCTCGGTATTTTATGTATCCCTGTAAGAACTGTAATCAGAAAAACGCAGAGATAAATGATCGCCTGTCCAATCATTGCCAGAAGAACGATGCTTCCGATCAATCCTCCAATCAGAAGATTCATCGTCCATACTGCCAGCGTGCCTCCGAGGTCAAAACCTCTTGGAACCATCCAGACACACATTTTTCCGATTCCAAACGGTATCCCCATCAGAAGTAGCAACAAGAAATAATTGCACTCCCCATCCTGGATACAAAACGGTCTTAATACTGCAAACAATACCGTAATCACCAGCACTGGTGCTATCACTTTTTTAATCATCTTCTTCATGTTCCTTTATCCTCCATACATATCGTGATTAACCTCTGCCTGATAATAGCTGTTTATCGTTGCCGGAGCATTATACAGGGCGGTCAGAAGATACGCTTTAATATTCCCAACCTTGGTCGTATTCCGGTTCAGACAGAACAGCACATATTCGATATGCGAATAGTTCAGTTTCATAAACCTGCTTTTTACCAAAGCAACTGGTTTTTCTACTCCTGCAATGCGAATCATACTGTCCTCCGGCATCATCATAACTTCAACTATCAGTTCTACCAGTTCATCTACATCTTCCTTTGCATGATATTGATAATCAATGTTTTCATGGATCACTTCACGATATGCTCTCATCTCCTCCATCACATCTTTTTTCTTTTGTGAATTACCTGATGTGATAGGATAAGATTGATTTATCTCAGTTTCACTAATATCAGTCTTGTTAATATCAGTATTATTAGATTGTGATTTCGGGCATTCTGGATTTGTGATTTCCACTATTCTGGAATGATGATTTTCACTATTTTGGAATTGTGATTCTGGAAATTCTGGATTTGTGGTTTCCACCATTCTTGAATTGTGATTTTCACTATTCTGGAATTGTGATTCCCCATAATCCTGAATTGTGGTTTTCACTACTCCTGAATGATGATTTTCACAATTCAGAGAAATGCCTGTTTTCCCCTTGTTTTCTGCTTCTTGTTGCAAATCTGCACATTCCTTATGTTTTTTCTGTTTCGATTGCAAATCTGCAATTTTTTTATGATCTTCCTGCTCAGATTGCAGATCTGCACAATTACTTGTCGGCTTTTGATCTGGAACCTCTCTGATCATAAAATTTTTCACATAAATAACATTCGGTTTTCCCAGTCCCAGACGTTTCTTCTCTATCAATCCAATCCCATTACTGCTGTCCAGCTCTTTTACCAGTTTCACTGCCTTTTGAGTTCCGCAGTTCATCAGCTCTGCAATTTCTTCCACAGTGAAGATAATGTATACTCTGTCCTCTGAATCCAGCCATCTATTTTTAATGCTCAGGCTCATACGGTCCAGCATCAGACCGTATAATACCTTTGCTTCACAAGAAAGAGTTTTAAAGCATGGTTCTGTAAACAGCACTTTAGGGACACGATAGAAGCTGTATTGTTCCGCTTCCATCCCTGTAAAATAATCAAACTGTATCTTCTGCATCTGCTACTCCTTCTTTGTTTTCTTTCCATTTATCCAAAAGCATGAAAATGACTTCTTCTATCTGTTCTTTAGAATACGTCTCTGGAAAATAATTGCCGATTTTCTTTGCCGGAAGCGTCACATTGATCTTACTGCTTTCCTTTTTTAATAAAACAGCATAGATATAACTCTGGTTTAATTTTCCGTTTGCACTGCATTCTTTTAACTGTTCTGCCTGTTGCTTTGTCGGAAAGATACTGCTATTGGCAATCACTTCCAGAAGCCACTCCTGTTCCTCTGGTTTCAAATAAGACAGCTTTTCTCCCACAATCATAGGAATCTTATTATTATCTACATATTCCAACAGAGCATCGGATAATGCTGCCAGACGGATATATCTCTGTACAGTTCTCCCACTGTCCCCGGCAGCTTCCCCAACCATATCTGCTGTATATTTTTCACCTTTACTTCCCTGATGCTTCATTGCATCATATTTCATCTTATAAGCATGAGCTTTTTCACTTGGCAGTAAGTTTTCCCGCTGAATATTGGAATCGACCATAATAATGACCGCTTCATCATCCGTATAATTTCGGACAAGAGCTGGCAATGTAGTCTTTCCACACAGTTCACAGCCTCTTTTTCTTCTATGCCCGGAAATCATCTCATATCCACCCTCTGGTCGAGGCCTTACCAGTGCAGGAGTCAAAACACCATATGTCTTAATGCTCTCTACGGTTTCAGCCATTTTTTCATCATCGTTTACATGGAACGGATGATTTTTAAAGGGGTAGAGCTTTGCCAGATCTATTTCCACAACCTGGTTCATACTCTTTTCCGGTGTTTCCTCTAATCCCAGTAATTCATCATAAGAGGTAAGCTGAATATCTTTTTTCGGTCTACGCATGTTTCAACACCTCCTGAACCAGTTCCAGATAGCTGTCTGCCCCCTTGCTTTTTCCATCATAGGCAAAGATACTTACACCCTCCGATGCTGTTTCTGCAAGGCTTTCTGTTCTCGGAATCGTCTGCTCAAAAATCTTAATGTCACTTCCGTATGTAGTTTTGATTGCCTGTTTGTTTCTCTTTGCATTATTGTAACGGCAATTATCCATTGTGAATAAAATGCCTTCTATCTGTAAATCTGGATTGAACCTCTGATGGATTCCCTTAACCACTTTCAGTAATTCCATGAGTCCATCTGCCGCATAATATTGTGGCTGCACTGGAATCAAGACACTATCTGCTGCACTCAAAGCATTGATTGTCAGCATTCCCAGGGATGGCATACAGTCAATCAGAATATAATCATACTCGTCCTTCAGCAGTTCCAGATACTCTTTCAACACCTTTTCTCTGTCCTCCACTGTAAATAAGGACATATCCATACCGGCAAGCAATTTATTGGACGGAATCAGGTCAACACCCTCTTCATGGTGCAGAATTGCTTCTTTCGGATCAAATTCCAGTCCCATGATAATGTTCTCCATCATGCTCTTTAATGTTATCTTGAGATTTTTAGGGAATCCCAATCCCATTGTCAAATGCCCCTGTGGATCAGCATCTACCAGCACTACTTTTTTCCCTGACTTCACCAGTCCTGCTCCCAGATTGATTGTTGTCGTTGTTTTGGCTACTCCGCCTTTCTGATTTGCAATAGCAATTACTTTACACATATATACTTTCCTCCGATTTACTCTTTTTCTTCTACTTCAATATAAACACGAAAATATTTGCTTGTTCCTTTATTTGCATAAGCATCCGATACTTCCAGAACATCCAATTCTTTATGCTTTTCCAAAATACGACGGAACCATTGAATATCCTTTAAAGTACCCTGTAATCTAATTTTCAGCATACATATCCTCCCAGTCTTTGTAAAAACAATACTCTGGATAACGGATTTTAATGGCTTCCCAAAAATACCGGGCATATCCACAGCAAAACAGAGCTTCTACGGTATAATACTGGCATTCTTTTAACTGATCTTCCCCTGCTTCATAATCTCCGACACTCGGTGTTCCATTGCAGTAAAGATTAAATGCCATACGGACAATCCGTAAACTTCCACTGGTCTGCCATCCTTCCTGCAGGCATTCCGTTTTTACACATCCAGTTTTAAAATTATAGATTTTATCCACATTATTTCTTGTGTCTCTGTCGATACCCAGGCAATAAACCAAAGCCTGATGGTAAACATCCTGATATCTGCATTTTTCCAGATATTCCTCATAAAATTTTTCGTGTTCCTTGCTCTTGAAAGTAATTGTGCGAGAATTGCTATTCTCTGCTCTTAACGCTGTGTTTGTCATTGCTTCTTCTCCTTTAAACTGTTATTTTTACTTTAATTTGGATTTCGACTACAACAAAAAAGGACACTTCCCTAAAATTTCTCTTAGGAAAATGTCCTTGCGATACATTTATAAAGCTCAATTCATAAGCACAACAACGTAATATCAAGTGTTATCACTGTCTCTTATACACATCTCCGAGCCCACGAGACTCCTGAGCATCT
>ERZ1027100.1032-NODE-1032-length-11393-cov-5.461633_pt1 | contig 11393 bp, 4 predicted proteins | sample MGYA00519407_ERZ1027100 | MGnify/ENA primary metagenome ERZ1027100 (study PRJEB26926, sample SAMN06164645) | human gut metagenome | biome: ENVO:00009003; feature: ENVO:2100002; material: ENVO:00002003 | host: Homo sapiens | place: USA | collected 2012 ... | reverse complement strand
TTCCTGTTGTAGATGTACATGTATATGTAAGCACTCCTGCCTCTGTACATGTTGCCTGCTTTGTTATCTTTGACTCATACTTATGTGTATGTGTTGTCTCTGATGTTCCAGATGGTGTATATATCATATAGAAAAGATTGATTGCATCTCCCTTTGTTACAGTTACAGCACCCTTAGCAACATCTACTGTTAATGTACCATCAGAACCAACTTTTTTGCTTGTTCCATTAACTTTTACGCCCTTGCCAGAAGCTGCTGTTGTTCCGCCAAATACAAGTGTAAGCTTTCCAGCGGATGGTGCTGTGAACTTAATGCTTGTTGATGACTCCATCTTAAGGCATTTTGTAAGTGTAAGACCGTTGTATGTTGCTGTACCTTTATTTGTTGCTATACTTCCTGTAATACTATAGAAGTCACTTGTTGTTCCTGATTCTGTAAAGTTATGTACCTTTGCATCTCCTGATACCGGTGTGTCAGGTGTAACAGGTGTATCTTTTCCAATAGCTGGAATAACTGCTGTTTCATTATAACCACATCCTGTACATGTGCGGCTCTTAAGACCTGTTTCTGTCTCTGTTGCAGCCTTAACAACTGTCCACTCACCATATGTATGTGTATGTGAAGTGCCAGATACGCTTCCACCACCTACTGATACAAGAGATGTCTTGTATGCATTAAGCTTATCCTTTAATGGCCTATTGAGTGAATAGCTTGTATCATCAACACTGTTATCAAATGTCCACTTGAAATCTCCGCCCATAATACGTCCTGCATACTTAGTTACAATTGAAGGAACATCTGCAGGTGCATCAATATCAGCAGTATCAACACCTAAATCAACCTTAGTATCAAAATTAGAATATGTCTTTCCACCCTGCTTTGCCTTATAAGTTGAAGGTACTGTTTCACTTCTTGATGTTGCAAGATATGCATCGAAATCAGTTGCACTTGCAGTTGTTGTACCAGCATCCGAATTAGCATATATAACAGACTTCTGACCTTCCATATAGTTGTTGTATGCCTTGATGACACCACCATTCTCGCCTGAGAATATGCCATCAGCAAGAACATCACTACCCTGCATTGAGCTGAGCATTGGGTATGGACAATTTCTGAAGTAGTTAGCTTCTACAAATGCCTCACTATCCTTAGCTGCACCAACGCCATACTTAGCATTGCCATCATAGTAGTTGTTGTATACATGAACTGACATTGTTCTGATACGTGGATGACGTGAATCAGAATGATCAAACCAGTTATGGTGATATGTAATCCAGTTCTCACCTGACTCTGACTTCATGCCACAAAGTGACATCTTTCCTGAATCCCAGAAATGATTGTAAGATACTGTCACATACTGAGAATTATCCTTTAAATCCATAGAGCCATCGCCCTTAGCCTGATCACCATCTGAACCAGCATCGCCATAGAACACATCATTATTATGTACCCATACACCAAGTGACTGCTTAAGAGTTATACCATCTCCATCTTTTCCACCGCCCCAGTTCATAAGGCCAAGATTTCTTACTTCAATGCTGCTTGACTGGAATGCTGCAACACCTGCTGTATATAATGTAGCATCATCACCAACACCTTCAAATGTTACGTTATCTGCTCCCTTAACGCCAATAGCATATGCTGATCTCATATCTGAGCAAGAAAGTCCGCTTAATGTAACCTGACCGATAATACGGATAGCAACTGGCTGGCAGTTATTCTTAGTCTTAATTGCCTGTGTAATAGCTGCTACACCTGTATATTCAGTGTTGCCAATCTTCATCTTAACTGTATTCTTATTAGCTTCTGTTACATAAAGAACAGATGCTCCTGACTTTAATGTACCATCATTGTTATATGCACCGACACCATTCTTTGCTGGTGAATTACTTGAAAATGTAAATCCACTTCTGTCATATGCAGATACAGTCATTGTATTAGAAACTATAGCTGCTGATGCATTCTCTTTTCCATTTACAACAGGAACAACCTTCATAACATAGTCACCTGCTCTTAATCCAAGTGCATCTGCTCTCATGTATGATGGATATTTTCTTATAAGTTCATCATCCAACTGAACATATGCTGCATCTGTTGCACTGGCAGCCTTAACATATACGTTATAACCAGTTGCTCCTGATACTGGTGTCCACTTAACATATGCTGTCTCAAACCACCCTTTTGCTTCTGTTATTGCGCCAGAAGCCGCATGAACTGGCTGAATATCAGTAATTACAACTGATGCTAATGTCATAACTGCAACCAGTGCCACGCTTAAAAACTTTTTTAATCTGTTTTTCATAGCTCTTCTCCTTCTTTTTTGCAATAATTAATTGTACATTTTGGATACAATGTATCCCAAAAACAAGCTCATATTACCACTTATGCACAATAGAAACAAGGGTTTTTATTAAATTTTCGTAAAATTAGTCAATTATTATCCCCTTTTCTAAAGCAAATGAATATATTATCTTCTCTTTGACGCGTTTCCCCGTCAATTGAGCTAAAGCTTTGGCATAATAATCAAGCTGAACTGCATACCTTTTCACAAGATTCTGTTCTCCCGCAGCACTTTTATTAACCCGGTCCGTCTTATAATCAACAATCACAAGTTCTCCGTCCTCTTCAAAATACAAGTCAATTATACCCTGTATAAGCTGTCCTTCGTACTCAAATACAAAAGGCTGTTCCCTTCTGACACTGCCACAGTTCACCGCATTTGCAACTCTCCTGCCTGTATCTGATTGTACAAATGTATATATATCCCACGGATTGACACTTTTCACCTGCAATTCATTCATCTTGCAGTTTTCTAACATCCTCTCAATATCGGCTTTAACTCCTTCGAGGTTCACGCTCACTGAATAATCAAGACATTCCATAACCCTGTGATATGCGCTGCCTCGTTCATTAGCTGCAAGCTTTACTTCCTTGCCGCTTATAAATTTAGGAATTATTGAATTTGACAGTTCAACCATTGCTTCACTGTCTGTCTGCTCATCGTCTGCTTCCTTTTTAAGTGCTGCCTTCACAGATTCATCCATGTAAGCATTTTCCTCTGAATCATCATCCGCCTGCATAGCCTTAAGCTGCGAAACCGTCAGCTTCATCCTGCCGGCTGCGTTATCAGCAGGAACATATTCCGGAAGCTCATCTAATAAAGGATAAGACACAGTTTCCTTAATTCCATCAGCCAGTTCCCCGATTCCAGCAACATTCACTGCACCAGCCAGCTCTCCGGATTCATCCGCATCAGCCAAGGAATCCTCTCCGGCATCAACCATAACCTTAAAGCTGCCTTTCAATTTATCTGAATCCATAAGGCACACCGGCATTATCATATCAAGATAGTTCTTTATATTCTCACTGTCTGCGAAAGACAACATTCCATCTGCTTCAAGCTGCTTTGCACTTCCCCTGTATTTCTCAAGTATCTTGTCTGCATCTTTTACAACTCCAGTGATTATGAGTTTTTCTCTTGCTCTTGTCATTGCAACATAGAGAAGTCTCTCTTCTTCTGATATCGACTCCCTTACAATTCTTCTTGCCATGGCACCTTTTATTATGGTAGGTGTCTTCGTTCTTCTTTCAAGGTCAACATAATCAACTGCAATTCCTAAATTCTGGTCTACAAGCACCGGTGCTGTTGCATCCATAAAGTTAATGCTCTTATGCGCCCCAGCAAGTATTACAATCGGAAATTCCAGACCTTTGCTCTTATGGATACTCATAATTCTTACAAGATTCTCATTGTCAAGGCTGGCAGCCCCCTCTGCAAAATCTTCGTCAAACTTCTTAAGTCTTTCAATATATCTTAAGAAATTAAACAGACCTGAATAACTTGATTTGCCGTATCCTGCTGCTCTTTCCAGCAGAACATTTAAGTTAGCCTGCCTCTGTGCTCCGGCAGGCATCGTTCCCACATAATCGTAGTAGCCTGAATCATATATTATCTCCCAGCACAGATCATATAGTGACTCAACGCTGCTCTTGTCACGATATTCTGTAAGCTTTGCAAGAAATAATGCACATTTGCCGGACAGCTGCTTAACATCCGTCTCCTGTATCTTATCTTCTCCGCCAAGCACTGCAACTGCTTTCAAATGTTCATACAGATTATTATGCACATTCTTATCCACATACTCTCTGCCAAGCTTTCTCACCATTCCAAGCTCTGCTGCCGTAAATCCTCCAAAATAAGACATCATTGCCGCCGCAAGGCTTATCTCCTGAACCGGATTATCTACTATTGTAAGCATGCTTAAGATTACCTGTATCTCACGCACGCTGAAATATCCTGTTGACGAGTCAGTATATGCCGGTATCCCCCTATCCATAAGGGCATCTGCAAATGTATCTGCCCAGCCTGTCACTGACCTTGTAAGAATTACTATATCCCTGTATTCTGCCGGTCTGTATACATTTTCATCTGCATCATACACATTTACACCAGAAGAAACTATTCCCTCAATCAGCTTTGCAAGCCTGTCTGCCTCAAGTTCTCTTGTTGTCGCCTCTTCTTCATTCTCTGAAGATATAAGAATAACGTCTGTACTCTTGTTGGCACCATCACCATAATTGCTGTCACTGTACTCAGGATATGGAAACCCCGCATTAAGCCTTACCGATTCGTCATACCCGATTCCTGAAAAATTCTTGTTCATAATATGACTGAACACATCATTGGCACACTCAAGTACATTTTCCCGGCTTCGGAAATTCTTCTGTAATTCAATTCTAACATTATCGCCAGTCTCGCCGTATGTATCGTACTTCTCTATGAAAAGCTCCGGGCAGGCAAGACGGAACTTGTATATGCTCTGCTTTACATCACCAACCATGTATATATTGTTATTCTCACCGGACAGTCTCGTCTTCGACACCGCATTAAGAATAACCTCCTGCAGCTGGTTAGAGTCCTGATACTCGTCTATTAGTATTTCTTCAAATCTGTTCGCAAGCTTGTCGGCAGTCTCTGTATATACAAGCTTTCCGTCTTCTTTCTTTACAAGTATTGAAAGTGCAAGATGTTCCATATCATTAAAATCAATTATACCCTTCTCTCGCTTCACCTCTGAAACACGCTTGGCATACACCTTTGCCACTTTAAGTAAAGTCCGTATCTGAATACCTGCTCCCTGCATGTCTGAAAATATTCCTTCATCATCTTTTAAGAATATCCTGTCATTAAGTCTTCCTATGTAATCTTTAAACAGCTTTCGCTGCCCCTTAACATATTCCTTAATATCCGGGTCTGCTCCTGCATCCTTCTTTCTTGATAGGGCTTCAAATGAAAATATTCTTATTCTTCTGCCAAGCTCTCCAAAATTCTGTGAATTAATCATCTCATTAATTCCAAGCAGGTCAGACTGCAAAGCACCTGTATATGCTGCAGGTCCTGCCGGCTCAGAACAGATATCTACTAATCTGTTGTATTTATCACGGTAATCGAGAAGTACATTTTTAATTGAATCATACAGCTCCTTAATTGCAGGATTATCGTAAGTCTCATCATCATAAACTAACATGCACTCGTCAAACCACTCATCAATCCACGGATTGCTTCTTGAAAAACGGTATATTTTATCTATAGTGCTCACAAGCCCTGAATCGTCCCGTCCCATGCCAAATGCATCAACAAGATTAAAGAATTCTTCATCTGCTTCGGCATAGAATTCCTCAAGCACATCTTCCAATACATCATTTTCAATAAGCTTCTTCTCACCCTCATCCATTATCCTGAATCCCGGGTCCAGATTAACCTCTGGAAAATGATTTCTGATTATCCATAGACAGAAACTGTCTATTGTTGTTATCTGTGCGTTGTTAAGCAGTGTTATCTGTCTTAAAAGGTTCACATCTCCCGGATTCTCGTCAAGCATTGAATCAAGTGCTTTTCTTATCTTGTCTTTCATCTGGGCTGCTGCCGCCTTTGTAAATGTAACAACAACCAGCCTGTCTATATCTATATTCTTGTCAGGGTCTGTAATCATGGAAATGATTCTCTCAACCAGAACAGCAGTCTTACCTGAACCGGCAGCCGCTGAAACCAGCACATTACAATCTCTTGTATCAATCGCACTCTTCTGCGCCGGTGTCCATTTTCTTTCCATTCTCATCAACCCCTTCCTTTATATTATTCCATAACACTTCATCATCAAATTTCTTTAATTTTCTGTAATTGCAGCCCGGCAAATCCACTGAAAATCCACACACTGCCCCGTAAGGACATCTGTCACAGCTTGAAAACTGTCCATCTTTATAAGGACTTCTCCTGATATCACCACCTGCAATTCTATCCGCGGTATCAACCGCCCTTACATCAACGAATCTTCCAAGCATATTAAACTGCTCTGTATTCATCACCTTGCTTCTTCGTGAGTCAAATCCGCCATCAGCTTTTCTGCTTACAGGGATGTTAAGCGATGTTCCTTCTGTATTGTCCATCTTCTCGGCAATATCCTTATCAGAATTGACCATTCCTTTAAGACGCAGTTCACCCTTAATCTTATCCTCTATCTCTTCTGCACTCTCTGTTGTCGCAGATACAATCGGGTCACTTATGTTGTAGTAGAATACTCCGGCAGGAAGCACATTTTTACCCGGACGCATCTTTGCTACAAGCTTCATCGCCGCTTCCATGTAGACCATAAGCTGGATATCAATTCCATAGTAGGTCTTTACTATGTTGAAATCCTTCTTTCCTGTCTTGTAATCGATAATTCTTACATATACATCTGTGCCGTTTTCGCATATGTCAACGCGGTCAATTGTTCCGCTCATAAGCTGCTTTCTGTCTCCGTCTCCGACTTCCATATTAAACTTATGCTCGAATACAAATGGCACGAAATCACCACATTTTAACTGTTCACCCATCGCCCATATAGTGCGGTCTGCAAGGTCTTCCATCCGCTTAATCATGAATGAATTACGGCTTGAATCCTTAAGGATACTGTTCTGGTATATATCTGTAATTGCAGAAACACTTCTTTTTACCATCTCGCGGCGCTTCTCCTCTGATATCAGATAGTACGACTCACCGTTTTTCTTGATTTCATCGCACACCTCACGGATAACCGCATGCAGTACGACGCCGAAGTTTACCGGTGAAAATGTAAATTCTTCCCTTTCCTTTAAATCAACTCCATACCTCAGGTAATATCTCAATGGACACTCTGCAAAGTTCTCAAAAGAAGTTACGCTTCCGACAAGCCTTCCGCCTGTAAGTGAATCAATAATATCCTCATCTACATTTGCAGCAGTTTCAGTCTGTTCATAGCTGTAAGCCGCATGTGGTATTGTTACATAAGAATTCTGCTGTGCCGTGTCTTTATAAGATAACTTAAGGCAATGTGAAAACATTTTTCTCATGCTTCTTATAATATATGAAGGCATCAGCGCCGCACCCTCGCTGTTTTTTACCGCATATGACATGTAAAGCTTCTCCGCACTCTTTGTCATAATAAGATACAGATAGAATCTCTGTGTAAATGCTTTCTCCCTTACAGAAGCGGACATAACAATCCCCTTATTCTCAAGATATTCCCTGTCGCTTTCTGACAGAACACTTCTTGAATCAGCCTTCTTAGGAACATTTCCGTCATTGATACCAACAAAAAACATAACCTTAATATTATCAAGACGGGTTCTTTCTATATCACCTATAACAACACAGTCATTGGTCTGCGGAATAAGTCCTATCTTAATCTCCTGAAATCCTGACGCAAGTATCTTGTTAAATTCTTTAATACCAACCTTTTCGCTTCCAAGAAGAGCATACATTTTATCTAATACTTCTATAACTTTCTTATATAACTGGGTATATTCATCACCAGTGTACTCACTGTCATTAAGCACACTTACCTTCTTCTCCATATCTTCACGCACGAGAAATTCGTAAAGTGCCTTTACCATATCAGCAACATCAGATTCCTTTGACTTAATCACTTCTTCCAATGGGTCCAACATATCTGTTATCATTGTTCTTAGTGAATTAAGCTTATCCAGGTCAGTATTATTGACTGTTCCCCTGAACTTTCTTATCCATGGCTCATGCCATTTTGCTCTGCCTCTGATTCCGACTGCAACACAGTAATTGTCTAACAAATCAATATCTTCGCGTTCCATTCCGCTCATTCCGGTTCTAAGAAATCCCAGAACACTGTCATAGCTGTAATTATTCTCAATTATTCCAAGCGCGCCGTTAATTGCAGCAATGAATGGATTGTCAGTCACATGGCGCTTGTAATCTAAGAAATATGGTATATCGTTCTGCTTTAATATATTAGCCGCCAGTTTGCCGTAGCCATCCATGTCCGCAGTAACTATCGCAATCTCGTTATATCTGTATCCACACAGTCTTGTAAGTCTTATTATTTCTCCTGCTGCAAATGTTAATTCTTCCTTGGCAACAGCTCCCTCATATATAACTATGTTGTCAGTCTTCTTATTAAATCTTTCCGAATTGTTTCTGAAAAGATTCTGTTCCAGAAAATCCAGTTCTTCTGAATTCTTAAATCTTGAATTAACATTTACAATTACATTCTTTCCCGGTACTTCTCTTCCTGCAATATACACTGGTTCAAGGACTTTCACATGTTCTTCATCACATATCTTATAAAGTTTTGATACGCAGTCCTTACTCATGAAAAAGAGTTCTTCCCTGCCTCTTACTGAATTTTCACGCTCAGATGCATCAATTGTCAGAGAAACATATATTTTCGGACACATTGATAAAAGAATTGTCAGTAAATTATACTGAACCGGAGTAAAACCTGTGAACCCGTCAAATACTATCTCGCAATTCTTTATTCGCTCTGACCCTGTAACCTTGTTGCATAATTTATCTAGTATTTCTTCTTTAGTTATATAGTTCTTATCTATGTACTCAGCAAACGCATTGTATACAAGAACGATATCATCAAGCTTATACTGAAGTGCTGCACTTCCCTCTGATTCACTGTATGCTGCACCTGCCGCATCCTGCATAACATCTGGCTTGATATCATACTGAAGCATCTCCGATATAACAGACTTCATCTCTGACACGAATCCTGTATTAGACAGATTACTTCCAAAATATTTTAGCCTGTCCTTGTTCTGCTCCAATACTCTTTTGATAATCAGATTCTTTCCTGTATCGTCAAGGACTTCAAGATTATCCTCACCCACTTCCTCAAATACTTTATACGCAAGCCTTTCAAAGCTCACAACATCTATATTAAGTATTCCTTTTCTTGGGTGCATGGACACCAGTCTTTTCTGAATTGCCATAGTGTACTGCTCCGGCACAACAACTATATAATTCCTGTTAGGATTCTTCATTGACTCTTCAATTATATGCGTATACAGATAGTGCGATTTACCCGCACCTGAGCTTCCCAGAATTAATTGTAATGACATGTGTTACTCCCCTAATCTTTCTATAATAGACTTTACCATCATTTGCTTTACCATAATGCACTTTTTCATATCATGTCTCATCATGGTTCGAAATCAACCGCTTCATATTCCACCGTATCTGAATAGTCCCACCATTCTCCCTGATAGCCTGTAAATCCGTTATTTTCCATAGCATTCTGTAGAATCATCACATTCTTCACAGCCTCTTCATCTTCTATATCAGAATAATCTCTATCTGCTTTTAGAGAGAAATCATCAAATTCTGTCGGCATTGATATAACAGTTCCATCAGCAGCAACCATTGTAATATCCACTGTTCCTCCAAGATTATGCTTTTTCATTCCGTTAGCCGGATTTGCCACATAGTTAGGGTCCGGATATACTTCCCATAATTTCTGCTGTGCCTCAAATGGTCTGTATGCATCCCAAATCTTTAAGCTGTACCCCTGTTCTTTCAGTTCTTTCTGCACATTTGCAAGCTTCTTAACCGTCCCGTATCGAAGATACGCATCCGTGAAATCATATATCCTGACACCTGTAAAGTTATTCTCTGTCGCATACATTAATTCGACATATATATCCGGCATGTATTTCTTTACAAGAACATATTCATCATCTTCTGGTTCTTTTTCTGTCGTTACTTCCTGTGTACCAGCAACACTACTTGTTCTTTCTTTCGTTTCTGTTTCATATATGCTCTCTGTCTGGCTGGTATCAGCATTTTCTTTCTGTCCACATGCAAGAAATCCCACCATGCAGCCACAGGCCAGCACCATTATTATCAACTTCTTCATAAATATACTCCTGTCCATACATAAAATGCGGAACCCCAAGGCTCCGCATCTATTATCTAATATAACCCCTCTTTGTTGCAATCATTAAACCAGTCTCTGAAGCTCTCTACCAATGTATAGTGGAATGTATAATCTGTAGCTGCCAGCTTCTTTCCACATATATTAGTTGAAACCATCAGTTTCTTAACTCTCGCCGGATGTATTCCTACTTTCTTACCGCCTAATGGACCTACAATTCTTGCAACTGTCATAAGCAATCCTCCCGGAATCAACGGTATATGCCGCTTCATTCCAGTAGCCTCCTGTATTGCCATACATATCTGTTCTATGTTATATGCCGGTTCAAATGTACAGTTAAATATATCAACTCCTGAAAAATCATTATCAATCATTCTGTATTTGAAGAATCTTACAAGCTCTTTGACATATATACAAGCCTTTATTGTATCTTTTCGTCCTGTATACATAAAATATCTTTTCCTCTGGCCCCAGTATAATCTGGTCATGTTGCCATGTTCACCCTTGCCATATACTATTCCCGGACGCACAATTGTCAGTTCTCTTGTGTCGTCCTCAGCCTGCCATATCATATGAATTTTCTCGGCTGTAAGCTTGCTTATTCCATATGGTGTATTAGGCATAGGTATAGTATCCTCTGTCTTTAATTCTTCCGCTGCGCCATATGGTGCAATTGAACTTGTGAATAAGATTTTCTTTATTCCATATCTGTCTGCAAATGCTGTAACATTTTCAGCACCAAGTATATTGGTCTCAAAATATGCCTCATCAGGATGACCCGGTGTTCTATGTACTGCCGCAAGATTAAATATTATATCGTCTTCTGTTGGCTTAAAGTCAAATGTAATCTCTTTTCTTACATCTAGTCTTATATACTCAACACCTTCCATCTTTTCTACAACACCTGGCACTACACCTTCTTCTCCTGGCATAACAATGTCAAGGTCATATATTCTGTCATTCTCTTTCAGACATTCCTGCTTTATTAACTTAATAAGATGCGTTCCTATAAATCCTGATCCACCAAAAATAAAATAATTCATTGTTACCTCTCCCAATATCATAAAAATCTATAAATGTGAATACCATACATGTGTTTTAGTGTAACATTCACATTCCAAAAAGTAAAACGCTATTTAAATCATATTTTCATATGCTCTGCCATATATTTTGTAATAA
>ERZ1027100.1026-NODE-1026-length-11467-cov-7.592709_pt1 | contig 11467 bp, 9 predicted proteins | sample MGYA00519407_ERZ1027100 | MGnify/ENA primary metagenome ERZ1027100 (study PRJEB26926, sample SAMN06164645) | human gut metagenome | biome: ENVO:00009003; feature: ENVO:2100002; material: ENVO:00002003 | host: Homo sapiens | place: USA | collected 2012 ... | reverse complement strand
ACGAGATGCTCAGGAGTCTCGTGGGCTCGGAGATGTGTATAAGAGACAGGTACTAGAATGAGCATAAATGATAGTAGACCCGATATATGATAACGCTAGGTTATATCGGATCCGTAAAGAAACGGAGGATATAAAGATGGAAAAGAAGGATATCGATTGGTCAAACCTTAGTTTTGGCTACCAGGAAACAGATTACAGCTATGTTTCTAATTATAAAGATGGAAAGTGGGACGATGGACAGCTCACAAAGGATCATACAGTGACACTTAATGAGTGTGCGGGAGTATTCCAGTATGCACAGACATGCTTCGAGGGACTTAAGGCATACACAACAGAGGATGGCAGAATTGTCTGCTTCAGACCTGACTTAAATGCACAGCGTCTTAAGGATTCATGTGAGAGACTTGAGATGCCTGTATTCCCGGAGGATAGATTTGTAAAGGCAGTTGAGGAAGTAGTAAAGGCAAATGCTGCATGGGTTCCACCATACGGCTCAGGTGCTACACTCTATATCAGACCATACATTATGGGAACAAATGCAGTAATCGGTGTTAAGCCGGCTGATGAGTATCAGTTCAGAATCCTTGTAACACCTGTAGGACCATACTTCAAGGGTGGCGCAAAGCCAATTACAATCCGTGTGTCAGACTTTGATAGAGCAGCACCTCACGGAACAGGACATATCAAGGCCGGACTCAACTATGCAATGAGTCTTCATGCCATTGTAGATGCACATGCACAGGGCTTTGCAGAGAATATGTACCTCGATCCTGCAACACGTACAAAGGTAGAGGAGACAGGTGGTGCAAACTTCATCTTTATCACAAAGGATGGCACATTTGTTACACCTAAATCAGACAGCATCTTGCCATCAATCACACGCCGTTCACTGATGGTAGTTGCAGAGAAGTACTTAGGACTCAAGGTTGAGCACAGAGAGGTGCTCTTTGATGAGGTAAAGGATTTTGCTGAGTGTGGACTTTGCGGAACAGCAGCAGTAATCTCACCGGTAGGAAAGATTGTAGACCACGGCAAGGAAATCTGCTTCCCAAGCGGTATGGATGAGATGGGACCTGTCACAAAGAAGCTTCGTGACACACTTACAGGCATTCAGATGGGCCATATTGATGGACCAGATGGATGGGTTCACGAGATTAAGTGTGATTAATAATAAGAATATACATTTATAATAAAGCACCGGGTATTATGTTACGTCGTAATATCTGGTGCTTTTGTATTATTTTATGTGGCATAACAAGACGATTTGTGCTAATATACTCTTATATGTATGCAAATGTTTATAAAAGCTTGGAATAGATATATAAAAGCAAACAAAAGAGATAACCGGGGATAATTAAATGGACGAGTATGAAAAGATAAGACAGAGAAAGCGCGAAGAATATAGAAAGAGACACCGCGCCCAGGTTAGAAGAAAGCAGCTTATTAGCAATGGCATTGTTATAGGCGTGATAATACTTATAATTGCAACGATAATCATAGTGGGAGCTTTAAGGGGCAAAAAGGCAAAGCAGGAAGAGGTAAAGGCAGAGGTGACCAGTACTCTTTACAATCCTATACAGCCAAAGCTTGATGTACAGCTGCTGACACCCAATCCGTATTCCAGACCACAGAAGGCACTTGAGAAGGTAAACGGCATAGTTGTCCATTATACAGCAAATCCGGGTACGTCAGCCAGACAAAACAGAGACTATTTCAATGGCCTGGCAGAGACCAAAAAGACCAAAGCAAGCTCACACTTTGTTATAGGATTAGAGGGTGAGATAGTGCAGTGCATACCTTGCAATGAGATATCGTATGCATCTAATAACAGAAACAGTGACACAATATCGATAGAGTGCTGTATAGAGGATGAGACAGGAAAGTTTAACGACAGCACATACCAGTCGCTCATAGAGCTCACCACATGGCTTATGGGGCGGTATGATCTGAGTGCTGATGATGTAATAAGGCACTACGATGTGACAGGCAAGAAGTGTCCGCTATATTTCGTGGAGCATGAGGATGCGTGGGAGCAGTTTCACAAGGATCTGGATACATACATCGAAGAAAATGGTGTGCCAAAGGAAGAGGCAAGCCAAAACTGACAATATACAATAAATTAAAGGATGATTTAAAAAATGAAGGAAATTATCGGAAATCTGTTAAAAAAAGAGAATGTACGTCAGAATCTGAGCAGCCTCAGACAGGAGATTAAAGATGAAAATGCATTAGCAGAGGCTCTAAAGCTGCTTGCAGGAGAAGATGAGCTGCTTGTGTCGTTTATGGGAGCAGAAGATGCAAAAACCAGAAAGAACGCAGCGCTTCTGATAGGAGATCTTCATATGTCACAGCTTTCTGATGAGGTTTTTAAAGCATATGAGGCTGAACAGATGCGCTTTGTAAAGGGCTCATATCTGGCGGCGCTGTCACAGCTGGACTGCAAAGAGCTCTTGCCACAGCTTATGGAACGTGCAAAAGAGCTTGAGCATATGACGGTCACAGCTGAAAATAGGAAGCATATTGAGGAAGAATTAAACGAGATAAATAAAATCCTGATTAAATATAATGGGATAAAGCACCATACACCTGTGCTCGAGGGAGTAAAGGCTGAGCTGCTTCTGATGACAAACCGCCTTCACAGAGAGGTGGTACGACGTCAGATACCGGTTAAGGATACAAAGCTGCATCCGCTTGGAGTGCTTGTAAAGACTGACAATATACCTCTTATCATGCAGGTGCGCACATTCAGAAAAATGTACTTTACCATACATGCAGCATCGCTTCTGCCAAAGGATGCACAGGAAGCAGCCGGACTTCTTGCAGAGTCAGATATGTATGATATATTAAGACGCATGCACCGAGAGGGTGGTCCGTTTTACTATCGTATTGAGAGCACGGCAGATGCGGCGTACCAGAGCAGGCTTGCGAAAGCTATCGATATGCATTTTGCGGGCAGGATGATCAATTCACCAAATGATTACGACGTGGTGATTAAGCTAATACCGACAAAAAATGACAATTATTTTGTCTGCATGAGATTATGTTCTATACAGGATAATAGATTTGCATACAGAAAGAATGTGCTTCCTACGTCGATGCATCCGTCACAAGCGGCACTTATTGTTTCACTTGCAAAGCCGTATCTTAAGGAAACAGCACAAATCATGGATCCGTTCTGCGGAGTTGGTACACTGCTTATAGAGCGCGCACATTTAGTCCCGGCACGCGAGATATATGCTACAGATACCTATGGAGATGCAATCACTATGGGCAGAGAGAATGCTGAGTTTGCCAAAACAAGAATTAATTTTATACACAGGGATTTCTTTGATTTCAGACATGACTACAAATTTGATGAGCTGATTACGGATATGCCGGTTCGTAACCGACAGACCAAGGCGGAGATGGAGCTTTTTTACGAGAGGTTTTTCGACAAGGCCGCAGAGCATCTGGTATCCGGCGGAATCATAGTCATGTATTCAAATGAGATTGGGTTTGTGAAGAAACAAATCAGGCTGCGTGTCGAATACCGTCTGCTTCAGGAGACATGTATTCTCGATAAGAATGACTTTTATTTGTTTGTTATCAGATATGAGGATTGATTTGTGTGAGTTTTTAGGAGGAAAATATGTCAGATTCCAAGCTTTTAAAAAAAATACAGGATTATTTCTGTATGGTCAACGGAATATATTTGTCGTGTCTGACAAAAAAGGATGGAGTCATGACAGAGGTGTGTCAATGTAACGATAAATGGAAGAGTATGCTTACATTTATTGGTGAGGAGAAATACGAAAAACTTATTTTGAGACTGTCGGACTGCAGGGTTGAGAATCTCATAGATGAACCTTTGGATAAGGACTATATCAGGCTGTATGGTCTGATTGTAAGAGTGGACAATACCCACGATATATATTGGATTATAGCTGCGGTAATTGATGAGCAGATGTCTAATGATGAGAGAAACCTGCTTCCTGATGGCATAATTATTACCAGTGAAGCGCGTCTTAACAGAACAATTGAGTTCCTGGAAACTATGACCAGACAGCTTTTGATCACAAAGAGAGATGAGGATGCTGCGAATGAGGCACTTTCGCTTATCAGGAAGTCAGATGAGGAAATCAAGAAACAGTTTCATATGCTTGAGGCTATCAATTCTGTTATAAAACTGCTTGAGATGGATGGAAGCTTTACTGATATGGCTCAAAAAGCACTGGAGAGTGCAGTTACTACCATAAAGCTTACCGGTGCTTTTATCATCCGCAAAAACGTGGACGGCATGCATTTGGATGTGATTGTAAGCTATGGCAGAAAGCCGTTTGATACAATATCAATTACCGAGGTGCCTTTTTTCACCGGAAAGCCTTACATTATATCATCAGACTCTGTGATGCCGGAGAAATTCCGCCTTTTCATGGAGAAGCAGGCTATGAGGGCAGCTATATTCCAGCCTGTAAATATAGATAACAGGACTCAGATGTATGTGTGCTTTTTTGATGAGAAGGATGACAGAAGCTGGGAAAAATATGATGTGAAGTTTTTAAATGATACGAAGCGCGTCATTCAAAGTATTCTCACAAAAAAGATAACAACCAACTCGCTTGCAGGCTCCTATGCTTCGCTCGAAGCGATACTGGAAAACTCCGGCTGCGGTATATACGTGGCTGATATGTCTAAGTCAGAGATACTTTACATGAATAATTACTGTAAGCAGCTGCTTTCAAATATTATCGAACAGAACAAGCTGGAAAAATATATTTTTTCCCATACTGCAGAGAGCCGGAGCTTTACAGAGGTCTACGTGACGGAGGAGGACAAGTGGTTTGATATTCATCGCACAGGCATAGCGTGGGTGGATGGCCGCAAGGTGCAGCTTGTTACAATGTATGATATCACACAGAAGAAGCGTTATCAGCAGCGCATTGAGAACCAGGCCAATAATGATTTCCTGACAGGGCTATATAACAGGATGAGATGTGAGCAGGATCTGGCTAAGTTTATAGATGATTCAGTGAAAAACGACACCAGAGGTGCGATGATTTATATAGATCTGGATGATTTCAAGCATATAAATGACGGGCTTGGCCATCAGTACGGAGATGTGCTTTTAAAAGCTATATCGCATAGCCTGACACAGGTGAAGGGAATTGAGAACCACTGCTACAGGATGGGTGGCGATGAGTTTATCGTCATAGTGACAGGCAGCTCTGTTGACAGGCTGGAGAGTATCATTAATGATATACAGCAGATATTTGTCAGACCGTGGTTCTTGAAGGGAGAGGACTATTACTGTACAATAAGTGCCGGAGTGGCATTTTTCCCGACAGATGCAAGAACTGTGGAGGATGTCATAAGAAGAGCTGATATAGCTCTTTTCAATGCTAAGAAAGAAGGAAAAAACCGTATAGAGTTCTACAACGAGGGTATTGATGGCACAAGCACAAAGCGTCTTGATCTTGAAAAGCACATGAGAAAAGCCACGATGAATGAGTGCGATGAGTTCACCGTGTATTTTCAGCCGATTATAAACGTGAAGGGGGAGGATGTCTGTGCAGGTGCAGAGGCTCTTGTCAGATGGAATTCAGCAACCATGGGCTTTATAAATCCGGTTGACTTTATACCGCTTGCTGAGTATCTTGGGCTTATAAACCCAATCGGGGAGCATGTATTAAGAGAGGCGGCGAAGCACTGCAGGTACTGGAATGACATGGGACATCCTGACTACAAGGTCAACGTAAATCTGTCTGTGGTGCAGCTGCTGCAGAATGACATAGTTAAGAAAATCAAAGGCATAATTGACGAGGTGGGCATAGAACCGGGAAATCTGTGTCTTGAGGTGACAGAGAGTCTGGCAATCAATGACATGGTGCGCATGAAGCGGATACTCAGTGAGATAAAGGCGCTTGGTGTTAAGGTTGCACTGGATGATTTTGGTACAGGATATTCATCACTCAACCATATCAGGGAGATGCCTCTTGATATCATTAAAATAGATAAATGCTTCATTGAGCATCTTGGGGAGGATGATTTTTCTGATGCATTTGTCAAGATGGTTACAGAGCTTGCCAACACAATAGGAGTACATGTCTGCGTGGAGGGAGTTGAGACTGACAGGCAATATGCTATAATTAAGAAGATGGGAATATATTACATACAAGGGTATTTCTTCGATAAGCCAATGTGCATAGAAAGCTTTGAGGAGAAATATATCTGACGAAGAAGATGTAACATGCACGAAGAAGATATAGAAAAAAGCCCATGCTATTCATTTTGGATATACCAATCTCGGCACAGGTGGTATCTGTAGCTGATGTATATGATGCCCTGACAAGCAATCGTGTGTACAAGAGAGCGTTTTCACATGAAAAGGCAATGCAGATGATTCTGGATGGAGAGTGCGGACAGTTCAATCCGTTGCTGATAGAATGTCTGCTGGAGATAAAAGAAGATATCCCGATTCAGCTGATGAATGCTGAGCACAGAAATAGCTGGACACCTCTGGGGGGGGGTAACACCCTCGTGGCGGGTTTGAAGACAGAAGGATAGAGGATAAGGGAAAAGGAGAGGAAAAGATGACAGTCAGAGAATGCTATGAAAAAATCGGATCTGATTTTGACAAAGTGCTGGGACGTATGGGCAGCGAAGCGCTGGTAAAACGGTTTGCAGTTAAATTTCTGGAAGACAAGAGCTTTGAGGAGCTGACGGAATCCCTGAAAGAAAAGGACGGAGAGGACGCATTCCGCGCCGCACACACCTTAAAGGGTATCTGCGCCAATCTTGGGCTGGACAGATTATACGAAATAGACTGCGAGCTGACCGAAAAGCTGCGCGGACGTCAGACCGAGGGCAGCGAGGAGTTATATCAGAAGGTGGCAGAAGCGTACGAAGCCACAGTAACCGTGCTAAAGGAGCTGGAAAATTTCTGAAAATCTTTACAGATAGTGAAGCTTGATCTAAACTGATAGGGAAAAATCTAAAAGAGCGGGGAACAGAGGAAGAAATATGCGTCTCAGGGGAAAAGGCGCAGCAGAATCAGACGATACACTGCAGTTGGGCACTGCGTGTTAAGATTCTGTTAAGAAAGAGTGAGAACGATATCACAAAGGAGACATTCTTCTTCAGAAAAATACAAATGAAAGGGAAGACACAGATGAAAATAGCGATGATAGGACATAAAGATTTCCCTTCTCGTTCCGGAGGCGTAGAGGTGGTAGTTTATGAGCTTTCGACCAGACTTGCTGCCAGAGGACATGAGGTAACCGTGTACAACAGAGGCAGGCAAAAGGGGCATAATGCTTATCTGGAACAGAACGTCAGGGTCAAGCGGATTTTTACATTTAAAAAGCAGATTTTGAATGCGATGGTCTATTCTTTTCTGGCGACATTTGATACAATATTCCATGATTTTGATGTCATTCATTATCATGCGATCGGACCCTCCGTTCCATTGTTTCTTGCAAAGCTGTTTGGCAAGCATACGGTATGCACGGTGCATGGACTGAACTGGAGAAGTGATAAGTGGGGTGGTTTCGCTTCCTTCTATCTCCGTCTGGGAGAAAAAGTTGCCGCCCGTTTTGCTGATGAAGTAATCGTTCTTTCCGAAGAGGAGAAACAATATTTTCTGCAGAAGTATAATCGGGACTCTATTCTGATCCATAATGCAGTGGAACGGATCACACCGGTTTCCTGTAATGTCATCCGGGAAAAATATGGCCTGGAAAAAGACAGCTATATTCTGTATGTCGGACGGATTTCTCCGGAAAAGGGTCCGCAGGATTTGCTGGAGGCGTATCAGAAGCTCCGGCTGCAGGAACGCCTGGTATTGGCTGGCCCGATCCCGGAAACGGGATTTGGAAAAGAAATGCTCCACAAAATCGATGCAGACCCGAGGGTGATCCGTACCGGCCTGGTGCAGGGACAAGAGCTCGCTGAGCTGTTTTCCAACTGCAGGCTATTTGTCCTTCCGAGTCATACCGAGGGACTTTCCCTTGCTCTTCTGGAGGCAATGTCCTGTGGCGGAAGATGTTTGGTCAGTGATATTCCGGCAAATACGGTGATTACCAAACAATACGGGGCAGAGTTTGAGGCAGAGAATATTGATTCGCTGGCGGCTGCGCTTTCGAAAGAATTGACAACTCCAAAGGACGAAGTACTGCTAAAGCAGGAAATAGAATATGTCAAAGAAAATTTTGATTATGATGCAGTGATCGAATGGCATGAAGATGTTTACAAATGTGCTCTGAACAGAAAAAATGAGAAGCGTTGGGAGCAAAATTGCTGATGAAGAAACAAGATGTGCAAATTTCAATAATTGTACCAATTTATAAGGTGGAAAAGTATCTTGTCCGGTGTGTAGAGTCACTGATTGCGCAGGATTTTTTGTCGTTGGAAATTATTCTTATAGATGACGGCAGCCCTGACCGGTGCGGAGAAATTTGTGACAATTATGCAAAAAAAGATGCACGGATTATCGCTTACCATAAACCGAACGGCGGCTTGTCGGATGCGCGCAACTACGGACTGGAGCGGGCGCATGGGGAATATGTCTTATTTGTAGACAGCGATGACTATCTGGAGCCCCAGGCCTGTGCCAACCTATGGAAGGAAGCAAGGGCAGGCTTTGCAGATATAATTATCTCCAAAATGGCACTGGAGAAGCCCTCTGAAGGGATGGCACGGTTTGAAAAGGTGGCGGAGGATCGTTTTCAGTATCATCGTATCTATAGCGGCCCGGCATATCTGATGGGATGTCTGGAGGGTGGTGCACTTCGGGTAGAGGTTATCCGAACCATGTTTCGGCGAGATTTTCTTGTTAGAAATGACCTGTATTTTGAGTACGGTATTTTACATGAAGATGAAGAATTTACACCGAGAGCATTGTTAAAAGCGGAACGGGTTGTGTTGACAGATTATGTCTATTATCATTATGATAATTCCAGAAGTGATTCTATTATGAATTCCACGGCCTTAAACGCAAAAAAAATTGCAGACAGGGTGAAGATCTACGATGGACTGAGGAAGCTTTATAAAACAGTAAAGCCCCGGAAGCTGCGCAGGCTTCTGGAAGATGATCTGTCCTGGAAATATATTGATTGCTATTGTGCCAGTGAACCAAAAAGCAGAAAAAAGCTTGGTGTAAAGAGACTTGTCGTTTTAAAATGTGCCTATAAAGCCAGACGCAGAGCAAAGGCTCTTGTCTTTGCACTTGCGCCGAATCACTATGCAAACCGGATGCGGGAACAGGCGCTGGTACGCAAGGTACATCAGAGAAGAAGCAGCAGTAAAGCTTTGCCCATAGAGAGAGAACCTGCAAAAAACATAAAACATACGGAAAAGAAAGCTGGAAAAAGCAGATTAAAAAAAAGAATGAAGTTTCTGGCGAAGTTTCTGTTTTTGATCCTGCTTTTGGCAGGCGGACTTGCCAAAAATATTTACGATAACCGGACGAATTATACGGCGGAATTTTATCAGGTCAGCTCCCGAAAGCTGACACATAGTATTCGGGTAGTTTTTCTGACAGATGTGCATTTGCGGGAATACGGAATGGATAACGGCGATCTTGTAGAGGATATAGAAAATCTTTCACCGGACCTGATTCTGCTTGGCGGAGACCTTGTAAATGATACTGTGGATTCTTATGACAATATGATCTCCCTCTGCAGCCAGCTGACAGAGATCGCACCGGTATGCGGTGTGCTGGGCAACCATGAGGACGTGAAGATTTATCATCAGGGAGATGAGGAACTGGTAAAACGCTTCGAAGATGCAGGCGTGAAAATCCTGCGGAACGAGGAAACGTCCTATTCCCTGTATGACAATACGGTCAGTGTGATCGGTATAGAAGGAAAACCGGAAGATTTTGCAAGCTATGGAGCGAAAGAGTGTATGGAGGCGCAGGAAGCAGAGGATCAATATGATCTGCGCATCTGTATTGCGCATGTGCCTACTTATTTCCCGGAGAAGCTGGAAAATTACAGCTTTGACCTTGGACTTGCAGGACATACCCACGGCGGAATTGTCCGTTTGCCGAAGCTGGGCGCTCTTTATTCTGCGGAAGAGGGACTGTTCCCGGAGTATGGAGGAGGTGTCTATACCCTTGACAACAAGGCGACGCTGATTGTCAGCCGTGGACTGGGAGATTCCGACAAATGGCCGAGGATCAATAATGTTCCGGAGCTTTCAGTGCTCGATATTAACTAAACCTTCCAATGCCGTAAGTAGGATAGTGCAATGAAAGAAATTAAAGGAAAAGTGAAAAGAGCAGTTCAGATACTGTGGGAAAACAAATATCGGATGACATATTATATGCTGATCTTGTGCATTTTGTTTGGATGCATTCATTATGCGGAAAGCGGCATTTGGTCCAGCGCGAATATTTCATTTAATTATTCAGAGGCATCCCTGGGCTTAAGCCCGAATAAAACCCGTTTTAACGCCTATGAAATCGTTTCAGAGGAGGTTATGCAGCGTGCCATCGAAAAAGTTGGTTTGCAGGGAAGCATTTCCGCATCGGAGCTTGCCAGCCATGTCTTCATCACTCCGGAAGGAACGGGACATGTGGGCGGAAGTGACGATTACATCAGCACATCCTATAATATCAATCTCAATGCAGACGGATTGGAACTGAAAAATCGGACAACCATCAGTCTGCTGAAAAGTATCTGTGAAGCATACCGTGAGTTTTTTCAGAAAAACTACTGCGATAATCAGGACATGTTAAAGGAAAAACTCGAAGTTACAACAGATTGTGAGCCCTACCTGCGTCTGAATGAGCTGGAGCTGCGGGCAGAATGTATCATGCAGTATTTAAATGCGCGTCTGAGCGAAAACAAGAGCTATGTCGATACCGAAAATCCGGATTCGTCTACCAATAACTTCACGACGCTGAGCAAGCAGATCAACAATATTGTGGATTATGATATTCCGAATGTGAAGTCCTACGTGATCGAAGGAGGGATTGCAAAGGATGCTTCCCTGCTGATCAGCATTCTGGAGTACAAAAACAAAATCGACGATATTGCCGCACAGAAGGAAATGGCATATTATGATGCCAACAAAAACGGAATTTCCGTATATGAAAAGTCCATGACATCCGTTGTCATGATCCCGACGACAGATGAGATGGAAGAATATTACATGTCCCGGACAAAGACTGCAATGGACAATATGGCGCGTTCTGCGGACAGCTCGCTGCAGGCAGCGACGGATTATCAGTCGGAAATCGTGGATACCAGTTATGTAGTGGAGAAGATGCAGACGGTTACCGATGATGCAGGGCGTCTGAAGGAAGCACAGGATATGATCAACAAGCTGGAAAGCGGAATCAATGAGATTTCGGATCAGCTGTTTATATTGGATAAGGCATATATCAGATACAAGTCACAGAACTATGTCTCTTTTACTTATAATAATGCGTCCTTTACCTGTCTCTTATACACATCTCCGAGCCCACGAGACTCCTGAGCATCTC
>ERZ1027100.1007-NODE-1007-length-11709-cov-5.907671_pt1 | contig 11709 bp, 11 predicted proteins | sample MGYA00519407_ERZ1027100 | MGnify/ENA primary metagenome ERZ1027100 (study PRJEB26926, sample SAMN06164645) | human gut metagenome | biome: ENVO:00009003; feature: ENVO:2100002; material: ENVO:00002003 | host: Homo sapiens | place: USA | collected 2012 ... | reverse complement strand
TCTAGCTTCGTCGGCAGCTCAGATGTGTATAAGAGACAGATACAACATATTGTTGATTTTAGCTTGAAGCACTATTATTAAATATGAGGAGGTTTTCTAATGGAACGCGTAAAGTATAACAGAGTCGAGGTCAATCATGGCAATATGACCAAGAAGTTCCCTGTGTACGAAATTTATCTTGATGGGGTTATAGTTACAAAGGTATCATCTGAGAATGAAGCTTTAGAGATGGTATCGCGCTGGCAGGAAATTTACAAATAATCATCCAAAAAATGCAGTGTCTGTATACAGAACTGGTAATCACCAGATTCAATACAGACACTGCATTTTTATAGCATCTTCTTTTTTCTTAATACCCACAGTACTATGATGCATATAATAAGCATTATGCCACTTATTATCTCGAAACCAAATGGGGTCTTTGCAAACGGCATCCATTCTTCCCCGACATTCATTCCATATATGCCTGATATTATTGTCGGAATAGCCATTACAATTGTAATTGAAGTAAGATATTTCATTACATTATTCAGCTTACTGTCAATTACTGATGACATCAGTTCCCTTGTACCATCAATGACATCCCTGTATATCGTAGTCATTTCTATAGCCTGCTGGTACTCGACCATTACATCTTCCAGAAGCTCCATATCCTCCGGATACTGCTCAAGTCTTTTATATCTTCTGAGTCTTTCTAACACAATACTGTTAGCTCGAAGAGATGTTGCAAAATAGACTAGCGTAGATTCCAGCTCATGAAGCTCAATAAGATCTGTATCTGATGTATCTCCATCAACACGTTCTTCTATCTCTATTCTCTTCTTATCAATAAGACGAAGATTAGCCTGATACACGAAAGCTGAACGGAAAAGCATCTGATATATAAAACGCATCTTTTTCTTTGTACTGAACTCTTTCACCTTATTTCTTACAAAATAATTAATAATCGGTGTATCTACCTTACACACTGTAATTATTGCTTCACTTTTAAGGATAATACCAAGAGGAATTGTTGTATACATTTTTTTCTCATGTCTTACCTCAGGTGTAGGAATATCCACAAGTATAACAGTATATCCGTCTTCAAGGCTTATACGCGAACTTTCTTCTTCATCAAGTGCCGATGAGATATCCTCCGGTTCTATTTCAAAGCGTTCTGCTATCTGCTCCAGCTCCTTGCTTGTCGGATCTACCATATTAATCCAGCATCCATCCTGAATATCTGTCAATGTATTTAATACCTGCTGGTCTGTTCTATATATCTCTACCATAAGTCCGGCCTTTCATAATTATTATTTCATCATAGTCGTCCCTGATGCGTCTCATAATAAAATCTCTTAACGGTTCATCAAAACACCTGTATATATTGTTTACAGCCTCACAATCAAGTGGATTACGCGTAAGAAAATATTGCACATTAAATCCATACATATCATATACTATCTGTAAAGTCTTTACATCTGGTCTTGACAAACCATTCTCTAATGTACAATAGCTTCTCTCTGATATTCCAAGCACATTTGCCATGTCCTTTTTTTTCATATCATGTATCCGTCTTATCTCTGTAAGTGTATATCCTGTACGCACATTATCTGGAACATCCAGTTCCATTCCATTAACAATCTCAAGTATCATTCTATGGTAATATGCCACTACCCTTTCTTTCTTATACCCAAATTGAAGCATGCTGTCAAACAAACATAGCAGATTTCTTATAAAAACTTTTTTCCTGAAATCAGGGCATAGTGTGTGCAACTCTGAAAATGGATTATTATTATCTATTCCATGCAGGATATAATCGCTGTTCCAGCCTTCAAGTTTTGCCACCTTCTCTATAATCCTGTATGTAACCGGTTGTGTCCCTGTCTCCAAACGGGCAAGATAGTCAGTACTGACATGCAGCATTTCTGACATTTCCCCTCTGGATAAGCCTTTCATAATGCGGCATTCTTTTAACCTGTCCCCCGTATTACGCATTAAAGCCTCACTTCTTGTCAGTTTTACAGCTTCTTAATCCACATGAGCCGCAATTACCATCACAGCCCTTCCCAAGACCGCTTTTTTCGTGCTTATATGAAACTGCAATATATATGGCAACAACCACAACTAACAATATTCCTGCTGATATAACCTGTCCCATTCTTTATCTCCTTATTAATTGCTCTTATAAGCTTTTCCAATCTCACCTGTAAGTGAAGCAAATATCTTAAGTATCATTGCACGTTCTGATTTGTCAAGTTCCCTGAAAGACTTAAGAACGGCATTAATATTCTTAAACCTGGCTGTACTTATCTCTGAAAGGTTCTTTGCACCACTTGCAGTTACCAGTGAGAATAATGTATCTACGAATTCTGCCCTCTGTTCTCTTGTAAGCCCGTCTATCCATGCGCTCAGTGCTGCATTTAACCTTTTACTCTTAGGGCTTAACTCCTGCTCAGTCTCAAAATCTGGTCCTATAACCTGCCATGACATAGAATCATGCTGCATGAGACCTGACTGACTGCTCTTTACAACCTCATAATCTCCATCGTGATTAAGAAGCATTCCAACAACTGAACAATAAGGAACAATACTCTTAATCTTAGGCAGAATTGCCAGATAATCCGGATGCTTTACAAAATCACTGTCAAATCCCGGACCATCATTATTATAAACAGTAATAATTCTTTTCTTCACTGATGGTCTTGCAAATACTGATGCATATACTGCCAGATTACCACCTTTGGAATGTCCGCCAAGAATCAGCTTTCCTTCTGAACGCTGCACGGTTGTGTCAATATATCTTACCGCATCCTTCTGCGATGGAACAGGGGATAAGAAGCTCATGTTAAAATCCTCTTTCCAGCCCACAAGTGTATCATCAGTTCCCCTGAAAGCAATATACGTAAGTCTGTTATCAATTCTTACATGAAATGCCGCAAACTGTTCTTCTTTGCCGCCATCGACATAATCAACATAATTAGTAAGTATAAGTGAGCCAAATCTTTTTGTTGCTGCTGCCTCCCTTAAAAGATACGGAGCTTTTCCTATGAAAGATTTGCATTTCTTAATCTCCTTCTCATCATGGGTATCAAAAAATGTGTCTGCCGCTTCCGCAATTGTAATAGTCTCGATACTTCCTGGTGCCGGTACAATATCAGTAAAATCAACATATGCAATCTGCGCAAGTATTAAATTGTCCACGTCATTAAATGGTGCCTGGCTAAAATCAAGGTCACCTCTCCATTTCAAATAATCAGATACATTACTCATACTTAACCCCTTCTTATTCTACGCATTTTCCTTTCAGAAACCTTCTTGGTTACAAGATCCTTCCATATTGAAGGTGTGAACAGAATTATCAGTGGAAATAACTCCAGTCGTCCGGCAAGCATATCAAACATCAGTACATATTTGCTGAAATCAGAATAACTTCCAAAATTCTGTGTCGGTCCGACAGCCGAAAGCCCCGGACCTATATTATTAATAGTCGCTGCTACTGCAGTGAAATTCGTCACAATATCCTTTCCTTCAATAGATATTAGCAGTAAGGACGCTGTGAATATCATGATAAATGTTATGAAATATATACTCACAGACCTGCATGTTTCACTATCAACAGGCTTTCCTTCTGTCTTAATCACCTTTACACTCTTAGGATGAATATATGACTGAATCTCTCTGAATATTGTCTTTATCCCTATTATAAACCTGGAAACCTTAATTCCGCCACCTGTACTTCCGGCACATGCCCCCACAAACATCAGCACAACAAGCACCGACTTGGATAGTGACGGCCACATATCGAAATCCACTGATGAAAATCCGGTTGTCGTTATAATAGATGCAACCTGAAACATTGACTGTCTCAGTGTAAGTTCAACAGCGCCTACACTTCTGTATATATTAACAAATATAATTGCTGTTGCCGCAAGGATAATTCCGAAATAACATCTCACTTCTTCTACTTTAACAGCCTTCTTAAACTGTCTTAGAACAATAAGATAATATGCGTTGAAATTAACTCCAAACAATATCATAAATATGGTTACAACCCACTGGATATAAGGTGAAAAGCTTGTAAAGCTGTCATTCCTGATACCAAATCCACCTGTTCCGGCTGTTCCCATTGCTGTATTAAGTGCATCAAGGAATGTCATTCCTCCAAAAAGAAGAAGAACTGTCTGAAGTACAGTCATCCCAAAATATATAATATACAATATTCTTGCTGTATATCTGATCTTAGGAACAAGTTTACCCACTGATGGTCCCGGACTCTCTGCTTTCATAAGATTGATATTAGAGCCACCTGTAAGAGGTATTACTGCAAGCAGAAATACCAGAACTCCCATACCGCCAATCCAGTGAGTAAAGCATCTCCAGAACATAATGCTCTGTGACAGTCCTTCAACTTCACTTAATATACTTGCTCCTGTTGTTGTAAATCCTGATATTGTCTCAAAAAGTGCATCTGTAAATGAAGGAATTTCCCTGCTTATAAAAAAAGGCAGGCAGCCAAATATACTCATAAGAATCCAGCTGAGTGCAGTTGTAACACACCCCTCCTTCAGATAAAAAACTGTATTGGCAGGTTTTTTAATTGTCATAAGAATCCCACATACAGCACATAATGCCATTGTTATCAAGAATGCAGATATTGCCTTCTCCCTGTATATAACGCCAACAATCACAGGAATGACCATAAGAGCCGCTTCTATCTTTAAAACATGTCCAAGAATATATCTTACTATAGAACTGTTCATATCAATGTTCCCAGCCTTTCCTATCTAAGAATATCAGTTATAGCATCAAACCCTGTATGAGTTGTTACAATAACCACAGTATCTCCAACCATAAGACTGTCAGTACCACTTGGAATAATAATCTTACCATTACGGTTAATAAGTGCTATAAGCAGATTATCCTTCAGTTTAAGTTCCATAAGCTGCTTGCCCGTAACTCCTGATTCCTTATCAATGTTAAACTCTATAGCTTCTGCCTTCTGGTCAAATAAATGATACAAGGTCTGTATGTTATTGCTTCCCATAGACTCCTTCTTAGCTCTTACATATGCAATAATTGCTTCTGAGGTTATATACCTTGGATATATAACACTTCCTAAATCAAGGCTGTCAATAACACTACTGAATCCCATTCTTGTAATCTTAGTGATACATTTAGCTTCAGATACTTTTCTTGCATACAGAGTAAGCATTACATTCTCTTCATCAATACCTGTAAGAGGAACAAAGCTCTCCACATACTCAATCCCCTCTTCTCTTAAAAGGCTCTCGTCAGTACCATCACCATTGATAATGACGGCTCCCGGAAGCTCCTCGCTTAACTTTAACGCGCGTTCCTTGTCATTCTCAATAATCTTTACATCAATTCCCATGTTAAGGAGCTGTTTTGCAAGATAATATGCAACTCTTCCACCTCCGACAATCATGGTACTCTTGACCTGATGTGTCTGAAAACCTACACTTGCAAGAAATGTCCTTGCATTCTTTCTTGATGCAATGAAAGATAACTTATCATCTGCCCTTATAATAAAATGTCCTGATGGAATGAACACCTCTCCATCCCTCTCAACTGCACATATAAGAACCTTAGATGATGAAGCCTTAGATATCTCCGCCAGAGTATGGTGACACATTTGGTTACCCTCTGGGACTTTTATCTTAATCATCTCTGCCTGTCCATGTGCGAATGTTCCAATCTCAAGTGCTGTCGGCATGTAAAGCACACGTGCTATCTCACTTGCAGCCTCAAATTCCGGATTAATAATCATTGCCAGGCCTAATCTGTCTCTTAAAAAGGCAGCCTCCTGACTATATTCAGGTGTTCTTACTCTTGCAATTGCCTCACATCTGCCAGCCCTCTTTGCAAGTGTACAGCATAAAAGATTCAGCTCATCAGAATCAGTTACCGATATAAGAAGGTCAGCTGAGTCAATACCGGCTTCTTTCTGAACAGCAAAGCTTGCACCATTGCCCTCAACTCCCATAACATCATATGCACCTGTTATTGCATCAAGCTTAACCCTGTTCTTATCAATAAGAGTAACATCATGGTTCTCCCTGCTGAGTCTCTCAACAAGAGTAGCACCAACCTTACCGCCTCCTACAACTATGATATTAAGTCCGTTCTTTCTGGACTTGTCATTCCCAAACATTCCACTCCTCCTTGTTATTTCGCATTGTTTTGCGAAGCAAACTATCTCCCCATTTCTTTTAATTCTTCAAGCAGTTCCAAATCAGACTGCTGTACCTTTATATTAGATGTTATAGGCGCCTCTCCAGGATTAGTAACTGTAATCTCAATTATAGTTCCTTCCTTAAGACCTCCTGCAAAACATCTGTTAAGAAATGCCACGAACTTCGGATGATTCTTCTGAAACTTGTTCTTGGCACTCATAAGCTTCATAATTGATGCTGGATTCATAATAATCTCCATTCTTTCTAATTCTGCTACTCAGCATGCAAAGTATACCATATTATCAAAAAAATAGAAATCCCTGACGTCCTTTCCCATATATTAATTTTTCAGAAATTAGAATTTAAAATATTTTTCCTAAAAAAGTGTTGACAAAATATCATTTTGCTATTATTATCTTAAATGTGTTTGCGCGAGTGGCTCAGTGGTGGAGCACCTCCTTGCCAAGGAGGGGGTCGCGGGTTCGATCCCCGTCTCGCGCTCTTTTATTTTGTAAGGAAGTCAGTATTTATCTGGCTTCCTTTATTTATGCAAAAAGACATGGCTCCACCTGGCACCATGTCTTTCTCTTCGTTTAAGATCTGCTAATAATACGCTGTCACTCATCACTTCACATAAACAGCCACTTTATCTGATACTTTTCCTGAATTGTCGCCACCACCGACTTCCTTGAATCCCACATCAACAATCTCTGTTGTTCCGTCTCCATATGTCACAGTTATACTTAATGTAAGTCCTTCATACATATTTTTAACCATCTCATTGTATACCTGACGGTCCTGATACAAAGATTCTTTTTCTAACTGCTTTGAAAACTTTACAATCTGTATGCCCCCGCTCTGACTGTTGCCGCTCTCCTCATACTCTTCCCCAATATCTTCAATAATGTAATAAGCATAGCCGTTCTCCGTCTGTTTTCTGAATTTTTCAGAAGATGTCTGATATTCAGGACTGTCCTTGTCAACCTCTTTCATTCTCGCCAGATTATATGTCACATCTGAATCATTTCCCATTATAGAATACTTAATCTTTGAGATATCTTCGCCCGTTACATTTATACCAGCCATAACCTGTCCCATCACAGATGAATCTCCAACCTGGCTTGAAATTCCAGCCACAACTCCTGATATACCAGCATTTTTCTCATCATTAGAAAAAATACATTCTAATGTATCATCAAGCCCGGCTGCATACACATTCATAACATGAGCAATTTTAAATCCTGTCTGCTCTGATGCCAGTTGATTACTGCTCTGGTTTCCGTTTCTTGTCACAGAAGGCTTCAGTCCTCTGACTCCCAATACAGCAGTAACAGCCGCCGCTGCCACAAGACCTGCTGCCATTATCTTTTTTACATTATTGCTCTTTTTATACCTGATATCCACACTGGCAGTTTTCTTGTAATTTCCCGCTTCTTCAATCATTTTCGGACTAATTCCATTAAGTCCTTCATATAAATCCATTGCCTCTGATTTTTTCATAGATATAAACCCTCGCTTTCCATATATTTTCTTAATTCTTTCCTCATTCTGTGAAGAGTAACTTTCACTGCTGATTCGCTCATCTGCATTCTTTCTGAAATATCTTTAATTGAATCCGAGTACCAGTACCGCCTGAGAAATATAATTCTTTTATTTTTATCAACTGTTTCAAGAAAATGCGATAACATCTCTCCAATATCTTCCTTGTCCAGATGTGTCTGCAATCCGCCTATTGGCTGCCAGTGCATTTAACTTAGAACCGTATTTTTGATCAACTGCATTAATTGCATCTTCATCCCTTTGAAAAAATAAATCGATTATCTGTTTATCATCCATTACTGTCTGTACTCCCTGTTTTTTAAAAGCGTTAACCCTTTCATAATTAGAGACGGATTATTTCGGCAATAGTTACATTTATCCCATAAAAAAATTCTGGAAGACGCATTATCTCCCAGAATCATCTTTATATTCACAACACATTAAGCATTACCACTGTTTTAGTAATTCCCCAAACACATCCAGTGCTTCCTGCACAACATCCGGTTTTGTCATATCTATTCCGCACAGCTTAAGAAGCTCTATAGGGTGCATTGAAGAGCCGCCTGACAAGAACTTCCTGTAACCTGCTATAACCTGCTCATCGCCTGCAAGTATCTTGGTTGATATTGCAATTGCAGCGGAATAGCCTGTTGCATACTGGTATACATAGAATGGTGTGTAAAAATGCGGTATCCTTGCCCACTCAAGCGCTATCTCATCATCAATAACCATATCCGGACCGAAATACTTCTCATTCAGCTTCTTGTACATCGCACAAAGGCTCTCTGCTGATAACACCTCACCCTGTTCAACTTTTGCATGCGCTTCCATCTCAAACTCTGCAAACATCGTCTGTCTGTAAAGAGTTCCCTTAAACTGCTCAAAGAAATGATTGAGCAGATATCTTTTCTTCTTCTCATCATCAGTATTCTTTAACAAATACTGCATAAGAAGTGCTTCATTACAGGTTGACGCAACCTCCGCAACAAAAATCTTATATCCTGCATAAATATAAGGCTGGTTTGCATTAGAATAATAAGTATGCATTGCATGCCCCATCTCATGAATCACCGTAAATACATCATTGAGTGTACCTGAGTAATTAAGAAATACATACGGGTGTGTGCCATAAGCACCCCACGAAAATGCTCCTGAGCGCTTTCCGGTATTCTCATACACATCTACCCAGCCATTATTGAAGCCTTCTTTAATGTGTGAAACATACTCCTCACCCATTGGTGCAAGTGCCTTCACAACAATGTCCTTAGCCTCATCATAGCTTATCTTCCAGTCAATATCCTCTACCATCGGTGCATATATATCATAAAAATGCAGCTCGTCAACACCAAGTGCCTTCTTTCTTATATCAACATAGCAGTACATTTTGTCAAGATTGTCATTGACAGTCTTAATAAGATTCTTATATACATTTTCCGGAATAAATGAACCATCAAGATACATGTTCAGTGTTGACTTGTAACCCCTTGCGTCTGCATAGAACATTGCCTGCTTGACATTGCCATAAAACGCTGCCGCAATTGTGTTGATATACGCCCCATACTGCTTATACAACGCCTCAAATGCCGCCTTTCTTACAGCTCTGTCATGACTTTCCATAAATGTGGCAAAATTGCCGTTAGTCAGCTCATCCTCCTGTCCATTCTCTCTTTTCACCTTGCCAAACTTAACATCAGCATTGTTAAACTTAGAAAATACCTCATTAGGCACAGTTGACATCTGTGATGCCTTTGCAAGCAGTGCTTCCTCCTTTTCAGAAAGCGTATGCTCTTTCCCTGCGAGGCAGTCATCAATAAAATGCTTATACATTCCCAGCCTTTCATCCTCGCTGATATATTTATCAAGCACATCGGTATCTATTGATATAAGCTCAGGCTCTAAAAATGCATACTTCTCTGACACCTTCATCGCAGCCATCTGGGCTTTCCCAGATATTTCCTGATACTTTGAATTGCCTGTATCCTCATAATATTTCATAAATGCATACACATACACTCTTTCAGTAATGTATTCTACCTGTTCATACTCCTTAAGTGCCTTGTAAAGCATGCCGGCAGACTCACCCATCCTGCCCTTAAGCTCACTTGGCTGGCCAGTCATTTCAAGTATACTGTTATAATCCTTCTCCCATGCTTCATCAGAGCTGTATAAATCACTCACAGCCCATTTAAACTTATCATCAATCTCACTTCTTGCTGGCATAACAATCCTCCATTCATATTAAATTACGAGAACATCCGTATTTATAACAAAAGCCTGCAACAACTCATGCGCTGTCACAGGCTTATCATTCGTATTAATCAAGTTCTGGCAGATAAGAAGATGTTGCTATCGCAAGTGCACCATGTCCTATGTGGCAGGCAACTGAAAGTGAAAGCGGATCCATGTGGAAATCAAACTGCGGAAAAGTCTCTTTAACTAATGCAGCCCATTCCTCTGCCTCCTCAGGATTACCTGAATAGGCAACCTCCATATGCATCTTTCCATCCTTTGCAAACTCTGCAAATCTTGTATCTAAATCATCCTGCATTGCCTTAAGCATAATCTTCTTCGCAGAAGCCTTACCTCTTGCCTTGGCAAATGCATCTAACTTCTCACCCTGAATCTGAAGCACAGGATTAAGCTTTAACATAGTTCCAATAGCAGCTGCCGCAGGAGTTATTCTTCCGCCCTTCTTTAAGTACTTAAGAGTATCAAGTGTAATATATATGCTTGATTCCATCTTATGTTTCTCAAGAATCTCCTTAATCTCTGCCGCAGACTTACCTCTCTTAGCAAGCTCCTTCGCATCAAGAACAGACTGTCTCATGGTTACAGAAATTCTCTGGTTATTGACAACCTGAACCTTTCCATCATAATCATCAGCAACCATAGTAGCTGTCTGACATGTTCCGCTGAGCCCGCTTGACATAGGAATATATACAAGTTCATCATATTCCTTAAGAAGCTCATCAAATGCGTCCTGCATCTCACCAATAGAAGGCTGTGAAGTAGATATATCAGCATCCTGCTTTAACTTCTCGTAAAACTCTTCCTGTGTAAGATTAATATCTTCAAAATACTGTTCTCCATCTATAAAGAACGGCATTGGTATAACTTTAACTCCAAGCTCCTTAGACTGAGCCTGTGTAATTCCACTATTACTGTCTGTAAGTATGGCAACTTTACCCATGTAAATCCTCCCAATAACCTATTGCTGGTAAATCAATTATTTTGTTATACTGATGTATATACCTTTATATAGTAAGGCATTTTGACACTTTTGTAAACAAATGTTTCTTATTTCAAAGTAATATTTTTATAAACTTTTATTGGAGAGTAACTATGAAATATATTGAGATTGACTACCTTGACAACATTTTAATGAATGCTCTTGAAGAACTTATTAACAAATGTGACGGCTACGAGCCTTATTACTGCGATTCCCATAACGACAGCTTTATCCAGTGTGCGCTTGTTGATGACAGCACAGATTCACCTGTAATGTATGGCTTTGTTGGACTGCTTATTAATGATGAATGCGGATATGTTGAAGTTTCAGGTCTTGTAGTGCCTGATTTTCGCCATATAGGACATTTTCGTAATATGCTATCCATCTGTTGCAGAAAGCTTAAAAGCAGCTCTGCTGGCAATTTAGAGCTTATTGCGCCAATAAGCGGAGAACTTCTTAACTGTTCTTTATGTGGTGATGTATGTTTCTACGAATATCTGTACCAGCTTGATAAAGCACATTTTAACTTAGAATCAATACAGGCTGCAGAGCCTGACAATGCCGAATATTATCTTGAGGGTGAGGATTATCTTATGTATCTGCCGGAATATGAAGAACCTGTGGCGCTTCTTTATCTTGATACACAGAACACATTTGTCAATGTATACGGAGTATTCGTTGATGAGAAGCTTCGTGGGAAAGGCATTGGTACATGCCTTATGAAGCATTTTCTTAAAGACTACTTTAACATTGCTTCACTTCCAC